>OLOK01002280.1_pt1 | contig 13990 bp, 9 predicted proteins | sample 1672591 | NCBI WGS metagenome assembly OLOK01 (sample SAMEA3136703, study PRJEB25190) | human gut metagenome | biome: human gut; feature: human-associated habitat; material: faeces | place: Austria | collected 2013 | reverse complement strand
CTGCCTGCAACGGGCAGGGATGTGAGATGAAAGATAAATTCCGGGAAAATTTTTGGATCGCACTTCCGGCGGCGATCGTATCGTTGGTTCTGATCCTGATCAGCTCTTTCCGGGCAGAGATCGGAACGGCAGTTACGCACGAATACAATCTGACGCAGATCATTCCGTATGTGCTGGTGCTGGTCGGCGGGATCGCAGGGTTCAACGTCTTTCTGGTACTTTTGACAGGAATTGTGTCCGGTGCGGTGATCATGCTTGCAATGGGGCAGGTAACACCGTATGAAATGCTTGCTGCCATGGGCTCAGGTGTATCCGGGATGTTTGAAACCTGTATGGTGGCGGTGCTGGTTGCTGCAATGTGTGCGCTGATCCGGGAAAATGGTGGCTTTGATGTATTGCTGGATGTGATCCACCGTGTCTTTAAGGGATCGAAAAGTGGTCAGCTGGGTGTTGGTATTTTGGTAGCGCTCCTGGATGTGGCAACAGCGAACAATACCGTAGCAATTGTGATGGCTAATCCAATTGCAAAGGAAATGGCAGACGATTATCAGATCACACCGAGAAAGACGGCTTCCCTTCTGGATACTTTTTCCTGTATTTCACAGGGGGTGATCCCGTATGGTGCGCAGATGCTGGTGGCAATTTCGGCAGTGCATGAGCTCGGCGGTGAGATTTCTGCATTTCAGATCATTCCGAAGCTTTTTTATCCGGGAATGCTGTTTGTCAGTTCGCTGATCTTTATCTTTGTGATTCCACAGAAAACAGGAAAATAAAACAGAGTTCACTCTGGATTTTTATACTTTTACAGATTAAAGGGTTGAAACCTGACGAAAAATACGGTATTATAGTGTTTAACAGATTTTTGGAACGAAAAATGGTACAAAAATCACAGATACATAGAAGGGAATGACAAAGATGAGCCTGAAAATCGGAGTAATTAAAGGTGACGGAATCGGTCCGGAGATTGTAACGGAAGCGATGAAAGTTCTTGATAAAGCAGGAGAGGTATACGGATTTGACTGTTCTTATGAACAGCTGCTTCTTGGGGGCGCATCCATTGATGTACATGGAGTCCCGCTTACAGATGAGACGGTAGCAAAAGCAAAAGCATGTGATGCCGTACTGATGGGATCCATTGGAGGAGATGCAAAGACTTCCCCGTGGTATAAGCTGGAACCGTCAAAGAGACCGGAGGCCGGTCTTCTGAAGATCAGAAAAGAACTGAACCTGTTCGCAAATCTGCGTCCGGCGGTTTTGTATAATGAACTGAAGGGTGCATGTCCTCTGAAAGAAGAGATTACAGAAGGCGGATTTGATCTGATGATTATGCGTGAACTGACAGGCGGTCTTTATTTTGGAGAGAGGAAGACAGAAGAAGTGGATGGTGTGCTGACTGCATTCGATTCACTTACCTATAATGAGGATGAGATCCGCAGGATTGCGATCCGCGCGTTTGACATTGCAATGAAGAGAAGAAAGAAAGTGACAAGCGTCGATAAGGCGAATGTACTGGATTCTTCAAGACTCTGGAGAAAAGTAGTAGAAGAAGTTGCGAAAGATTATCCGGAAGTTACACTGGAGCATATGCTGGTTGACAACTGTGCAATGCAGCTTGTAAAAGATCCGAAGCAGTTTGATGTCATTCTTACAGAGAATATGTTCGGAGACATCCTTTCTGATGAAGCAAGCATGGTAACCGGTTCGATCGGAATGCTGGCAAGTGCAAGTCTGAATGAAACCAGGTTCGGATTGTATGAACCAAGTGGCGGTTCGGCACCGGATATAGCAGGACAGGGAATTGCAAACCCGATAGCAACAATTCTTTCAGCAGCAATGATGCTTCGTTTCAGCCTGGATCAGGATAAAGCAGCAGATGCGATTGAAGCAGCAGTTTCCCAGGTGTTAAAAGATGGATACAGAACCGGGGATATTATGTCAGACGGATGTACAAAGGTTGGAACAGCCCGGATGGGAGATCTGATCTGCGAAAGAATTCGATAGTCAAGGATTGGGAAAGATACAGTTCCGTACTGCTATGGGGAAAGAGAAGCAGGACGGAACTGTAATAGAATAGAGCCAAAAGTTACAGGAGGATTATAAAATCATGAGAAGTGATAATGTAAAAACAGGTATGCAGCAGGCGCCGCACAGATCATTGTTCAATGCGCTTGGTCTTACAAAAGAAGAACTGGAGAGACCGCTTGTCGGAATCGTATGTTCTTATAACGAAATCGTTCCGGGACATATGAACCTGGATAAAATTGCAAATGCAGTAAAGATGGGAGTTGCCATGGCAGGTGGAACACCGATCATGTTCCCGGCGATCGCAGTCTGTGACGGTATTGCAATGGGACACATCGGTATGAAGTATTCTCTGGTAACGAGAGATCTGATCGCAGATTCGACAGAAGCAATGGCAATGGCGCATCAGTTTGATGCCCTTGTTATGATCCCGAACTGCGACAAGAATGTACCTGGACTTTTGATGGCAGCAGCCCGTATTAATGTACCTACAGTGTTCGTCAGTGGCGGACCAATGCTTGCGGGACATGTAAAAGGACAGAAGAGAAGTCTTTCCAGTATGTTTGAGGCAGTAGGAGCGAATGCGGCCGGAACAATGTCAGATGCAGACCTGTGTGAATTCGAGAATAAAGTATGTCCTACATGCGGATCATGTTCGGGTATGTACACAGCAAACAGCATGAACTGTCTGACAGAGGTACTTGGTATGGGACTTCGCGGAAACGGAACAATCCCGGCAGTATATTCAGAAAGAATCCGTCTTGCAAAACATGCAGGTATGAAAGTCATGGAACTTCTTGAGAAGAATATCCGCCCAAGAGATATTATGACAAAAGAAGCTATTCTGAATGCACTTACTGTTGATATGGCACTTGGATGCTCTACAAACAGTATGCTTCATCTTCCGGCAATCGCACATGAAGTGGGAATGGATTTTGAGATTGATTTCGCAAATGGAATCAGTGAAAAGACACCAAATCTCTGTCACCTTGCACCGGCAGGTCCTACTTATATGGAAGACCTGAATGAAGCAGGTGGTGTCTATGCAGTTATGGCAGAACTGAATAAGAAGGGACTCCTTCATACAGAATGTATGACAGTTACAGGAAAGACAGTAGGAGAGAATATTGAAGGAGTAGTGAACAAAGATCCAGAGGTTATCCGTCCGATTGACAATCCATATACACCAACAGGCGGGCTTGCAGTGTTAAAAGGCAATCTTGCACCGGATGGAAGTGTTGTAAAGCGTTCGGCAGTCGTAGATGAGATGCTGGTACACGAAGGACCTGCAAGAGTATTTGACTGTGAGGAAGATGCAATTGCAGCAATCAAAGGTGGTAAAATTGTAGCCGGTGATGTTGTTGTTATCCGTTACGAGGGACCAAAGGGAGGTCCGGGAATGCGTGAGATGTTAAATCCTACATCTGCAATCGCAGGTATGGGGCTTGGATCGAGTGTGGCGTTGATCACAGACGGACGTTTCAGTGGAGCATCAAGAGGAGCATCTATCGGGCATGTATCTCCGGAAGCTGCTGTCGGCGGACCGATCGCACTGGTAGAGGAGGGAGACCTGATCCAGATTGATATCCCGAATCTTTCTATTCATCTGGATGTATCGGATGAAGAACTAGCTAAGAGAAAGGAAAACTGGACTCCAAGAAAGCCAAAGGTTACAACCGGATATCTTGCAAGATATGCAGCAATGGTTACTTCCGGAAACAGAGGCGCAATCCTTGAAGTTCCAAAAGCAAAATAAAAATTATGACAGGGGAATGAATGGTATGCAGTTAACAGGATCACAAATTGTAATCGAATGTTTGAAAGAGCAGGGAGTGGATACCGTATTCGGTTATCCTGGCGGAGCGATTTTGAACGTATACGATGAATTATATAAGCATAAAGATGAGATTAAACATATTCTTACATCACACGAACAGGGTGCTGCTCATGCGGCGGACGGATATGCAAGAGCAACAGGAAAAGTCGGTGTATGTCTTGCAACCAGCGGACCAGGTGCAACGAACCTTGTAACTGGGATTGCAACCGCATACATGGATTCCATTCCGGTGGTTGCAATTACCTGCAATGTAGGAGTAGCACTTCTGGGAAAAGACAGTTTCCAGGAGATCGATATAGCAGGTGTTACGATGCCGATCACAAAGCATAATTATATTGTAAAGGATGTCAATAACCTGGCGGATACAATCCGCAAGGCATTTGTGATCGCTAAAGAGGGAAGGCCAGGTCCGGTTCTGATCGATATTCCAAAGGATGTAACAGCTAATAAAGCAGAATTTATATCACGGGAACCAGAGATTGTAAAACCGTCCGAAGATATCTGCGAAGAAGATCTGGAAAGTGCAGTTCGCATGATCAGGGAGTCGGAAAGACCATATATATTTGTTGGCGGCGGGGCAATATTATCAGGAGCCAGCAAGGAATTATATGAATTTGTAAAGAAGGTAGACGCACCGGTTACCGATTCCCTGATGGGAAAAGGTGCATTCCCGGGAACGGATCCGCTGTATACCGGAATGCTTGGAATGCATGGCACCAAAACATCCAATTACGGAGTCAGTGAATGTGATCTTCTGATTGTAACAGGAGCAAGATTCAGTGACCGTGTGACAGGAAATGCTAAGAAATTTGCCAAGGATGCAAAAATCCTGCAGTTTGATGTAGATGCAGCGGAGATGAATAAAAATATCCTGATCACAGAAGGGGTAGTCGGTGATCTGAAAGTCGTTCTTCAGAAGATGAATGAACGCCTGGAACAGCAGAATCATAAGGAATGGATAGAGAAGATCATTTCTTATAAAGAGAAGTATCCAATGACATATCATCCGGATGTACTCAGTGGTCCGTTCATAGTGGAAGAAATTTATCGTCAGACAAATGGCGAAGCAATCATTTCTACGGAAGTCGGACAGCATCAGATGTGGGCGGCGCAATATTATAAATATACAGAACCAAGAACACTTCTTACATCAGGAGGGCTTGGAACGATGGGATATGGTCTTGGTGCTTCACTTGGAGCGAAGGTCGGAAGACCGGAAAAGACGGTAGTCAATATTGCAGGAGACGGATGTTTCCGTATGAATATGAATGAGATTGCTACCGCAACACGCCATAATATCCCGGTAATTCAGGTAGTGATCAATAACCATGTACTTGGTATGGTGCGTCAGTGGCAGAATCTGTTTTACGAACAGCGCTACTCGGCTACTGTACTCAATGATGCTGTAGATTTTGTAAAACTTGCAGAAGCTATGGGAGCAGAAGGAGTACGTGCATCGACCAGGGAAGAATTCAAAGAAGCATTTGCAAAGGCGTTAAAGAGCGGTCACCCGGTAGTGATTGATTGTCAGATTGACAGTGATGACAAAGTATGGCCGATGGTTGCCCCTGGTGCTCCAATCAGTGAAGCTTTTGATGAGAAAGACCTGAAAACAAAAAATGCAGAATAAAAGAAGCAAAAAGTAAAGAAAAGTGGAGGAACAACAATGAGCAGAGTGTACAATTTTTCAGCAGGTCCGGCCGTATTGCCGGAAGAAGTATTAAAAGAAGCAGCAGCAGAGATGTTAGATTATAAAGGCTGTGGAATGTCGGTTATGGAAATGAGTCACCGTTCATCGGTGTTCCAGGAGATTATTGAGACAGCAGAAGCTGATATCCGTGATCTGATGCAGATTCCGGATAATTATAAGGTATTATTCCTGCAGGGCGGCGCATCTCAGCAATTTGCCATGATTCCTATGAATCTGATGAAAAATAAAGTGGCTGACTATATCGTAACCGGACAATGGGCGAAAAAGGCAGCCAAAGAAGCAGAAAAATACGGAGAGGTTCATGTAGTCGCATCTTCCGAAGATAAGACATTTTCTTATATTCCGGACTGCTCTGATCTTGAAATCTCTGAAGATGCAGATTATGTATACATCTGCGAGAATAATACGATTTATGGTACAAAGTTCAAAGAACTTCCGGATACAAAAGGGAAGACACTGGTGGCAGATGTGTCATCCTGCTTCCTGTCTGAACCGGTAGATGTGTCAAAATATGGCGTGATCTACGGAGGAGTTCAGAAAAATGTAGGACCTGCGGGTGTGGTGATCGCAATTATACGTGAAGACCTGATTACAGATGATGTATTAGATGGTACACCGACCATGCTGAAATATAAGACACATGCAGATGCCGGATCTTTATACAATACACCGCCGGCATATGGAATCTATATCTGCGGGAAAGTATTCAAATGGCTGAAAAAGCAGGGTGGTCTGGAAGCAATCAAAGAGCGCAATGAAAAGAAGGCAAAGATTCTCTATGATTACCTGGATGAAAGTAAATTATTCAAAGGTACAGTTGTCCCAAAAGACCGTTCACTTATGAATGTTCCATTTGTAACAGGCAATAAAGAACTGGATGCAAAATTTGTAAAAGAAGCGAAAGAAGCCGGATTTGAAAATCTGAAAGGACACAGAAGTGTCGGAGGTATGCGTGCAAGTATCTACAATGCGATGCCAATCGAAGGAGTGGAAAAACTCGTGGAATTTATGAAAGCATTTGAAAAGGAGAATCTGTAATCATGTATAAGTATCATAATCTGAATCCAATTTCACAGGTAGGACTGGATGAATTTACAAAAGACTATGCACCTGTAAGCACACCGGAGACGGCTGATGCGATCCTGGTAAGAAGTGCAGCAATGCACGAGATGGAATTTGCATCAGATCTGAAAGCAATCGCAAGAGCCGGTGCAGGTGTGAATAATATTCCGCTTGAGAAATGTGCGGAACAGGGAATTGTTGTATTTAATACACCGGGAGCTAATGCAAATGGAGTAAAAGAACTGGTGATCGCCGGTATGCTTTTGGCATCCAGAGATATCATTGGCGGCATCAACTGGGTGCAGGAAAATGAAGAGGATGGAAACATAGCCAAAGATGCCGAAAAGGCGAAGAAGGCATTTGCGGGACAGGAACTGCAGGGAAAGAAACTTGGAGTTATCGGTCTTGGAGCAATCGGTGTGCTTGTGGCGAATGCCGCAACACATCTGGGCATGGATGTATACGGATACGATCCATATGTGTCGGTGGATTCTGCATGGAGACTTTCCAGAAGTATTCATCATACAACAAATGTAGATGAAATCTATGAAAACTGTGATTACATTACCGTTCACGTGCCGGCACTTGACAGCACAAAGGGAATGATCGGAAAAGATGCCCTGAGCCTTATGAAGGAAGGTGTGATCGTTCTGAACTTCGCAAGAGATGTGCTGGTGGATTCCGAAGCAATGGTAGATGCACTTGTTGCCGGTAAAGTAAAGCATTATGTTACAGATTTCCCGACACCTGAGATTGCAGGTGTAAAGGGAGCGATTGTAATTCCTCATCTCGGAGCATCTACGGAAGAATCTGAAGATAACTGTGCAAAGATGGCAGTGAAAGAAGTGATGGATTATTTGGAAAACGGTAATATCAGACATTCGGTGAACTATCCGGATTGTGATATGGGGCTGAGAGGAGATAAGACACGTATTCTTGTATTACATCACAATGTACCGAATATGATCGGTCAGATTTCCGCTGTTCTTGCAAAAGATAATATGAATATTGCAGACCTTACGAATAAGAGCAAGGGGAAATATGCGTATACAATGATCGATGTAGATTCCGAAGTGCCGGAAGGTGTTGTGGAAGAACTGAAACAGATCGGTGAAGTGTTACGTGTACGTGTTATATGTTAAATAAAACTTAATAAATTTGTAAGAATCCCTTAATTGCGAAATATGTCGAATTAGAGTATCCTATTAATGAAAGAGATGCAGTAAAGATATCTTCATATCTGATAAACAGAACTTATGAAATCCGGGGGATACAGGGAATGGACAATACAGGGATTCGATCAAGACGTAAGAAATATAGGAGAAGAGTAAGAAACATTCGTGTGGGTCTTACTCTTTTTGTCATATGCCTGATCGCAGTGGCAATACCGGTCATACGTGAAATGCTAAGAAAACCGGCACAGATTACGATACAGGTTGCTGATATTGAGGTTACGCAGGGAACAGCACTTCCGTCGTATACGGCAGATGTAAAGATACAGGACAAAGATAAGAACAAGCTTACAAAGACATATACTGCTGAGGACTTTGCAAAAGATCTGCAAAAAGGAAAAGATATTACCATTTCCAGTAAAGCTGATTCGAATGTAGAAGGAACTTATGTGATTACAGCAAAACTGTCAGAGAAGATTAAAAAAGAACTGAATGGAGCATGGAAGAAAAAGGCGCAGGTAACAATCAGGAACGGAACCTGTACCGTGAAGAATCCAATCGGTGTATGGAATGGTAATAAATTTAAAAAATACGATGGAACTTATGTAACATCAGATTTCGTGGTGTCGAAGGGAAATACATATTATTTTGATGCAGATGGAAATAAAGTGACCGGCTGGCAGACCATTGAGAATGCGTTATATTGTTTTGATGAAAAAGGAATCATGCAGAAGTCCGGATGGATTACAACGGATGACGGAAGAGCATATCTGAGTGATGACGGCAAGGCACTGAGCGGCTGGCAGACCATTGACGGAAAAGAGTATTATTTTGATTCAAAAGGAATTGCGGCAACAGGAGAGCTGAAGCTCGGACTTGAGAAATGTAAATTCAGTGAGTCGGGAGAATTGCTCTCGAAAGAAAAAACAGAGATAGATCCGAGAAAACCGATGGTGGCACTTACATTTGATGATGGACCCGGACCAAGAACATCAGAGATTCTGGATCAGTTGAAAAAATATAATGCACATGCTACATTTTTTATGCTCGGAAAAAATGTAAAATCATATCCGGATGCCATAAAGCAGATGCTGAAAGATGGAAATGAACTTGGAAACCATTCCTATGATCACCAGCAACTGACGAAGATTGATGCAGAAGCAATTGCCAAAGAGGTCAATGATACGAATGAAAATATCAAGAATATCTGTGGAAGTCCGGCTACTGTATTAAGGCCTCCGTATGGTGCAATTAATGATACAGTGAAATCAAGCGTAGGTATGCCGATGATCCTCTGGAATGTGGATACACTGGACTGGAAGACGAGAAATACACAGAGCACAATTGACGAGGTTATGCGTAATTTGAAAGACGGAGATATCATACTGATGCATGATATTCACACACAGACAGTAGATGCGGCGCTTCAGCTGATTCCAAAACTGGAAGAAGAGGGCTATCAGCTCGTAACCGTTTCGGAAATGGCAGCGGCAAAAAACAAGACGTTGGAAAACGGAACTGCTTACAGTGATTTTATAAGTACAAGTAAAAAATAATTACATATATCTATTATAAAACAGGATCAACCGGTAAAAGTTGATCCTGTTTTTAGGTTCGTTTATAACGAAGTATTATGTTTTGCTAACAGACGGTGAATCTTTTCTGTAGGATCCATAACCTTTCCGATGCTGATATCATGGTTCATAGAATCGATGATCAGTGCGATAAACTTACTCATATCTGCGATCAGGAAATAAGGCTTTTCCTTTGCTTCGGCAGGAAGATAAGTGAGATTAGTAGTGATCACGCGGTCGATGTAACCTTTTTCATAATAATCATCAAATTTTTCAAAACCATCGGTAAAGAGTCCGAATGTGGTGCAGACAAATACCCGGTTTGCTCCGCGGGCTTTAATCTGTTTTGCAACATCCAGCATACTTTCACCGGAAGAAATCATGTCGTCAATGATGATCGCATCTTTTCCATCCAGATGTTCACCTAAGAATTCATGTGCAACAATCGGATTCTTTCCGTTTACAATAGTTGAATAGTCACGGCGTTTGTAGAACATACCCATATTAACACCCATAACGTTAGAAAAGTATACAGCACGCTGCATAGCTCCCTCATCCGGGCTGATGATCATCAGATGTTCCTTGTCAACTTTAAGATCCGGCTCCGCTTTTAATAATGCTTTCATAAATTGATACGGTGGGTTAAAGCTGTCAAATCCGTGGAGAGGAATGGAATTCTGTACACGTGGATCGTGGGCATCAAATGTAAATATATTAGACACACCCATATCGATCAGTTCCTGAAGTGCAAGGGCACTGTCTAAAGATTCACGTTTGGTACGTTTGTGCTGACGGCTTTCATAGAGGAAAGGCATTAACACATTGACACGGTGTGCTTTTCCGTTGGCGGCAGCAATGATTCTTTTTAAGTCCTGGAAATGATCATCCGGTGACATATGATTCAGATGGCCGTTTACAGAATAAGTAAGGCTGTGGTTGCAGACATCTACCATAAGGAACAGATCTGTTCCACGGATAGATTCTGTAAGAAGTCCTTTTGCTTCGCCGCTTCCAAAACGTGGACACGGACAATCGATCAGATAATTGTCACGCAAGTAATTATAATATAATGGTGAATCTGTGTTCTTGTCCAGTGTGCTTTTTCTGAACTGTACAATGTAATCATTTACTTTTTCACCAAGTTCGCGGCATGATTCCAGAGCACCGATTTTTAATGGTGCAACAGGAAGCACGCTTTCCATTAATTTGATATTTGGCATAATAAAAACTCCTGTGTATTTTATATATTAAGTTACTCCTAATTATTTATATCACTTTTTCTATAAAAAGGTCAACTACTGATTGGACTATTTGACAAAGGTAATGTATAATAGTATCGTTAAGAGACAAATATAGAATGAAATATAGAGGAGAGTTAAGATGAGTAAACCAGTAGTTGCTATTGTGGGAAGACCGAACGTAGGAAAGTCAACCCTTTTTAATGTACTGGCGGGAGAGATGATTTCAATCGTCAAAGATACGCCCGGAGTAACAAGAGACCGTATCTATGCAGATGTCACATGGCTGGACAAAGAATTTACTATGATCGATACCGGTGGTATTGAGCCGGAGAGCAAAGATATCATTCTTGCACAGATGAGAGAACAGGCACAGATTGCTATTGATACTGCAGATGTGATCATTTTCATTACGGATGTCAGACAGGGACTTGTAGATGCCGATTCAAAAGTTGCGGATATGCTCCGCAGATCAGGCAAACCAGTCGTTCTGGCGGTGAATAAAGTAGACAGTTTTGAGAAGTTTATGCCGGATGTATACGAATTCTATAATCTGGGGATTGGTGATCCTGTGCCGGTATCGGCAGCTTCCAGACTTGGTATCGGTGACATGTTAGATGCTGTGATCGCACATTTCCCGGAACATGAAGCTGAAGAGAAAGAGGACGAGCGTCCGAGAGTGGCGATTGTAGGGAAACCAAATGTAGGAAAATCTTCAATCATCAACAAACTGACCGGAAAGCAGCGTGTGATCGTATCAGATATAGCAGGAACAACTAGAGATGCTATTGATACCAATGTGAAATATAATGGAAAAGATTATGTGTTTATTGATACTGCAGGGCTGAGACGAAAGAGCAAGATAAAAGAAGAACTGGAGCGCTACAGTATCATCCGTACGGTAACTGCAGTGGAACGGGCAGATGTCGTTCTGGTAGTAATCGATGCGACGGAAGGTGTAACGGAACAGGATGCGAAGATTGCCGGTATCGCACATGAAAGAGGGAAAGGTATCATTATTGTTGTAAATAAATGGGATGCCATTGAAAAGAATGACAAGACTATGAAAGAGTACGAGAATAATGTACGCCGTGTGCTTTCTTTTATGCCGTATGCAGAGATCATGTATGTATCGGCAGAGACGGGACAGCGCCTGAACAAGCTATATGATATGATCGATATGGTCATTGAGAACCAGACACTGCGTGTCGCAACAGGTGTTCTGAATGAGATCATGACAGAAGCTGTTGCAATGCAGCAGCCACCTTCAGACAAAGGAAAGAGACTCAAACTGTATTACATTACACAGGTAGCGGTAAAACCGCCATCATTCGTGATTTTTGTAAATAATAAAGAACTGATGCATTTTTCTTATACCAGATATCTGGAGAATAAGATCCGGGAGGCATTTGGATTCCGTGGTACAGCTTTGAAATTCTTTATCAGGGAAAGAAAGGAAAAGGATCAGTAATCATGGAACGGTTGATATGTGTACTTGTCGGATATGTGTTTGGTCTGATACAGACCGGATACATATATGGAAAAAAGAATGGCGTTGACCTTAGAAAAAAGGGGAGCGGGAATGCAGGAACAACGAATGCACTTCGTACTATGGGCTGGAAAGCAGGAGCGGTCACACTGCTTGGAGACTGCTTTAAATGCGTAGCGGCAGTGGTTGTCGTACATCTGATCTATGGAAAGACACATACAGATATGATGCCTTTACTTTCCATGTATGCCGGAATGGGAGCAGTCCTCGGACATAATTATCCATTCTATCTGAAATTCAAAGGCGGAAAAGGTATAGCAGCGACAGCAGGTCTGATCATCAGTACTACGAATATATGGATCGTACTGATCTGTCTTGCAGCATTTATTGCAATTGTTGCGGCAACCAGATATGTATCCCTTGGTTCCATGACGGTTGTTACAATCTATCTGATCAGTGTGATCGTATATGGTCAGCACGGTGGATTTGGTGTGGAGAATGTATCCTATCTGCATGAGATGTATGGTGTAGCAGCGTTTCTAATGATACTGGCATTCTGGAGACACAGAGCGAATATTAAGAGACTTTTAAGCGGCACAGAGAATAAGATCAGTGTTGGCGGAAAGGATAAAAAATAGTCAGGAATGACAGATAAAAAGAAAGGACAGGCTATGGCAAACGTAAGTGTGATCGGAGCCGGAAGCTGGGGAACAGCACTGGCATTACTATTATGTAAAAATGGACATGATGTGACGGTATGGTCATATAAGGAAGAAGAAGTGCGCACGCTGAGTGAGAAAAGAGAACATGTAAGTAAGCTTCCGGGAGTAAAGATTCCGAATGAGATTTTTTTTACTGCGGATCTGAAAGAGGCGGTAGAAGGAAAGGACGTAGTTGTACTTGCAGTACCGTCTATTCATGTGAGAAATACTGCGAAAAAGATGAACGCATATGTAAAAGGCGGACAGATTTTAGTGGATGTAGCAAAAGGAATAGAAGAAGACACCCTGATGACACTGTCTCAGCAGATCGAAGAGGAGATACCGCAGGCAGATGTAGCGGTTCTTTCAGGACCAAGTCATGCCGAAGAAGTAGGAAGAGGTCTTCCTACAACGGTCTGTATCGGAGCGCATACAGAGACAACTGCAAAGTATTTACAGCAGCTTTTTATGAATGAAGTGTTCCGCGTATATATCAGTCCGGATATTTTGGGAATTGAACTTGGCGGATCGCTTAAGAATGTTATTGCACTTGCAGCCGGTGTTGCAGACGGAATGGGATATGGAGATAATACCAAGGCTGCATTGATCACCCGTGGAATTGCCGAGATATCAAGACTTGGTGTAAAGATGGGAGGAGCGGCTGAGACTTTTGGTGGTCTGGCCGGTATCGGAGATCTTATTGTAACCTGTGCAAGTGTACACAGCCGTAACCGCAAGGCCGGATATCTGATGGGACAGGGCAGAACGATGCAAGAAGCTATGGATGAAGTTAAGATGGTAGTGGAAGGTGTATATTCTGCAAAGGCAGCAGCGAAGCTTGGAAAGAAATATCAGGTATCACTTCCGATTATTGAAGAAGTAAATAAGGTGCTGTTTGAGGACAAAAGTCCGAAAGAAGCGGTAAATGAACTGATGCTGCGTGTTGGAAAAGCGGAACATATGGCTCTTCCATGGGAATAATAAAAAGAGTCAGTTTTGCAATATGATATAAAAATAACAGAGAGGAAAGATTGTTAAAAATCTTTCCTCTCTGTTATTTTTTAAAGATCCGCATGTTCTATTACATACTTTTTGAAATCCATGATGACAGGTGCCTGATAGACATTTTTTAAAGTAGCCATATAAAAGAGTCTTTCCCACGAAGGTTTTTCTATTTCGATAAT
>OLOK01002268.1_pt1 | contig 14049 bp, 9 predicted proteins | sample 1672591 | NCBI WGS metagenome assembly OLOK01 (sample SAMEA3136703, study PRJEB25190) | human gut metagenome | biome: human gut; feature: human-associated habitat; material: faeces | place: Austria | collected 2013 | reverse complement strand
AATTTTTTATTATCCGACTAAAGATACTATACTATAATTAGGATGCTCTATCAAGCAGGTAGCAGACGCAATTCATCTCCCACCTTAGAGGTCGGAGTCTTCTTGCTGTAAGAGGATAAATTATTTCTATTTGCAATTACTCTGAATAAGTATAATATCTTTTATTTAATATCTTTCCTATTTTGTAAGCACATCAATAGTTCTCTGAATATCCTCATCAGAATGAGCTGCAGAAATAAACATCGCCTCAAACTGTGAAGGTGCCACATAGATACCATTCTCTAACATATAGTTAAAGTAATCTGCGTAAGCCTTAGTATCAGAAGATGTTGCTCCTGTGTAATCTTTTACATTTTCCCCTGTAAAGAAAGCGCTCATAAGAGAACCAATCTGGTTAACATGAATATTGATACCCTGTTTCTTCGCTCTTACTTTGTAAGCTTCCGCAAGCTTCTTTGTATTCTCTTCAATCTTTGTATAAAGTTCTGGATGGTCTCTTAAAATTTCAAGAGTCTTGATTCCGGCTGTTGTCGCAATCGGATTACCAGATAAGGTTCCTGCCTGATAAACCTTTCCTGTCGGGGAAATATTTCTCATAATATCCTTACGTCCGCCATAGATAGCCATTGGCATTCCACCGCCGACAATCTTTCCGAAAGTAGATAAATCTGGCTTAATTCCAAACCACTCCTGTGCACCGCCGACACCAAGACGGAATCCTGTGATAACCTCGTCAAAAATAAGAATTGTTCCATTCTCTTCTGTAATCTCACGAAGGAAAGGAAGAAAATCATCGTCAGGAATAACAACACCCATATTTGCTGCAACTGGCTCCACAATAAGAGCTGCAATCTGGTCTTTATTATTCTCAAATAACTCTCTTACAGAATCCTTATCATTATAAAGAGCAACTAAAGTCTGCTGTGCAAAAGAAGCAGGAACTCCGCTGCTGTCCGGTACAGACTGTGTTAATGCTGCAGAACCAGCCTGCACTAATAATCCATCAGAATGTCCATGATAACATCCCTTAAACTTAATGATCTTATCTCTTCCGGTAAATCCTCTTGCCACACGAATCGCACTCATCGTTGCCTCAGTTCCTGAACTTACCATACGCATCATTTCCATAGATGGTACGCAATCTTTGACAAGCTGTGCTAGTTCATTCTCCTTACCAGTTGGCGCACCAAAAGTAAGACCGTCAAAACAGGCCTTCACTACTTCTTCAAGAACCTCTGGATGAGAATGCCCAAGAATTCCAGGTCCCCAGGAACAAACATAGTCAATAAACTTATTGCCATCCACATCATAAACATAGGAACCCTTTGCATGGTCAATAAATAAAGGGTTCCTTCCCACAGCACCAAATGCTCTGACCGGTGAGTTTACACCACCCGGCATCAGGTCAAGTGCTACTTTATATAACTCTTCTGATTTTGTTGTATTTAACACGTTATCCTCCTTAAAACAATACTGTTTTTACCTATTTTTTGTATTTTTCGTAACCTTCAGAACATGACATTCAAAAACCATCACTTTCTGCCTCGTTCGATTATACCATGAATCGCTTTTTCACTAAAGATAGTTTTCGTAAAAAGAAAACAAAAAAACACCATTAGCGGTAGAAAGTTTTTGCTAATAGTGCTTTTTTTATCAAATTATATTTAAATATCATTATTTTGTGTGTGGAATATTACAAGTCGGGTGGAAAATTCTGAATTGCCGCAGGCAAGGGAGACGCCCTCAGGGAAGGAAAGAATTCAGAATTGTGACTTTAGTCGCTGCAGGTTGGATGTGAGCGCGAAAGCGAACATTCAACACGCCGCGACTAAAGTCACAAATATGCTTTATTTATCTTCTGGAGTTCGTCTGTTTATCACTCATCCGTCAAATCAGCCAAATACTCTCGGAGTTCTCCCAAAATCATCTCCTGACTCTCCCTCGTATGAACTAATGCGTAATACTTTCTTCCATATTTGCCATATCGTTCTTCTTCCTGTATCCCTGCTTCTTTTCCTTTTTCTGTTATATGTTTTACTTTTTCTTCGCCTTCTGTTGCTTCTTCAATATATCCTTTTTGTATCAGTAAGGTATTGACAAATGCTGCGGTTAGCTTTTTGCGGTTTTTCTGGTCTTCTTCGTCACAAAGTTCGTTAATCCGGTTCGTAAGTTCTGAAATCATACAGGTATCGGTCAGTTCCACTTCGTCTAATTTTCCCGGTGCGATATAAAATGGCAGTTTCTTTTCTCTTGCAGGAGAGGCTGCTACTGTTATTCCTGTTGTTTCCTCTATTTGCTCTGGTGTTAACTCTGTTGTTAATTGCAGAGTTTCTGCATCTGCTCCACCGGCTGCACTCTGTTCTTCTAAAAAGTCTATAATGATTTTGGTAAAATGTTCCCCATAACTTTGAATTTTCTGCACACCCATTCCGTACACTGTTTCCATATCTTCATTGTCTGCAGGACATTTTGCACACATATCTGTTAATGTCTTATCGGAACAGATTATATATGGTGGAACTCCTTTTTCTGCAGCAAGTTCTGTCCTGCACTTACGAAGCTGCTCGAACAATTCCTGCCCTTTCGGAGTCAGATTGGCAAGCTGGAACGCTTTTTTCTTTTCCTTTTTGGTCTGGATGTAGTTTTCCTCTTCCTCATCTTCCACAACCACACAATTACTACATTTATCGCAGGTACATGGACTGTTATCCCCGAAATATGACAAAATAAACTGGCGCAGGCACTGTTGTGTTTCGCAGTAATCAATCATCCGATTTAACTTTTGATAATCGTTTCTCCGTACCTGCGGGTCACTCTCTATACTTTCTGTACTCTTATATTCTAAAAGCCGCTTATTTATCATGATATCCTGCTTAGAAAAGAACAATACACACTCTGCTTCTTCCCCGTCACGACCAGCACGCCCTGCCTCCTGATAATAATATTCAAGACTCTGTGGCATATTATAATGCAGCACATATCTCACATTTGACTTATCAATACCCATTCCAAATGCATTTGTCGCTACCATAACACGAATTCGGTCATAGGTAAAATCGTCCTGATTTTTCTTCCGTTCCTCTAAGGATAAGCCCGCATGATAATGCCCTGCCTCAATGCCATACTGCTGCAAAAGTCCATATATTTTGTCTGCATTTTTCTTCGTTGCACAATAAATGATTCCACTCTCATCCTCATGCTTTTTGACATAATTAAGAACACTGTTGTCGGTCTCTTTTCCACCCTTTCGGGTCACTACGCGAAAGAACAGATTCGGTCGGTCAAATCCTGTCACAACTGTCACTGGATTTTGCAAACGCAGACTTCCCATAATATCCTGTTTTACTCGTTCCGTTGCTGTTGCAGTAAATGCACTTACAACCGGACGCTTTGGTAACTGTGCAAGAAAATCCGCAATTCCAACATAACTTGGACGGAAATCCTGTCCCCACTGGGAAATACAATGCGCCTCATCCACCGTCACCATAGAAATATCCACCTGGCATGCAAACTCCAGAAATCGTATCGTATTCAGCCTCTCCGGCGCCACATAAATAATCTTATATCTTCCCTGCGCTGCATAGAAAAGTGCAGTCCTTATCTGGTTTTCCGTAAGAGAACTGTTAATATACGCCGCATGCACACCGGCCTGATTTAACGCCTTTACCTGGTCTGTCATCAGAGAAATAAGCGGTGAAACTACAATCGTAATTCCATCTAACATCAGTGCTGGAACCTGATAACACAGAGACTTTCCTGCACCTGTTGGCATAATACCAAGGACATCCTTTCTTTGTAGAATTCCTTCTATCAGTTCCTGTTGTCCTGGACGCAGACTGTCGTAACCAAAGTAGTGTTTTAATGTTTCATTTATGTTCAAGAACTTCTCCTTTCCATTTTATTTTTGAAATAAAATCAAAATCTATAATTGCTGGTTCCATGATTATAGTAAGCAAATCGTTGTTTCCATTTTATTACAATCTTCGTACAAAAACAAGAAAATTCTACTAAAATAAAATTGCTGTGCAATGGCTATTTAAGCTATTGCACAGCAACTTTATCCTTTTCAAACACTCTCTAGTCCTCTAATTTCCAAATATCTCTGTTATATTCTTCAATCGTTCTGTCTGAAGAAAAATATCCTGCTTTTGCGATATTCACAAGCATTTTCTGTACCCATTCTTCTCTGTTTTCATAGTCAGCATATGCCTGCTCTCTTATCTTTACATACTCATCGAAATCAGGGAAAGTCATAAACCAGTCTTTAAAAACAAGTTCATTAAATAATCTTTCTAATCTGTCTTTATCGCCAATTGCTTTTAATTCTTCTCCTGTTATGAAGTCTACAGCTTCTTTGATCGCTGCATTTTCATTATAATATTTTGCTGCATGATAGCTTCCCTGCGCGTATCTTTCAACAACCGTATCACTGGAATCTCCAAAAATATAAATATTATCATCACCTACGAGTTCATGAATCTCAACATTCGCTCCATCTTCTGTTCCTAATGTAAGCGCACCGTTAAGCATAAACTTCATATTACCTGTACCACTTGCTTCTTTAGAGGCAAGAGAAATCTGCTCTGAAATATCGCAGGCTGGAATTAATTTTTCTGCCCATGTTACATTATAATTTTCCACCATCACAACATTAAGATACGGACTTACTTCCGGATCATTATTAATAAGCTGCTGCAGACAGAGGATAAGATGAATGATATCCTGAGCGATTATGTATGCCGGCGCTGCCTTCGCTCCAAAAATAACAGTTATCGGTGTAGACGGTTTCTTTCCTGCCTTAATCTCTAAATATTTATGAATGACATACAACGCATTCAACTGCTGTCTCTTGTACTCATGCAGTCGCTTAATCTGAATATCAAAAATAGAATTTTCATTAATCGTAACATTCTGTTTTTCCATCAATGCCTTCTTTAATTCCATTTTCTTAGCAGACTTTATCTCAAGAAGCTGCTTTAATACTTTTTCATTATTTTTATAATCTAAGAGTTTTTCTAACTGTGTTGCATCCTTCTTAAATCCATCCCCGATAAGAGAAGTAATAAGTTCTGTCAACTGTGGATTGCAATGCAGCAGCCATCTTCTAAAAGTAATACCATTTGTCTTATTATTAAACTTCTCCGGATAAATTTCATAAAAATGATGCAGCTCATTATTTTTAAGAATCTCTGTATGTAAGGATGCCACTCCATTAACGCTAGAAGAATAATGAATATCAATATGAGCCATATGTACTCTTTCTTCTCCGTCAATAATATACACTTCCTGATTATGATATTTTCTTCTTATTTTATCATCTAAAACTTCGATGATCGGCATAAGCTGCGGCACTGCTTTTTTCAGGTAATAAATCGGCCATTTCTCTAATGCTTCTGCAAGTATCGTATGATTTGTGTAAGCACAGCTCTTTGTTACCACTTCAATCGCCTCATCCATCTCAAGACCTCTTTCCACAAGCAGACGGATAAGTTCCGGAATAACCATTGTCGGATGGGTATCATTAATCTGAATCACTACATAATCAGAAAGGTCATGCAAGTTACAGCCCTTCGCAACACATTCATCAAGAATTAACTGTGCCGCACTGGAAACCATAAAGTACTGCTGATAAATTCTAAGAATACGACCTGCCTCATCACTGTCATCCGGATAAAGGAAAAGAGTAAGATTCTTTTTAATATCTTCCTTATTAAAATTAATTCCATCCTCTACAATACTTTCATCCACGCTCTCTACATCAAACAAATGCAATTTATTTGATGTATTATTATATCCAATAACATCAATATCATACATTCTTGATTTTACTGTCATCCCTTTAAACTTAATGTCATATGTCACATCCGTTTTGGTAAGCCAGCTTTTCTCTGTAAGCCATGGATCCGGCACTGTTGTCTGCATATTATTTTCAAAAATCTGTCTGAACAGTCCAAAATGATAATTCAATCCAACACCATCTCCATTTAATCCTAAAGTCGCAATAGAATCAATAAAGCATGCTGCCAATCGTCCAAGTCCTCCATTACCAAGTGAAGGTTCATTTTCAAATTCTTCGATTTCGCAAATATCTTTTCCGTTCTGTGCAAGCTCTTCCTTTACCTCATCATAAATCCCAAGATTGATAAGGTTGTTCGATAATAATTTTCCGATCAGGAATTCTGCGGATATATAATATAATTTTTTCTTAGAATTACCATGCTGCTTACCAGAAGCCATTTTCTTTGTTAATGTAAGCAATGCATAATAAAGCTCCTCATTTGTACATTCTGAAATGGATTTACCATACTCTGCTTTTACAAATTCTGAAAGTTTCATATTGTAATACCTCCCTGAAAAATAATGTATTCTCGAAATCTCTTGCATCTGATTTCACATAGCTTCATAAAGTTCCACATAACCTCATAAAAAAATTTCGAAAATCATTTCTAAAAGTTTCTCGTGTATTTTTACTGTGATTATATTATAATACTGTTAAATACTGATTTATTGCAGTACAGTCTTATATTATTGTACAATACTATTTTTTTGATATTCAACTTTATAGATATGTAGTATTACAGATATGAGATATATACGATACGCCCTGTATACATATCTAATCGTGCTTGGTATCTATATTATTAAGAAAGGAAACTCTCGAATTTATCTCCAGATTCAATACATAAATTCGACATGTAAAATATAGAAATGGATAAACTTCAATATAAAATATATCACGAAAATAAAACACATACCCCTGATGATTTTCCATACAACACCTACCTGTGCTCCATCCCCTTAGACTTCAAGTCAGTAAACCTTCACTGGCACGATGAAGTCGAGATTATTGTTATAAAAAAAGGAACCGGTATTGTCAGCGTAGACTTAACCACCTATTCTGTCAGCGCCGGAGACATTATTTTTGTCCTCCCCGGACAGCTCCACGCAATCAGCCAGAAAGACAGGGAGATTATGGAATACGAGAATATTCTATTCAAATCCAGCCTTTTAAAATCATCTGGCTACGACTTATGCAACGATAAATTCATTCAGCCACTTTTTTCAGGCAGCCTTAATATCTGCCCGGTAATCAATAACCAGACTCCATATTATCCTCCAGTCACCACCGCCATTAACGAAATCGATCACCTGTGTGATTTACGCCCTTATGCTTACCAACTGTCCATCAAGGCACATTTATTTCAAATACTATATACTCTCGTTTCAAACTGCGGGCAAAATAAAATCAAACCAATCAACCAAAAATCTCTCAAAAAAATAAAGACGATATTATCCTATATCGCCAACAATTTTCAGGAAAACATTGCGATTGAAGATATCGCAAATTATTGCTTTTACAGCAAATCTTACTTTATGAAGTTCTTCAAAGAAACTATGGGAGTAAGCTTTATTCAGTATCTTAATGACTATCGTTTAGAAATTGCGGCAGAACTACTCACTACAACAACCGATAATATTCTGGATATTGCATTCGCTACTGGGTTTAACAATATTTCTTACTTTAATAGGTGCTTCAAAAAGAAGTATGGGGTTTCACCAAGAAAGTATCGGTTTTGATAATATTTTTTATTTTTTATATATCCTACGGTTATGATATGATACAAATGTTGTCACACCCAATTCGGCAACGGAGAGGGGGGTCTACTTGGATTTGATAATTTCTTTCTTGGCTTCGTCTGTTAGTTGCTTAATGAATTAAATAGCAAGAAAAACCACTTGAAGGTGCCCTAAGGGCATCTTTTATAATTAAAATATCGAGATTCTGATTACAACAAACGAAAGGAGTTTTTATGAAAGGTATTATTTTAGCAGGGGGTTCTGGCACTCGTCTTTATCCTCTTACCATGGTAACTTCAAAACAATTACTTCCTATTTATGATAAACCGATGATTTATTATCCGATGTCTGTTTTAATGAATGCAGGTATCCGTGATATTTTAATTATTTCCACACCACAGGATACTCCTCGTTTTAAGGAGTTATTAAAAGATGGAAAGCAGTTTGGTGTGAATTTATCTTATGCTGTGCAGCCAAGCCCGGACGGACTTGCCCAGGCTTTTATTATTGGAGAAGAATTTATCGGTGATGATACGGTTGCTATGGTTCTTGGCGATAATATTTTTGCCGGACATGGACTGAAAAAACGTCTCTGTGCCGCTGTTAAAAATGCGGAAAATGGCAATGGTGCAACAGTTTTCGGTTATTATGTTGATGACCCTGAACGTTTCGGTATTGTTGAATTTGACCGCAACGGCAAAGCTGTTTCTATCGAAGAAAAGCCATCGCATCCAAAGAGCAATTACTGTGTAACCGGTCTGTATTTCTACGATAATCGTGTTGTAGAGTATGCAAAGAATCTGACCCCAAGTGCCAGAGGCGAATTAGAAATTACTGATTTGAACCGCATTTACTTAGAAAATAATTCTTTAAATGTTGAGCTTCTCGGACAGGGCTTTACATGGCTTGATACCGGAACACACGAAAGCCTTGTTGATGCAACAAACTTTGTAAAGACAATGGAACAGCATCAGCACCGCAAAATTGCCTGCCTTGAAGAAATCGCTTACTTAAATGGCTGGATTTCTAAAGAGGAAGTTCTCAAAGTTTACGAAGTTCTCAAGAAGAACGAATACGGTCAGTATTTAAAAGATGTTTTAGATGGAAAATATCAGGAGAATTTATATTAAAAGGAGTATCTACTTATGACAATCATTGTAACCGGCGGAGCCGGATTTATCGGAAGCAACTTTATTTTTCATATGTTAAACAAATATCCGGATTACCGAATCATTTGTTTAGACTGCCTGACATACGCAGGAAATCTTTCTACTTTAGAGCCAGTGATGGATAATCCAAACTTCCGCTTTGTAAAAGAAAGCATCACGGACAGAGACGCTGTATACAAACTGTTTGAAGAAGAACATCCAGATATGGTTGTAAACTTTGCTGCGGAAAGTCACGTTGACCGTTCTATCGAAAATCCGGAAGTTTTCCTAGATACTAATATCAAAGGTACTGCTGTCCTCATGGATGCCTGCCGCAAATACGGTATCAAGCGTTATCATCAGGTAAGTACTGACGAAGTTTACGGTGATCTGCCATTAGACCGCCCAGATCTTTTCTTTACAGAAGAAACACCAATCCATACAAGTTCCCCTTACAGTAGTTCTAAAGCTGGCGCTGATTTATTAGTTCTCGCCTACCACAGAACTTACGGGCTGCCTGTAACAATCAGCCGTTGCTCCAACAACTACGGCCCATATCATTTCCCAGAGAAATTAATTCCGCTTATGATCGCAAATGCATTAAATGACAAACCACTCCCAGTTTACGGCAAAGGGGAAAATGTCCGTGACTGGCTTTATGTTGAAGATCACTGCCGCGCGATTGATTTAATCATCCATAATGGACGTGTTGGTGAAGTCTATAATGTCGGCGGACATAACGAAATGAAAAATATCGATATTGTAAAAATTATCTGTAAAGAACTCGGCAAACCAGAAAGTCTTATCACTTATGTTGCTGACAGAAAAGGACATGATATGCGTTACGCTATCGACCCTACTAAAATTCACAATGAACTTGGCTGGCTTCCTGAAACAAAATTTGCAGACGGTATTAAAAAGACAATTCAGTGGTATCTTGATAATAAGGAATGGTGGGAGACAATCATTTCTGGCGAATATCAGAACTACTATGAGAAAATGTATAGCAACCGCTAATTAACACATTTATTCTGTAAGGAGATTTGACATGAAGATATTAGTTACCGGCGTTGGCGGTCAGCTTGGCCACGACGTTATGAATGAACTGATAGGCAGAGGTCATACAGGCGTTGGCAGCGACATCGCACCTGAATATTCAGGTGTTGCTGATGGAAGCGCTGTCACAACAGCCGAATATGTACCTATGGATATAACTGATGCTGCTCAGGTTTCTGAAGTTATCACTAAGGTTTCACCTGATGTTGTAATTCACTGCGCAGCATGGACAGCCGTTGACGCTGCCGAAGATGATGATAAGAAAGCCAAGGTTAAGGCTATCAATGCAGATGGTACTCAGAATATTGCCAATGTCTGCAAGCAGCTTGACTGCAAGATGGTATACATCAGTACTGATTATGTATTTGATGGTCAGGGTGAAGCACCTTGGGAACCAGACTGCAAGGACTACAAGCCTCTTAATGTATATGGAGAGACTAAGCTTGCCGGAGAACTTGCTGTTTCTAACACTCTTGATAAATACTTTATCGTGCGTATTGCATGGGTATTTGGTGTTAATGGAAAGAACTTTATTAAGACTATGCTTAATGTTGGAAAGACTCATGACGAGGTTCGTGTTGTCAACGACCAGATTGGTACACCAACTTACACATTAGATCTTGCAAGACTTCTTGTTGATATGGTTGAAACTGACAAATACGGTTATTACCATGCAACTAATGAAGGTGGATACATTTCATGGTATGACTTTACTAAGGAAATCTATGCACAGGCAGGTCTTTCTACTAAGGTTACATCTGTAACTACTGCTGAATACGGCATTTCTAAAGCTGCAAGACCTTTTAACAGCCGTTTAGATAAGAGCAAGCTTACTGCTAACGGATTCACTCCGCTTCCAACATGGCAGGATGCTCTTCACAGATTCTTAAAGGAAATCGGTGAGATTTAATATTTCAAAGGAGATTTTATCATGGGACAGATTACAATTGAAAAGAATGTCGCAGGTATCGAAGGACTTTGTGTCATCACTCCTGCTGTTCACGGAGATAACCGTGGATATTTTATGGAAACATACAGCCAGCGTGATATGGAAGAAGCTGGTATCAATATTAACTTTGTTCAGGACAACCAGTCTATGAGTACTAAGGGTGTTCTTCGTGGTCTTCACTTCCAGAAGCATTTCCCACAGACAAAGCTTGTAAGAGCTATCAAGGGAGCCGTTTTTGATGTAGCTGTTGACCTTCGTACAGACTCTGAAACTTATGGAAAGTGGTACGGAATCCTTCTCACAGAGGAGAATAAGAAGCAGTTCCTTATCCCTAAGGGATTTGCACATGGCTTCCTCGTTCTTACTGATACAGCGGAATTCTGCTACAAGTGCGATGACTTCTATCATCCTAACGACGAGGGCGGTCTTGCATGGAATGACCCGGCAATCGGTATTGAATGGCCAGAGCTTACAGGTACTTACAACGGCTCAGCTTCAGGTGAAGGCTACGCTTTAAGCGATGGAACAAAGCTTAACCTAAGTGATAAGGACCAGCTTTGGGATACACTTGAGAACACATTTAAGTTTGATTAATTTGAAGATGTTATATTTCTAGATTTTATCTTTCTTTTAGTGTATCTGTCTTACTTTCAAGGTATTTATCTGATTCTGGATATTTTTACCCGGTTATGAATACTTTTATCCGGTTTTCAGGGGAGATTAGCCGGTTTTTCGCGCTACGATGCCGAAAGACCTACTAACCTCCTCTTTTTTATTAAATTCCAGCGATTTTCTATAAAAAAGACCTACCAACATCCTTATAAAAAGCATGTTAGTAGGTCTTCTCCATTAATGTTCATTCGGATGGTAAGTATCAACCACCTTCTTCAGTGATTCTCTTATATTACCAGTTTCTGAATAAGCTTCTTCCTTAAGCTTCTCAAGGTTATCAAAGAAATTCTCTTTATCAAACTCAATTGGTTTTCCAATGTGGATAAGCTTGTTATCTGTCTCCTGAAGACCTTCTTCTTTCATAAGAAGCTCTTCGTAGAGCTTTTCGCCAGGACGGAGTCCTGTGTATTTAATTTCCATGTTGACGCCAAGTGTATAACCTGACAGTCTGATAAGGTTCTTTGCGAGATCATCAATCTTAACAGGCTCACCCATATCAAGAATGAATATCTCTCCACCTTTGGCATATGCACCTGCCTGAAGAACAAGTGAAACCGCCTCTGGTATAGTCATGAAATATCTTATAATATTAGGATCTGTAACCGTAACCGGTCCACCAGCCTCAATCTGTCTCTTAAAAAGAGGAATGACTGAGCCGTTACTTCCAAGTACATTACCGAATCTTACAGCAACGAAATCTGTCTTGGATATCTCGTTATACGTCTGAACAATCATCTCACAGATACGCTTTGTTGCTCCCATTACATTAGTTGGATTAACAGCCTTATCTGTACTTATCATAACAAACTTCTTAACCCCATACTTATCAGCCATCCTTGCAACATTCCATGTACCGACAACATTATTCTTAACAGCCTCATCAGGACTGACTTCCATAAGCGGTACATGCTCATGTGCTGCTGCATGATATACAATATCTGGCTTATACTGTGCAAATACGCTTTCAAGTCTTGAAACATTTCTTATCGAACCAATAAGAGTAACAACATTGGCATCAGGATAATTAATCTTTAATTCCTGCTGAATATCATAGGCATTATTCTCATATATATCAAATATAATGAGCTGCTTAGGCTTGTGGCTTACAAGCTGACGGCAAAGCTCTGAACCAATAGAACCGCCACCACCTGTTACCATAATGACCTTATCCTTAACATAACCCATGATAGATTCAATATCTACTTCAATCGGATCTCTTCCAAGAAGATCAAGCACATCTACATTTCGAATAGAATCAACATTAACCTCTCCATCTACCATCTGATATACGCCTGGCAGAATCTTAAGAGTACAATCTGTCTCTTTACAAATGTTCAATATATCCCTTTTAACTTCATTAGATGCTGATGGGATTGCAAATATAATCTCATCAATATCATACAGCTTTGCTGCTTCCTTAATCTTGTCCCTTGTTCCTATAACCTTAACGCCTCGTATGTATTTACCAACCTTGCGGCGGTCGTCATCAATAATACAGGCAATATTAGAATTAGCAAGATAACTTGAACTCTGTATTTCTCTCATAATGACATTGGTTGCCTCTCCTGCACCTATAATCATTACATTGTTGGAAGTCTTAATATTTCTGTATTTGTTAAGCACAGTTCTTATCATTCTGTACATAAAACGACTTGCACATATTGCAATAATAAGGTATATTGCCGCATTAAAATAGCAGCTTCTAGGAAGCATATTACCCACCATCTTATTACTTAAGAAATGTACCACTTCTACAGTAATACATGCTTCAGCAATCCTGTACACCTCAGCTATACTCGCATACTGCCACAGACTGTGATATAATCTGAACACCCAGAATATAAGCAGCGATATTATTGTATAGAACAGCATATTGTCTACATAATTGTTAATATATTGAGGTTCAATAGATACAATACCTACATCAAATCTCATAATAAGCGACAGATATACACATGCATTCAGTAAAAATGTATCTGTTAAAAACAAGAAAAATCTTCTTACCAGAAGCTGTATTCTGTCCTTTTTAGTTTCACCCATCATCAGTTCCTCGTTTCTTTAGCAGGCTTTTTAGCTGCTAACCCACATACTGTACCAATTCCATAAGAAATATGCAACAGGAAAAATAAAAATGGCAGTGCAAAACATGTTTTATTGCGCTCCTTCTTTGCTCCTATTACTGCAACAATCGACATAACTACTGCCAACAGCCAGTATGCTCCCCACATAAGTCCTGTAAGTCCATATACAATACGCGAAAAAATCGACTTCACAGCAAGCAGCTTACATGACACACTTGCAACTGTTGTAACAATAATAGCCATGACAAAAGCCCATGGAACAAAATGATATATAGAAAGGCATCCTGGACATACCTTGCTTGTCTTTCCAATCCAGTATCCATTAGCATATTTTTGCTTAAGCATCTTAGGAAGCGAACTTCTTGTATGCTGGTATGATATTATATCCGGACAGAACCTTAATTTAAACCCTGCTTTTCTCATACGGTAATGAATTTCATTATCCTCAGTTCTTGCAAGAGCCTCATTATAATGTCCGATTTTTTCAAAAACTTCCCTTCTATATGCAGCATGGAACAACGATTTCATATATATCTTTTCTTCCGTTCCATTCCCACCATTACGG
>OLOK01002266.1_pt1 | contig 14056 bp, 9 predicted proteins | sample 1672591 | NCBI WGS metagenome assembly OLOK01 (sample SAMEA3136703, study PRJEB25190) | human gut metagenome | biome: human gut; feature: human-associated habitat; material: faeces | place: Austria | collected 2013 | reverse complement strand
TAGTGTTGACATTGAATGGCAAATTATGGTATCTTTCAGACAAGGAGTTAGATACGGGTAACCGGAAATATTCTCGTAGAACTCTAAACATCATAACTAAAAATTTATTAGCAAAAAGCTAATACCAAGATGAGAAAAGGAGGATTACAGTTATGAGAAAGATCAAGAAATTAGTTGCTACACTGTTAGCAGCAACAATGGTAATGGCAATGGGAGTTACAGCGTTTGCTGCAGATTCATTAGCAGATGGTAAGTACACAGCAAAGCAGAATCTTTATAAGAACTCAGCTTGTACAACAACATCTATGGGAGATGCTGCACTCAATGATATGCGTGCAGAAATTACGATTGCAGATGATGAGGCAACACTTGTTGTTCATACTCATGAGATTACATATTTAGGTCTGACTGGACATTTAGGAAAAATGGTAGTTAATGGAAAAACAGTTACTCCGAAACAGACTACAACTAATGGCGTAACAGATTACTACTTCACATTCACAGGTTTAGATGCATCTACAATTTATGAAGGCTGTGTAATTACTGGTAAATTCACAACATACGTTGGAAGTATGCCGATGAACGCAACAGGATATTTGAAACTTACAGACATCACAGCAAAATAAAATAAGTAAATATGTATGTAAAGCAAGCCGCTGTACCCAAAAGTGCAGCAGCTTGTTTTAATTGATACGGAGGAAAAATGAAAAAAATAAAAAAGATATTAGCCTTTGTATTGAGTACAAGTATGTTACTTGGCGGTATGAATATACAAGCGTTTGCTGGTGAACAGAAAGAAACAAATACCGCAAATACAGAGTTAGATAACCAAAATGAATATGTTGTTCCACTGACTTTTTATGGACCTTCTGGAAAACTGCTTACGGAGGAGCCTTATTCGGGTACAGTTCAGGATTACATGGATAATGTTGCACTAGTAAAAAAGAATGATAATGGAACATATCATGTAACCTTACAGATTGAAAATTATGAAAAAATTGATATTTTGCAGTTCTCAAAACCGGGTGTAATTTCAGATGATATAGCACCTTCGAATGCACCTATGGGAACTTTTAATATTCCAGAAAAATATATTGCTAATAATGAGGAAAATCCATCAGAGGCAACGGAATATTTGAAGGAACAAGGACAAATTAATGAAGAGTGGAATGATAAATACATTCAAAATTATTCTGTTGAAAAAGCAACAACGGGTGTGTCGTGGTATTCTTTTGATGTGGATACACTGGAAGGGACGATGTATACTAAAGCTTTCTATAGTTATGGAAGAACAGATGATGACTTGGAAAGCTATATGTACGGAATTGTAAACGGAAAATTTACATTTGATGTAAATAATACAGTAGTTGCTAAAGAGATTAACGAAGAAAATTATAAAAATATTGGATTGGAGCTTTCTAAAGTTGTAACCAGTGTTGGAGATTCACCGGATTTCACAGGATTTGTAGCAGAAGAAAAAACTGCAAATGATTTGTTTAGTGGTACTTGTGAAGCAAAAATTGAGAATGGAAAAGTTACTGTTACAGCAGAGACAAGTAGCATTGATTCAATAAGAGTACTTGAAGAAATTAAGGATTTAGGCGAGTGTACTTATCCTTCAACTTCTTCATATCGCCAATATATGTATGCGTATTCGAGAGAAGTAAAAAAGAATAAGTATATTTCTGTTTATTCAGACAATATTTTGGAAGATGGAAAATTTTCCATTGAATACGAAAACTTAGAAGAAGCTATTTTTGGAAAACAGGTTGAGATACAAACAGAAGATGGTACCTACTATGGAGAATTGCGAGTAAGAACAACACCGAAAGAAAAACTCGAATTGACAGATGGTGATGTTACACTTGTAACAGATAACTATACAGTTAATAGTAAAGCAAAATTTGGAGCAGAACTTTTACAGGAAACCTCAGATGAAGATAGTGAATATAACAAATATTATTCTTTATTAGCAGGAAACGCTTCAAAAGCATTGATCTATAATTTGTCATTAAAAATGAATGACTCGCAGGTTATTCCATCGAGAGCAGTAGAATTAAGAGTAAAAATTCCGAAAGACTGGGATACGAGCAAAATAGAAGTTCAATGGTATTATCCAGTAAATGAAATGTTTAATCCGATAGAGTATTTTGATTCATCTTCCTATAAAAATGATGATGGAAGTATTCACATGGAGGGCGATGAACTGGTTATAACAGGCACTACTCGTGTTTATAATACAATCGCCATTACACAAAAAGCGGATAAAGTAGATATTTCAGAAATCCAGGACGGAACATATAATGTTAATGTTACTATGTGGCAGCAGGATCAGCCGGATAGATTGTCTATGAGCAATTCTGCGGTTGTAAATGATTCAGCTCGTTTGGTAGTAGAGAATGGAAAGAAACATATCTATTTTGATACACAAGGAATTGTGATTACGGGCAGATATGGTTATACAAATGGAATATTCTGGGCAAATAATGAGCAGACAGAAGAAAACGGACTTCCGATATTAAGTGAATATACACCGCTTGATTATTATAGTTACTACCTAAATGATTCGGGAAGCACAGATATGGATTCCTATGCGGAAGAATATGACTTATATTATCCGAAGAGCGTAGGTTTTGAATTTCCAGAATCAGCAGACAGAGATGATGGGGTATATTTGAACTTCTTTGTTCCTATCATGGATGAACTTCAGCATAAAGTTCCTGGATCTGGTGAAGGATGCAGAACTGCATTTATGACTTTATCTGGTTTAACACCTGTGGCAGAAATTAACGAGCCAACCCACGATAAATCTGTTTTAGTTGTAGCAGTTGATAAAGCATCTAAATATACAGCCGACAATTATACAGAGGAATCTTACAAAGTATTATCTGACGCAGTAGCAAAAGCTCAGAAGGTAATCGACGGAACAACTTCTGCAAACGATTCTGAAATCGTAGCATTAGATAAAGAAATTTCTGATGCAATCAGCGGATTAAAAGAGGCAACTGGACTTGACAAATACAATAAAGTCCTGAAAAATGCCAAAGCATTAAATGAAGCAGATTATACAGCAGAAAGCTGGGCAGACCTTCAGGCAGTGATTACTGCTCAGGAAGGAAAGGTAACAGAAGAAAATGCAGATCAGGCATCCGCAGACCTTCAGTCAGCAGTAGATGCACTTGTACCGATGTCAACAGCCGTTTCCATGGAAAAAGGTGTTTACGAAGTACAGGCAACACTTACCAATCAGGATGGAACAGCAAGTGATTTGAATGCAGGATTAAAATCTGCTCGTTTATATACAGATAAAGACGGCAATGTAACTGCTTATCTGTACGTGGACGGAATTACCGGTATGCAGTATCGCAAGGGTGCCGGATATGCGGATGCAGATACAGACGCAGGCAGACTTGTAGTGAAACTTCCTGCAAATGTAGAAAACCATAAAGTAAAAGTAACAACAGAAAGCGGAGAAGCAGAACTCCTGTTAAATCTTGATTTAAAATCTGCAGTAAAACAGGAAATTAAAAAATCCGATCTGGAATCAAAACTGAATGATGCAAAAGTATTAAAAGAGAAGAATTACACAAGTGATTCATTTGCAGTATTGACAAATGCCATTGCTACAGCAGAGAGTGTTCTGGCAGACAAAGTGGCATTCCAGTCAGAAATCACAGCAGCGGAAGTTACTCTGGACACAGCAACAGCAGGTCTTGTAATGAAAGAAGACGTAAAAGCAAGAGCAGAACTGGATCAGGCAGTTTCCGATGCGAAAAATAATTATGCAGAAGCAAATTATACAAAAGACAGTTATGAGAATCTGAAGGCTGCAATCAAGGAAGCTGAAGAAGTATTGGCAAAATCTGATGCGACAGCAGATGAAATGAAAGAACAGGTTGACAAGCTGGATAAAGCAGTAAAAGCACTTGTTCGTCTGGATGATGCAGTAGATAAGTCAGAATTAAATGGCTATATCGAAAATGCACTGACCAAGAAAAATGACGGTACTTATACAGACAACAGTTGGAATAGTTTCCAGGCAGCAATCAAATCTGCTCAGAAAGTATCCGCTGATGTCAATGCAACAAAAGCAGAAGTAGAAAAGCAGACAAAACTGCTGACCTCTTCTTATGAAGCACTTGTTGTTAAGAACAAACAGAGTGATCTTTTCAAAGATTATCCGCAGATTTTTGAAGGTACATATTCCGTACCGATCAAAATGCTCAATGCAACATCCGATGAAGATTCTATGGGAAATGCTTCCATGGTTCAGACCGGAATTGTAAGAGTTACGGGTAAAGGCGAAGTGACACTGGAGATGAACTTCCAGTCTATGCAGTTTGCCGGAATGACAGGATATCTGTATAAACTGAAAAAAGTAGATATGGATACGGTTGAATACAACAAATATAATTATCCGGTAAAATATGAAGCTTCCGATGCAACAATTCTGGAAGAGTACACAGATGTTTACGATTTATTTAATGACAAGAACTCTGAGTATTACGACAAGAATACAGAAGGAAACTGGTATCCGAAAAAATTATCAATCCCGATTGAACTGAACGACAACCTGTTCTATGTAGAGGTTTATGTTCCGGTTATGGAAAGCATCGGTGAAGGACAGGGTACAAAGGTTGCCAGAGTTTCTATCGACTGGGCAAACATCAAACAGGAGACAGGAGTAGAAAGAGACAACAGTGTAATCGAAGCACTTCTGAATCAGGTATCCGGTATGCAGCAAGGGGATGTTGCTGACGAGTACTGGAACGCTTTAAATGCGGCTTACATGACAGCTCAGGATGTTTACAATGATATGAATTCTACACAGAAAGAAATTGATCTGCAGGTGACAGCTTTACAGGCAGCCGTAGATGCAGTAGAAACTCAGATCGTAGACAAGACAGAACTGAATGCTTTGATTGAAAAAGCAACAGCAGAAGCAAATCGTACCGATGTTGTTTATACTTCTGCAACATTAGAAGCATTAAAGACAGCAATCACAAATGCACAGGCAGTAGCAGCAAAAGAAGATGCTACCAAGGCAGAAGTTCAGGCACAGGTTACAGCACTTCAGACAGCACTTGACAGTTTAAGAGTTGTTGATAAGACAAACTTAAATGCCCTGATTGAAAAAGCAAAAGCTGAGGCAGCAAAAACAGATGTTTATGAAAGCAGCAGTTTGACGGTCCTGAATACAGCAATTACACTGGCTGAGAATGTTGCAGCAAATCCAAAAGCAACAGAGTCAGAAGTTGCAGCAGCAGAGAAATCTCTGACAACTGCATTAAACGGACTGGTAGAAAAAGCAGTTGTAGATAAGAGCAAACTGGAAAGCAAGATTGCAGAAGCAAAGACATATTTAAGCCAGACAGACATTTATACAGAAAGTTCTCTTGCAACATTACAGAGTGCAGTAGGTCGTGCTCAGAATGTAATGGATAATGATTCTGCATCACAGAAACTGGTAGATGATCAGGTGACAAAACTGACAGAAGCAATCCAGCAGTTAGCAAAGAAGAGTGATGGAAAACTGGATATCAAGAACCTTGCTGATGGGGTTTACTCTATCTATGGAACAATGGTGAAAGTAGACAAGAATACTTATTCTATGTCAAATGAAGCAATCAACCATACAATTAAACTGACAGTGAAGAATGGCAAATATTACATTACTCTGAACTTCAACGGATTGACAGTAGGACAGAAACTTGGATATTTAAGTCAGCTCAAATACTTCACAACGGGTTATACACTTGATAAGTATGGTAATCCGCAGGGAACACTTGCTGATGTTACAGTTGACAGCTATCAGAAGAACAGCGATGGCTCACTGGTTTCTGACCAGTACGGAACAAACTATCCAGATGAAGTAACATTCGAGCTTATTCCGGAAGCTCTGGATGATGGATATGTTCCGTTACAGGTATTCGTTCCGATTATGGATGCTATCAGCTCTGGTACAGGTACACAGCCAGTATTCCTGAAATTGGATTGGAGCTCATTAAAAGCAACAACAGCTGATGATCCAGATTTTGATAAGAATGACAACAATGGCAATAACAACAATAATAATTCCAACGGAAACAACAACAGCTCTTCTCTTGGAAACGGCTCACTTGGAAATAATACCCTTGGAAGCAGTTCTCTCGGAAGCAGCAAACTTGGTTCTTCCTCACTTGGAAGTGGTTCGTCATTGAAGAGTGGAACATCAAGCCTTGGAAGTGGTTCATCATTAAAGAGTGGAACATCCAGCCTTGGATCAGGTTCCAGCCTGAAATCAGCATCCAACGTTAAGACGGGTGATGTTGTACAGAACAATACCCTGTGGGCAGCTATCCTTCTTCTTGGAGGAGTCGCTTTACTGGCAGGAATCATGGAGTACAACAGAAAGAAAAAAGCAAACATAAAATAATTAAGTAGAGATTTGGCAGACGACCCTCCCATTCCTTCGGGACTGGGAGTCTGCCAAACTCATTTAACAGGAGATAAGGAATGAAATTAGCAGCGAAGAAAAACAAAATATTGTCTGCCATTATGACTTGTGTGCTTGCCATTACTTTAATGGCAGGCTTTCCTGCTGTTAAGGCTTACGCCGCAAGCGGGACAGTGTATAGCTGTACAATTAACAGATGTTACGCACATCCGGTTACCGGAGTAATCGAAGATTCCGGTGGAGAGAGTTCTTATGCAACAGGACAGGGCATGGTAGAAGGCTGTGTATACAGCAATGGTATCTTGGAAGTAACAGACGATGGAGCTTATTATCTGACCATCCGCATGAGTCTGATGGACTACACCAGTGGACATAGCTTTCAGGTACAGAATGTAGGTGATTCCGGCTGGTCTACACCATCAGAAATCGGTATTACAGGAAATGGTTCAGACAGTAATGGTACAACAGCCGATGTGTGTATGCGTGTGCCAAGTGAAAATTGTATTGTCAGAGGCGAGATGTATGTAGAGCCGATGGGAAGAAATGTTATTTTCTATCTGTATCCGAGTGACTACAGCGAGGGTAACAATACCGATATGAACGCAACTATGGTAACAGAAAGCTCGAATGGAACAGCGGCAGAGTCCGGTGGTTCTGGTTCAGTAGATAATTCAGGTTCTACTTCAAGTGGAAACAGCAGTTTGGGTTCTGGTAATTCTTCTCTTCAGAGTTCCGGCTCATCTGATAAAAGCAGTTCTTCCAGCTCATCAAAGAAACTGGAAAGCAGTATCAAGGAAGCAGCAAAACCGAGTAGTGATTCTTCTTCACTGGATACAGAAAATCCAGTAAATTCTTCAGAAGGTTTAAGCCTTTCTACTGCTAAAGATGGAACAAGTGACAGCGATTTCGATAGTGGAAATACTTCTTCCGGCAACCGGATTTTCCAGATTGCATTGGCAGTTGTAGTAACAGGTCTGATTCTGCTTGGAGCAGTATCCGGAGTGATTTATTTCTTCCGTAAGAACTGGAAACGTTGGGGAGGTGCAGAGGACGATGATGAATAGACGTTTGAAAAAAGCATCGGCTGTCCTCCTTGCCATGACTATGATTTTCTCTCTGGCAGGTTGTGTAGACCAAAGGCAGGGGAAGAAAAGCAGTGATTCCACTACACAGACGGAGAGCAGTACAGATGAGTCAGACAGCAGTAAGACGGCAGATAAAAAGACTTCTGACAGCAAATCGGACAAGGATTCTTCCGATGAAGATGCAAAGTCTCTCTTAGAGATTGACGATCCGGAAGAAAAGGCAGCCGTAGAAGCAGCCAGGAAAAAAGTACAGGCAATGAAAGAAAGCCCAAGAATCATAGCGACTTCTCCGGCAACCGCAGATATCTGTGACAAGCTGGAACTGGATCTGGTTGGTGTTTGCAGCAGTACCGTGTCCACAATTCCAGACAGATACAAAGATGTGGAAACCGTGGGAACAGCCATGAGTCCGGATATGGAGATTGTATCCTCACTTAATCCAGACTGGATTTTAAGTCCGGTGTCATTGCAGAGTGATCTGCAGCCGAAATATGAAGCAATCGATACAGACTGGGCGTTTTTGAATCTTAGAAGTGTGCCGGGTATGTACCGTTCCATTCAGGAATTGGGTGAGATTTTCGACAGAGAAGATCAGGCACAGAAACTGGTGGACGAATTTACTGAATTTTACGATGACTATAAGAAAAAGAATGAAGGAAAAGACCATCCGAAGGTTATGATCCTGATGGGACTTCCTGGCTCTTATATTATCGCAACACCGAATTCCTATGTGGGAAGTCTGGTGGAACTGGCAGGCGGAGAGAATGTATACTCTGACACCGATCAGGAATTTTTGACCGTAAATACTGAAGACATGAAAACCAAAGAGCCGGATATTATCTTACGTGCCGCACATGCACTGCCGGATCAGGTGGTAGAGATGTTCAATAAAGATTTTGCGGAGAATGACATCTGGCAGCATTTCGATGCGGTGAAGAACGGCAGAGTTTATGATCTGACTTATGAGTATTTCGGCATGAGTGCCACATTCAAATATCCAGAGGCATTGGAAGAATTACAGCCAATCCTTTATCCGGAAAGTGATGAAGATACAGAAAAAGCAAAAGAAGCCAGTGACAATGCACAGAAGAAAGCAAAGGATTCTGACGCAACTGAGAAATACAACGAACAGCAGAGCAAGTAGAAAGGAGAGGACAGATGAAAGAGACAGAATTAAAAAATACTTCTGAGACTTCCGAAATGGAAGTCCAGAACCTCTCCGGTCAGGATAAAGCAAGAAAGCATCGGAAAACAGCAAAAGCAGCAATTTCCTTTATTGTAATGATCGTATTACTGGTTGCATTATTCTTTGCGGCAGTGAATATCGGAAGCCTGAAAGTCAGCTTCCCGGAACTACTGAAAGGATTATTTGTAAAGTACAATGAAGACGTGGCAACAATCTATGACTTACGATTCCCACGAATTGTAATCTCCATGTTAGCCGGAGCTGCGATAGCGGTATCGGGTGTGTTATTTCAGGCGGTATTAAAAAACCCACTTGCTGATCCGGGAATCATTGGTATTTCCAGTGGAGCAAGTTTTGCAGCGGTACTGATTACCGCATTTGCACCGACTTTATTTTTCTTTACCCCATTATTTGCATTTCTTGGTGGTGTGATTGCATTTGTCTTAGTTTACAGCCTGTCATGGAAAGGGGGATTAAGTCCTCTGAGAATCATCCTTGTCGGTGTGGCAGTCGATGCAATGTTCACCGGATTATCCAGTGCGTTGAATTCAATGAATGGCGGAAACATGTCTGGCGTGGCAGCCATCGTCAATGGTAATATCACAATGAAAACTTGGGATGATGTGAAAACCTTAGTACCGTATGTAATTGTCGGACTGGTTCTGGCACTGATTATGACGAAGATGTGTAATCTGTTAGCACTGGAAGATAAGACAGCACGAAGCCTTGGAATCAATGTCAATGCAATGCGTATCGTGATTTCACTGATAGCAGTATTGCTTGCAAGTATTTCCACAGCAGTAGCCGGAGTGATTAGTTTCTTAGGACTGATTGTTCCGCATATCGGAAGAATTTTAGTAGGAAGCGACCACAAGGCATTAGTTCCATTTAGTGCTTTGTTCGGAGCGTTTACGTTCCTGCTGGCAGATACCATCGGAAGAACGATAGCTGCTCCGTATGAGGTATCCGCATCCATCATTATGAGTGTGGTCGGAGGCCCATTCTTCATCATTCTGTTAAGGAGGTCTAAGAAGTATGCGAAGTAAAGAAAAGAATATGGATTTGACTTCTACAGAGAATGAAGCAGCAAAGAAAGTGAAAAAAGCGGATAAGTGGGCAGACAAGCCTGCGATGGAAGTTAGAGATCTGCACTTTTCCTATGGAAAAAATAAAGTCTTAAAGGGCGTATCCCTGAAGATTGAAGAAGGTAAAATCACAACGATTATGGGAGCAAACGGATGTGGAAAATCTACATTGTTTTCCCTGATGACGAAAAACTTATATCCGAGAAAGGGAAATATTTTCCTCAAAGGAAAGAATATCCAGAACCTGAATTTAAAAGAATTTGCCAGAAAGGTTGCGATTGTTCAGCAGTATAACAGTGCATCAGACGATATCACCGTTGAGAATCTGGTGGCATTCGGAAGAACCCCACATAAGAAAATGATGCAGGGAGACAGTGCCGAAGATGAGCGTATGATCCAGTGGGCATTGGAAGTAACCAATCTGACAGAATATCGTGACAGAGAAGTGTCAAGACTTTCCGGTGGACAGCGTCAGCGTGTATGGATTGCAATGGCACTTTGTCAGGGAACAAAGACGCTGTTCCTCGATGAGCCGACTACCTATTTGGATATCCGGTATCAGATTGAGATTCTGCAACTGGTGAAAAAACTCAATCAGGAATTTGGAATAACCATCATCATGGTACTGCACGACATCAATCAGGCAATCGCATATTCAGATAATGTCATCGGCATGAAAGATGGAAAAGTGCTGGTGGAAGGTGATCCGGAAGAAGTGATTACGGAAGAGAGCATCCGGGAACTGTATGGCATTGAACTTGGTGTGACAAGGGTTGATGGCAGAAAATTTGTATTGGCGGTGTAAGAAGATGAAAAATCCTTTAAAAATAGTATGGATCGTGCTTGGATTTCTTTGCCTGGGACTTGGTACGATAGGAATTGTACTTCCTATCCTGCCAACCGTTCCGTTTTATATGGCAACACTGTTTTGCTTTGCAAAGAGTTCTAAGAAACTGCACGACTGGTTCGTAGGAACGAATCTTTATAAGAAACATCTGGACAGTTTTGTTCAGAAAAGAGCCATGACAATAGGAACAAAATGCAAGATTATCGGAATGGTAACGGTAGTCATGGCAATCGGCTTTATCTGCATGAAGAATGTACCAATCGGAAGAATCTGTATCGCAGTGGTTTGGGTATGCCACCTGTTATACTTCTTACTTCGAGTGAAAACTTTAAAAGTGGGAGAAGAATTACCGGAAGGTGCAGAAGTGGAATAATATGATGGATAAAGTAGAAAAGAAACGACAGAAGGAACAGCATGTCGTGGAAGAGATGATCCGGCTGTATTGCCGGAAAAAACATCCGAAAGAAGACAGGCAGGCAGGGCAGATTTGTCCTGTCTGTCAGGAACTTTTGGATTATGCAAGACTTCGAAGTGAAAAGTGTCCTTTTATGAAAGAAAAGACATTTTGCGCAAACTGTAAAGTGCATTGCTATAAGCCAGAGGTGAGAGAACAGATCAGGCAGGTTATGCGGTTTTCAGGACCAAGGATGCTGATTTATCATCCGGTGCTTGCAGTATGGCATTTGATATGCAGTAAAAAAGAATCGAAAAAATAAACAAAAAGGTAAGATAAACTATGATTAAAACAAGACTGGTGGGGCTGTTGTCCCACGCAAAAAAGTATATCGTGTATACGATTTTGTGGCAGTGGGCAGCCCTCCTGTCGCAGGTATTGGCAGTCTTTTCTATCGCAGATTTACTGGAACGGGTAGTATACCGGGCAGTAACCGTACCGATCATTGAGCGGACAATATTGATTTTAGTTCTGGTTGTGGTGATCCGATTTATCTGTGAACGGATGGGAGCAAGGTCTTCCTATCTGGCGTGTGTGGATGTAAAGCGGATTCTGCGTGAAAAGATTTATGAGAAAATGTTAAAGCTGGGAGCTTCCTACAGTGAGCAGGTATCCTCTTCGGAGGTGGTACAGGTGTCAACTGAGGGTGTGGAGCAGTTGGAAACATACTTTGGAAAATATCTTCCACAATTATTTTACAGCCTGATCGCACCACTGACATTATTTATCATTCTTTGCAGAGTGAGCTTGAAAGCGAGTGTGATCCTGCTGATCTGTGTACCGCTGATCCCGATTTCTATCGTGGTGGTACAGAAGATTGCTAAGAAATTACTGAATAAGTATTGGAGTATCTATACCGGACTGGGAGATTCGTTCCTTGAAAATTTACAGGGACTTACCACACTGAAGATTTATCAGGCAGACCAGCAGAAAGCAGATGAGATGGATGTGGAATCCCAGAATTTCCGCAGAATCACGATGAAGGTGCTGACCATGCAGCTCAATTCAACCAGTGTGATGGATATTGTGGCGTATGGTGGAGCAGCGATCGGTATGGCAGTCGCGGTGTCCGAATTCTTAAAAGGAAATATCAGCGTGGCAGGAACGTTATGTATCGTTCTGCTTGCCAGCGAGTTTTTCCTGCCGCTCAGACTGCTTGGTTCATTCTTCCATATCGCAATGAATGGTATGGCAGCGAGTGATAAGATTTTCAAGATTTTAGATTTACCGGAACCACAGGCTGGAGAAAAAACACTGCCGGAGGTCGCGTTAGATGTTACATTAAAAGATGTGCACTTTTCTTATGAAGAGGACAGAGAGATTTTAAAAGGAATAGGCTTAAATCTTCCGGCAGGAAGTTTTGTATCACTGGTTGGTGAATCCGGATGTGGTAAGAGTACGATTGCCGGAATCCTTGCAGCAAAGAACCGGGGATATAACGGAGAAATCACCATTGGTGGCGTACCGCTTAATGAAGTGAATGAAACCAATCTGATGCAGAGGGTTGTTCTGGTTCGCCATAACAGCTACCTGTTCAAAGGTACAGTAGAAGAAAATCTGAAGATGGCAAAACCGGACGCAACGAAAGAAGAGATGGAAGCTGTTCTTCAGAAAGTCAATCTCTTAGGGTTCTTACAGACACAAGATGGCTTACAGACACAGTTGCTGGAAAAAGCAAGTAACCTGTCCGGAGGTCAGTGCCAGAGACTGGTGATTGCAAGAGCTTTATTAAAAGAAGACAGCAAGGTTTACATTTTTGATGAAGCTGCATCTAATATCGATGTGGAAAGTGAAGAACTGATCATGAATGTGATTCATGATCTGGCAAAGACAAAGACGGTGCTTCTGATTTCCCATAGACTGGCAAATGTTGTGAAGTCTGATAAGATTTATTTCTTAAAAGACGGAGAAATCAAGGAAAGCGGAAAGCATGAAGAACTGATGAGCCAGAATGGTGCGTACAGACATCTGTATGAAAGCCAGATGGCACTGGAAAACTATGGGAAAGGGGGAGTGGCATAATGAGTGAAAATACAAATACAACAAAACGTAGAAGTGCCATCCAGATCATGGGAAGTCTGATTGGTCTGGTAACCCCCCTGCTCCATATCATGCTGGCAGCAATCATCCTTGGAACATTAGGTTACTTGTGTGCAATCTTCCTGACGATACTGGCAGGGCAGGTCATCATACATGGACTTCTGACAGGGGGAGCCGGAATGATTGTTCCGGTGAACAATATGTGGTTAGTATTTACCCCGGTAAAAACGATTATCACAGTTATGATTGTAATTGCAGTGCTTCGTGGAATCCTACATTATATGGAACAGTATTGTAATCATTTTATTGCATTTAAGCTGTTAGCAATTATCCGCCACAAAGTGTTTGCTGCCTTACGAAAGCTCTGTCCGGCGAAGCTGGAAGGACGAGATAAAGGAAACTTGATTTCCATTATTACAACCGATATTGAATTACTGGAAGTGTTCTATGCACATACCATTTCGCCGATTGCGATTGCAACATTGACTTCTATCATTATGGTAATTTTTATTGGAAGATATCACTGGTTAGCAGGTCTGCTTGCACTGGCAGCTTATCTTATTGTCGGTGTAGCTATCCCAATGTGGAATGGAAAACGTGGCAGTCAGAAGGGAATGGAATTTAGAACAAACTTTGGAGAACTGAATAGTTTTGTCCTGGATTCCCTACGTGGACTGGACGAGACCATTCAGTATGGACAGGGTGAAAAGAGAAGAGAGCAGATGAGCAAGCAATCCAAAAATCTTGCAGGAATGCAGGAATCATTAAGCAAAATGGAAGGCTCACAGCGTTCATTTACGAATATGGTTATCCTGCTTGCATCTTTTGGGATGCTGGCATTGACGATCTGGCTGTACGACAAAGGTGTGATGGGATTCGAGGGAATCTTAACCTGTACCATCGCAATGATGGGTTCTTTCGGA
>OLOK01002264.1_pt1 | contig 14065 bp, 9 predicted proteins | sample 1672591 | NCBI WGS metagenome assembly OLOK01 (sample SAMEA3136703, study PRJEB25190) | human gut metagenome | biome: human gut; feature: human-associated habitat; material: faeces | place: Austria | collected 2013 | reverse complement strand
AGCGCTGGGGCAAGCCGCTGGCCGCTCTGCTGGGTGCTCTGGATGCCCAGATGGGTCTGGGCATTGCCTCCATCGGCGGCAAGGACAGCATGTCCGGCTCCTTTGAACAGCTGGATGTGCCCCCCACGCTGGTCTCCTTTGCCACTGCCATCGGCAAGGCCAGCAAAGTGGTCTCCACCGAGTTCAAGAAGCCCGAGAGCACTGTTGTTCTCATCCGGCCCATTCTGGACCCCGAGACCGGCTGCCCCAACTTCTTCTCCCTGAAGGCAAACTACAAGATCGTGGAGCAGATGATCGAAGAGGGCATGGTGGCATCTGCCTGCGCCGTGGGCTACGGCGGCATTGCCGAGGCCCTGTTCAAGATGGGCCTGGGCAACCGCATCGGCTTCAAGATGCGCGCTGATATGCCCACCCACCGGATGTTCGAGCCCATGTACGGCTCCATCGTGCTGGAAATGGTCTCTGATTCCCCCGCAGGTGAGCTGCTGGGCGAGACCACCAGGGAGTATACCTTCGAAAGCTGCGGCGAGACGCTGGATATGGCTGAGCTGCAGGAGATCTGGGAGAGCAAGCTGGAGCCTGTGTACCCCTACCGCAAGGCAGGCCCCACCGTGGAAAAGATCAACGGCAAGCTGAACGCCCCCGCTGCCCCCAAGATCGGTGTGGCAAAGCCCAAGGTGATCATCCCCGTGTTCCCCGGCACCAACTGCGAGTACGACACCGCCAAGGCCTTTGCCCGCGCCGGTGCCGACCCTGAGATCCTGGTCATCCGCAACCTGACCCCGGCGGACGTTACCGCCAGCTGCGAGGCACTGGTCAAGGCTATTGGCGAGAGCCAGATCGTGATGCTGCCCGGCGGCTTCTCCGGCGGCGACGAGCCGGACGGCAGCGCCAAGTTCATCGCCTCCTTCTTCCGCAGCCCTGCGGTCACCGAGGCGGTCCGCGACCTGCTGCAGCACCGCGACGGCCTGATGCTGGGCATCTGCAACGGCTTCCAGGCCCTGATCAAGCTGGGTCTGGTGCCCTACGGCGATATCCGCCCCATCACGGCCTATGACCCGACCCTGACCTTCAACACCATTGGCCGCCACCAGAGCATGCTGGTGCGCACCCGCGTTGCATCCACCGGCAGCCCCTGGCTGTCCCACTGCGATGCAGGCAGCGAGTACGAGATCGCCATCAGCCACGGCGAGGGCCGCTTTGTGGCACCCCAGAACGTGCTGGATCAGCTGGTTGCCAACGGCCAGGTGGCTACCCAGTATGTTGATCTGGAGGGCGAGCCCACCATGGATCAGCGCTACAACCCCAATGGCTCTCTGCTGGCCATTGAGGGCATCACCAGCCCGGACGGCCGCGTGTTCGGCAAGATGGGCCACTCGGAGCGCAGCGGCGAGTACCTGTACAAGAATGTCACCGGCGACAAATATCAGCCGATCTTTGAGGGCGGCGTAGACTATTTCAAGGTTTGATGGTAGAATAGAGAAAAACTCCTTCCGTCATCGCTGACGCGATGCCACCTCCCTCTCCGAGGGAGGCTGAAAGGCCCCCTCTTCGAGGGGGCTGTCGCCGGAAGGCGGCTGTGGGAGTTACTTTCAGGAGGAAACAACCAATGTCACAGCATGATCGTTATATCAGCCCCTTCTCTACCCGTTATTCTTCCGACGAGATGCAGTACATCTTCTCGGATGACAACAAGTTCCGCACCTGGCGCCGCCTGTGGGTGGCGCTGGCCCGGGCCGAGATGGAGCAGGGCCTGACCAATATCACCCCCGAAATGGTGGCCGAGCTGGAAGCCCATGTGGACGACATCAACTACGAGGTCGCCATTGCGCGCGAGAAGCTGGTGCGCCATGATGTGATGAGCCACGTTTACGCCTACGGCCAGCAGTGCCCCAAGGCAGCAGGCATCATCCATCTGGGTGCCACCAGCTGCTATGTGGGTGATAACACCGATATCATCGTGATGCGGCAGGGCATGGAACTCATCCGCAAAAAGCTGATCGGTGTGCTGGCAAAGCTCTCCCGCTTTGCTGAGGAGTACAAGGACATGCCCTGCATGGCCTACACCCACTGCCAGCCTGCCCAGCCCACCACCGTGGGCAAGCGTGCCACCCTGTGGGCCAACGAGCTGGTGATGGATCTTGCCGAGATCGACCACCGCCTTGCCACCCTGCAGCTGCGCGGTGTCAAGGGCACCACCGGCACCCAGGCTTCCTTTATGGAGCTGTTCAAGGGCGATGCAGACAAGATCCGCGCTGTGGATGCTTCCATTGCCAAGGAGATGGGCTTTGCCCCGGATGCCGTGATCCCCGTGTCCGGCCAGACCTACAGCCGCAAGGTGGATGCCTTTATCCTGAACGCTCTGGCAGGCATTGCCCAGAGCTGCATGAAGTTTGCCACCGACCTGCGCCTGCTGGCTAACTTCAAGGAGATGGAAGAACCTTTTGAGAAGAACCAGATCGGTTCCTCCGCCATGCCTTACAAGCGCAACCCCATGCGGTGTGAGCGCATCTGCGCCCTGAGCCGCTACCTGATGGTGGATGTGCTGAACCCCAGCTTCACCACCGGCACCCAGTGGTTTGAGCGCACTCTGGACGACAGCGCCAACAAGCGTGTTGCCATGGCCGAGGGCTTCCTGGCTGCCGATGCCATCCTGAACATCATGCTCAATGTCACCGACGGCATCGTGGTCTACCCCAAAGTGGTGCGCAGCCGCCTGATGGCAGAGCTGCCCTTCATGGCCAGCGAGAACATTATGATGCAGGCTGTGGAAAAGGGCGGCAACCGTCAGGAGCTCCACGAGCGCCTGCGCCAGCACGCCATTGCCGCTGGCAAGCAGGTCAAGGAAGAGGGCCTGCCCAACGATATGGTGGACCGCGTTGCCGCTGACCCCGCCTTTGGCCTGACCAAGGAGGAAATCGTGGCCGGTCTGGTGCCCGAAAACTTTGTGGGCCGTGCACCCCAGCAGGTGGAGGAGTTCATTGCAAATGTGCTCCAGCCCATCTTTGATGCCAACCCCAATGCTGTGGAACAGCACGCTTCTCTGAGCGTTTAAGGGTGTGGCCCGGTAGCTTTCTCCTCGGACACGGCTCGGGCCATTCCTTCGCCCGCCCTACTGCCTGCGGCAGCAGGGTCCCACCCCAGCGGACGGTCCTCGGAGAAACTCCCGGTCCACTGAACTACAAAATCTATCGCTGCGCTCCGCCTTTGGGCAGGGCGCAGCTTTGCTATAACCGGAAAAGGAGAACCTATGCGACTAGACAAATATCTGGCCGAGACGGCCCAGTGCACCCGGAGCGAGGCAAAGACCCTGCTGAACAGGGGACGGGTGACGGTGAACGGCGCGGTGTGCAAAAAGGGGGACACCCAGCTCAGGGAAGGGGACAGCGTGGCGGTGGACGGTGCGCCGCTTGCTTACCAGCAGTTCGTCTACCTGATGCTCAACAAGCCTGAGGGCGTGGTGAGCGCTTCCACCGACAAGCGGGATACCACCGTGGTGGATCTGGTCGGGGATGCCTACCCCCGGCGGGAGCTGTTCCCGGCCGGCCGGCTGGACAAGACCAGCACCGGCTTTGTTCTGCTGACGGATGACGGCGGCTTCGCCCACGAGATCCTTGCCCCGAAGCGCCACGTCTCCAAGACCTACACAGTAGTCATTGACACACCGCTGACCGAGGAGATGCGCAAGGGCTTTGCCGAGGGCGTGACGCTGGCGGATGGCACCGCCCTCTCCCCGGCAGAGGTGGAAGCCCTGACCCCGGACGGCCTGACCGTGAAAGTCAGGCTCAGGCAGGGGGTGTACCACCAGATCAAGCGGATGTTCGGTGTGTACGGCGCGGGCGTGAACGCCCTGCATCGGGATGCCATCGGCGGGCTTGCGCTGGACCCGGCCCTTGCACCGGGGCAGTGGCGGGAGCTTTCTGCGGAGGAAGTGACAGCAATTACCACCGGAGCCTGACTGCTTTTCACCTGATTTTCAAAAAAACATCACATTTTGCCGGTAAAATATTCACAAGAACCACGCAAAACAGTGCTTTTTGGGCCTGAAAATACCCCTGAAAGATAATTTCACCAAGAAAGTCAAAAATATTTTGGTGAAATATGTTGCAAAAGTAAATTCTTTTGTGTAAAATAGATAATGTAAAGCGGCGAAATTGTTAAAAACGACAATCTCGCCCCTGCGGCTTGCACAAAAGAGGAAAAGGGGTATCCATTTATGGCCAATAGAGTATTCCAGAGCGTGATCTACCAGATGAAAGACGCCATCGATCGTGTGGTCGGTGTGGTGGATGAGACCGGCGCTGTGATCTCCTGCTCGGAGCTGAACCTGATCGGAGAGGTGCGCGAGGGCTTTATGGCAGAGCGCCTGACGGCCGGTGACCGCTTTGTGCGGGATGGCTACACCTATCAGCAGTTCTCCAGCGCAAAGCATAACGACTATGCCGTGTTTGTGGAAGGCGCGGACGAGACTGCGGGCCAGTTTGCGGCCCTGCTCTCCATCAGCCTGCAGAGCATCAAGCAGTACCACGATGAGAAGTTCGACAAAGCCAACTTCATCAAGAACGTGGTGCTGGACAACATCCTGCCCGGCGATATCTACGCCAAGGCCCGTGAGCTGCACTTTGCCACCGATGTTTCCCGCGTGGTGTTCATTGTGCGCGTGACCTCCGGCGGCGACATCTCCGCTTACGATGTGGTCAGCAGCCTGTTCCCGGACAAGCAGAAGGACTTTGTGTTCAACATCAGCGAGACCGACACCGTGCTGGTCAAGGAGATCCGCAAGGGCATCGACCGCACCGATATGGAGAAGCTGGCTGCCAGCATCGTGGACACCCTGTCCGGCGAGCATTACATCAAGGCTGTGGTCGGCATCGGCACCCCCATCTCCAACGTGAAGGATCTGGCTACCTCCTTCAAGGAAGCACAGATCGCCATGGAGGTCAGCAAGGTGTTCGATACCGAGAAGCAGATCATTCGCTACGACAACCTTGGCATTGCCCGCCTGATCTACCAGCTGCCCACCACTGTCTGCGAGATGTTCCTGCGCGAGGTGTTCAAGCAGGGCAGCATCGAGAGCCTGGATCAGGAGACCCTGTTCACCATCCAGCGCTTCTTCGAGAACAATCTGAATGTGTCTGAGACCAGCCGCGGCCTGTTTGTCCACCGCAACACGCTGGTGTATCGTCTGGAAAAGATCAAAAAACTGACCGGTCTGGATCTGCGTGAGTTCGACGATGCCATCGTCTTTAAGGTGGCGTTGATGGTCAAGAAGTACCTGTCCAACAACCCGGCCAAATATTAAGCAACCGCTTGCGGCGCAAAGCCGTCGGCGCAGAACCGGCCGCTCGAAACCGATGCTGGCCGGTTCTTTTTGGTTTGGAGAAAATTATTGGGAGCGAAAAACGCATGATAGATTTTGAACACGTTTCAAAGCAGTATAAGCACAACGCAAAGCCTGCCCTGGAGGATGTCAACTTCCATGTGGATGACGGCGAGTTTGTTTTTCTGCTGGGTCACTCGGGCGCGGGCAAATCCACCCTGCTCAAGCTGATCCTGCGCGAGGAGACCCCCACCGAGGGCCGCGTGCTGGTGAACGGGCAGGATGTTGCCCGCCTGCGCCGCCGCAAGATCCCCTACCTGCGCCGTCAGATGGGCATCATCTTTCAGGATTTCCGGCTCATCCCCACCATGACCGTTTACGAGAACATTGCCTTTGCCATGCATGTTACCAACATCGGGCACAAGCAGATCAAGGAGCGCGTGAATTACATGCTGGAGCTTGTCCACCTGGAGGACAAGGCAAAGGTCTATCCCGACCTGCTCTCCGGCGGTGAGCAGCAGCGTGTGGCTGTGGCCCGCGCCCTGGCCCACGCCCCCAAGCTGGTGATTGCGGACGAGCCCACCGGCAACATCGACCCCGAACTGAGCCTTGAGATGATGGAGCTGCTGGAGCGTGTCAGCGAGATGGGCATCACTGTGCTGGTGGTCACCCATGAGCACGAGCTGGTCCGTCACTTTGACCGCCGCGTGGTCACCCTGTCCGGCGGACACATCATCTCGGATGTGCCCACGGGCTCCATGATCCCCCACCCGCCCGTAGACCCGAAGGAACTGGAAATGGAGGTGTCGCTGGTATGATGAAGCCTTCTACGTTCGGTTTCCTGGTGGTGCGCGGCGTGCGCAACCTGGGCAAGCACTGGGCCATGACCATTGCCTGCATCGCCTCCCTGAGCGTCTGTATGACCCTGAACACCTTTGCCACGCTGGCGGAAGTCAATGTGGACAGCATGGTGAACTATCTGGGCCAGCAGAACGAGATGGTGGTCTATGTGGACCCAGAAGCCGACGATGCCACCATCCAGTCGGTAGGGGAGCGCATCACTGCCACCCCGGGCGTGAGCCGGGTGCAGTACATGTCCAAGGAGGATGTGCTCAACCAGTACCGTGGGTATATGGCGGATTACGCCGTTCTGCTGGACGAATTTGAGAATGATAACCCCTTCAAGGCCAACTACCGTGTCTCTCTGGCAGACCTGAGCCAGATGCAGACCATGAGCCAGAACTTCCAGAGCATTCCGGGTGTGTACAGCGTTACCGCCCCCATTGAGATGACCCAGACCTTTGTGGAGGTCCAGCAGGCCGTGACCAAGGTGGGCCAGATCGTGATCCTGGTGTTGATGGCGGTCAGCATCATCACGGTGGGCAGCACCATCCGCCTGAGCGTTTTTGCCCGCCGCCGTGAGATCGAGATCATGAAGTATGTGGGCGCGACCAACCACCTTGTCACCCTGCCCTTTTTTGTGGAGGGCCTGACCATGGGCCTGATCTCTGGTGCCATCACCTCGGTAGCCGGTATCTTCGGCTATGCCTACATCGTGCAGGCCTCCAGCACGCTGGGCGGGTTGTGGCAGCTGCTCATGGGCACCGCCATGGTGCCTGTGGATGCCGTCTGGCCCACCATCCTGACGTACAGTCTGGCCGGTGGTGCGCTGGTGGGTGCGCTGGGCAGCATGTTCTCCATCCGCAAGCATCTGAATGTGTAAGCGAAAGGAGCCTTCTCTGTGAAACAAGCAAAACACTCTGCGGGCTTCCGCCTGCACCTCATGTATACCCCCGCCCACGCAAAACCCGCCCCCGGGCACAGCCGGGCCATGCGCGCCGCCAGCCTGTTTCTGGCAGCGGCCTGCCTGCTGCTGAGCGTTTCGGTCTACCCGGCCACGGCGGCTACCAGCATGTCCAGCCTGCAGAACAAGCTGAATAAGCTCTCCCAGTCCATTGAACAGCACAAAAAGGAACTGTCCAATGCAAAAAAGAAGGAGCAGGCCGCCAAGGCGCTGGAATCGGAGCTGAAGGAAAAGGTCACGGTGGTCCAGAGCCAGATCAGCGTGCTGAAGGGCCAGATCGCCGAGGTGCAGAACAGCATCGGCCTGAAGGAACAGGAGATCGCCGCCAAGGAACAGCAGATCACCGAAAAAGAAGCGGAGATCGCCGACCAGTGGGGGGATTTCAAGCAGCACATGGCCGCCATGCAGGAGCTGCGGGACGGCGGCAGCGTTGCCATGCTGTCCGCGGTGAACGACCTGTATGAGCTGCTGACCTTCAACGAGGTCATGCAGGACATCTGCATCAAGGACACCGAGATCCTGGACAACATGAAGAACGCCAAGGAAGCGCTGGAAAGCGATAAGCTGACGCTGGAATCCCAGCGCAGCGAGCTGCAAAGCAAAAAGGCAGATCTGGATGCCCAGAACAGCCAGATGCGTGCCAAGCAGAACGAGCTCAACTCCAGCGTGGCCGCCGCCCAGATGAGCGCTGCCGAGGCGCAGCAGGCCCAGAAGGACGCGCAGGCCGCCATTGAATCGGACGAGATGAACTATGAGGCCGTCAAGAAGCAGATCCAGAAGATGATCGCTGCGGCCGCTGCCTCCAAGCCCACCCTGAGCTTTACCGGTTTCATCTGCCCGCTCAAGAGCTATAGCCGCATTTCCAGTGAGTACGGCTGGCGCAAGAACCCCGTTACGGGGGTCAACAAGCTCCACGCCGGTACCGACTTTGCTGCCCCGGGCGGCACGCCCATCTATGCGGCCGCCAGCGGTTATGTGCAGGTGGCGGGCTGGTCCAGCGGCGGCTACGGCAACTATGTCATCATCTACCACGGCAAAATGTCCGATGGCAACCAGTACAGCACCCTGTACGGCCACATGCGGTCGGTCGCCACCTCGGCGGGCAAGTATGTCCAGCAGGGTGAGATCATCGGTTATGTGGGCAGCACGGGCAACTCTACCGGCAACCACCTCCATCTGGAGGTCTGGAAGGGCGGCTCCAAGGCCAATGCCGTCAACCCCCGTGGTTATATCCCCATGAAATAATCTGCATTGTATCAAAGGAGGCCGTCAGGGCTTATGAAGGAAGAAAAACGCAAGCGCATCCTGCGCGTGGGCTGTCTGATCCTGGCAGGGATCTTTGCACTTTCCATGCTGGGCAGCGTGGTTATGATGCTGCTGGTCTGACAGAGGAGGGAAGAAGATGAACCGTAAGATATCGGTCGGCATGGCGGTCAGCATCGTCATCCTGGCCATGACCGTTACCTTTTCCATCACCATGCTGGTGGCGATGCGCCTGTTTGACAGCACCGTTTCCAGCGTGAAGGAAAAGGAAAGCATGTACAACAAGATCGCTGAGGTGGACCGCTATGTCCGCAGCAACGATTACTATCCCATCGATGAGACCACCCTCTACGACCGCCTGACGGCTGGCTACCTGCTGGGCACCGGCGACAAGTACGCCCGCTATTTCAGCGCCACCGCCTATACGGAGCTGATGAACACCCAGAACGGCACCCTGATCGGCATTGGCGTAGAGCTGGCTGTGGATCAGTCCGGCTATGCCAAGGTCATCAAGGTCTACGATGAATCCCCCGCCAAGGAGGCCGGCATTCAGGTCGGCAACTACATCACCGCCGTGGACGGCACCGATGTCAAGAGCATGAGCAGCGTGGATGCCATCCAGACCCGCCTGCGCGGCGAGAGCGGCACCACCGTCAATGTGACCTGGCTGGACAGCGAGGCCGCCGAGCATACCGCTGACCTGACCCACTCCGGCTACAGCTCCACCACCGTGGATTACCAGATGGTGCAGGGCAATGTGGGCTACATCCGGATCCGCCAGTTTGATTCCACCACCCCCAGCGAGCTGGATTACGCTATCCGCAGCCTGAGCGCCAGCGGCGCGGGCAGCCTGGTGTTTGACCTGCGTGATAACGGCGGCGGCCTGCTGGACGATGCCATTCAGTGCATCGACCTGATCGCCCCGGAGGGCACGCTGGCCTTTGCTGAGGACAAGAACGGCACCCAGACCCTGCTGGGCACCAGCACCAGCGAGTCCCGGATCGACCTGCCCGTGGTCTGCCTGGTCAACGGCAGCACCGCCAGCGCGGCGGAGCTCTTTGCCAGCAGCCTGCGCACCCTGAATGGTGCCCGTCTGGTGGGCACCACCACGCAGGGAAAGGGCACCATCCAGAGCAGCCCCCAGCGCCTGTCCGATGGCAGTGCCGTGGTGGTCACCGTGGCAAAGTTGGTCTGCGGCGACGGCAGCTGCTTTGACGGCACCGGCCTGACCGTGGATGTGGAGCGTCCCCTGACTGCGGACGAGCAGACCGCATACTATGATTACACTGTGGAGAACGATCCCCAGATCCAGCGTGCCGTGAGCACTGCCCAGCAGATGAGCGGCACCACCACCGTGAGCGGTGTCAACGAAGCGGCCTCCAGTGAAGCTGCCGACAGCGCCGCCGCCGAGAGCGTAGCGGAAGGGGACGCTGAGGCTGCATCTGCCGAGAGCACTCCGGCAGAGACCGCGCCCGCCGAAAGTGAAGCAGCAGGGGAGAGCACTGCATCCAGTAGTCAAGAATAAGAGAACAACCCTCTCCGTCAGCGCTGACGCGCTGCCACCTCTCCCGAAGGGCGAGGTCTTGGCAATTCATGCAAAGTTTGCGGTTTTGTCAAAAGCTCCCCCTTTGGGGGAGCTGGCGAGCGAAGCGAGACTGAGAGGGTTATTTTGGAAAAGAAAGGATAGAGCCATGCCCGAACTGACCGACCTGTCTTATGTGCGCACCCTGTGCGAAAAATATGATTTTGCCCTCTCCAAGGGCTTTGGCCAGAACTTCATCGTCAACCCCGGCCTGCCCCCCAAGATCGTGGATGCCAGCGGCGTGGACAAGCGCTACGGTGTGCTTGAGATCGGCCCCGGCATCGGCGTGCTGACCCGGGAGCTGGCAAAGCGGGCGGCAAAGGTGGTCTCCATCGAAGTGGATGAGCGCCTGCCGCCCCTGCTGGCCGAGACCATGGCCGGTGTGGACAACTTCAAGCTGGTATTGCAGGATGTGCTCAAGGTGGACCTGAAAGCCCTGATCGCGCAGGAGTTCCCCGGGATGCCGGTGGCAGTCTGCGCCAACCTGCCCTACTATATCACAAGCCCCATTGTGATGAAGCTGCTGGGTGACCGCCTGCCCATCGAGAGCCTGACCGTGATGGTGCAGAAGGAAGCTGCCGATCGTCTGGCTGCCGCCCCGGGCACCCGGGCCTCCAGCGCCATCAGCTGTGCGGTGAGCTATTACGCGACCTCTAAGATGATGTTCACCGCCGCCCCGGGCAGCTTTTACCCGGCCCCCAAGGTGACCAGCGCTGTGGTGCGGATGGAGATCCGCCCCACCCCCGCCGTGCAGGTGGAGGACGAGGAGGGCTACTTTGCCCTTGTGCGCGCGGCCTTTGGCCAGCGGCGCAAGACTGCGGCCAATGCCATTGCCAGCGGCTTGGGGATGCCCAAGGATGCCGTGACCGCTGCCATTGAAGCCGCCGGTTTCGATGCCCGCATCCGTCCTGAGGCCCTGACGCTGGAGGATTTTGCAAAGATCCAGAACGCACTGGCCCGGTGACTTGTTTTAATAATTCGGTTTTCCAAAAGCAGGAGCTCTTCGCAAAGCGTGGAGCGCCTGCTCTTTTAGAATATAAAGCAGAAAATACGGTGTCTTTTTGACAAGAACAATTCCGGTTGTTTTGTCTGCAGCATGGTCTGTTAAATTTCCTGCACGCTTTACCATGTAAAAGCAAATATATTTCATCGTTTTTGCGCGGCAGACTTTGCTTTTTGAAGAAAAAGCTGTGTGTGTTCCATTGACATCTTTTTATTTCAATGGTACAATATATGACGTGTTAAGGTTTTGCGGGAGGAGCACAGGTGCAGACAGAGGGGTCTGTTTCTGCGCTCTTTTGTATTCCCTGGCAATACAGGATTCAAAAAACCTCCGCAGAATAGTGGGAAAACAGCAGGACATCCCGCCCTGCACCATGCACTGAAGCACGGAATTATTATAGGGAGGAAAACACAATGAACAACAACTACGAGTCTCATGCAATCAGCCGCCGCAGCTTTCTGAAGGCTTCCGGTGTCGTTGGTGCCGCCGGCATTCTGGCCGCCTGCGGCGGCAACTCTGGCAGCAGCTCCACCGCCGCTTCCTCTGGTGCTACCAGCGCTCCCAACACCACCGGCGCTACCCCGCTGAAGGAGTTCATCTCCTGGGAGAGCACCAACCGTGAGCTGGAGAGCTGGAACATGCTGTACAGCCAGATGGCTTCCGACATGAATGTCACCACCAACCTGTGGGAAGGCCTGCTGAGCTTTGACTGCTACGGCAAGGCTGTGCCTTCCGTGGCCAAGGAGTGGAGCCACAATGAGGACTCTTCCGTTTGGACCTTCAACCTCCGCGACGATGTGGACTGGGTGGATGTGAACGGCGAGGTCAAGGCTCACCTGACCAGCAAGGACTTCCTCGTGGGTCTGGAGTGGGTGCTGAACGCAGCCAAGAACCAGGCCAACAACACCTCCATGCCCAACGAGACCCTGACCGGTGCTGCTGATTACTATCAGAAGACCAGCGATATGGGCGATGCTGCTGCCGAGCTGACCTACCAGGATATGCTGGATGCAGGCGTGGGCGTTGAGGCTCCGGATGACTACACCCTGGTCTTCACCTGCAAGGATCCCTGCCCCTACTTCGATACCGTTGCTGCCTACACCAGCTTCTACCCCGTCTCTGAGGATCTGATCAACGAGCTGGGCGTTGAGGGCTTCCGTGCCTGCGATTACACCAACATGTGGTACAATGGTCCCTATGTGGTGGAAGAGTTCATCAGCCAGAACACCAAGAGCTACATCCCCAACCCCAACTACTATGCAGCTGACGAGGTGTCCCGCTTCGACCGCTTCACCGTTACCATGATCAGCGACGGCACCGTCACCTTCCAGCTGTACCAGAACCGTGAGCTGGACGAGATGGATGTGGGCGAGAGCACCCTGACCACCATCCAGGCTGATCCCAACAGCGAGTACAATGCTCAGCTGTGTGAGAAGCGTCCCAAGAAGTTCAGCTACCAGATGCACTTCAACTATCAGAAGAACAACGAGGACGGCACCCCCGACGACAACTGGAACAAGGCCATCGCCAACACCGCCTTCCGTCAGTGCTTCTACAAGGGCCTGAATCTGACCAACTGGTATGCACGTACCAACAAGATCAACCCCCTGAAGTGCGAGAACGACTGCTACACCATGCCCGGTGTCTGCTACAACACCCAGGGCCAGGAGTACTCCACCCTGGTTGCCAAGGAGATGGGTTTCGACGGCGAGGCTTACGACGGCAAGACCATGATCCGCCTGCGTTCCAACAACGGCGACATCGCTGACCTGAAGAAGCAGGCCATGGAAGAGCTGAGCGCTATCGGCGTCACCTTCCCCGTCCACTGCTACCACTATATCAAGAGCGGCGACACCACTGCTCTGGATACCGCCACCGTTCTGAAGCAGTGCTTCTCCGAGAGCTTCGGCGATGACTTCGTCGTGCTGGATATCGGCACCTACGTCTCTTCCCTCTACAAGGAAGTCCGTAACGTCCAGCTGCACTCCATCCTGCAGAACGGCTGGGGCGCTGACTTCGGCGACCCCATCAACTTCCTGGGTCAGGAAGTCCTGAGCGACGACAACGCTTACTACGCTCAGACCACCTCCTGGATCGCAGCCGTTGAGAAGGATCCTCAGGATTACCAGAAGGACCTGCTGGCTGATTACCAGGAGTTCACCGATCTGGTCACTGAGGCAAAGGCCATCGTCACCGATACCGATGCACGCTATGCCGCATTCGCAAAGGCTGAGGCTTCCATGCTGAACAACGCTCTGTGCATCCCCTGCCTGTACGAGGTGCTCTGGTGCCTGACCCACGTCAACGAGTACACCAAGATCAACGCCATGTACGGTCCCTGCAACTACAAGGCCGTCAACTGGGAGACCCGTCAGGGCGACGGCTACACCACCGAGGAGTACGAGGCTTTCTCCGCTGCATTCGATGCAGCAACCAAAGCCTGATGATTATTTTATAAAGGTTTGGTTATCATGTTAAAATACACCGTCAAGCGGCTGGCTCAGTCGCTCGTCACGATCTTATTGATCGCAACCATCGTCTTTCTGCTGATGCGCTGCCTGCCTACGGACTACTACTTCACGGAAGAACAGCTCATGAAGTTTACCGAAGAGCAGAAATACGCTGCACTGGAAGCCGCCGGTCTGACCGACCCCATCGGCACCCAGCTGCTGCACTTCTACAACGACCTGCTCCATCTGGACTTCGGCACGTCCCGCCGCATCCAGAACGGTGCCTCCGTCGTGAAGGTCATCGGCAAGAAGTTCGGCGTCTCCATGCGCCTCGGCCTGATCTCTGCCGGCATCTCGCTGGTGGTGGGCGTCCTGCTGGGCATCCTGCAGACCGCCTTCAAGGACAAGGTCTTTGACTGGATCGGCACTGCCTACACCGTTTTCGTCAACGCGGTGCCCTCTCTGGTCTCCTATTCGCTGGTGCTGGTGTTCGGCTCCAAGTATCTGGGCTTCCCCACGCTGTACTCGACCCGCAACGTCGGCCCGTCCAGCGTGCTGCCCATCGTCTGCCTGTCGCTGGCTTCCATCGCAGGCTATGCCCTGTGGACCCGCCGCTACATGGTGGATGAGCTGACCCGCGACT
>OLOK01002246.1_pt1 | contig 14137 bp, 10 predicted proteins | sample 1672591 | NCBI WGS metagenome assembly OLOK01 (sample SAMEA3136703, study PRJEB25190) | human gut metagenome | biome: human gut; feature: human-associated habitat; material: faeces | place: Austria | collected 2013 | reverse complement strand
GGGTCATCTGTCGTACAAACGAGCGTAACACCGGACATACGAATCAGATTTTTTGAAATCACAAAAAGCATTTAAACAGATTGAATGGAAAGATGCATGGCAGGTATACAAAGACGAATCAGATGTAACAGCTGACTTTCACGCTCGCAGAGAAGTAAATCAATTTCTTTCTGCAAGAAACCGTGCAATTTTGCTGGAAGGATTCGAAGTTCCGGGAATTACGGTGAGAACTGCTATGGGGAAATTTTTAATTTATCATCAGGAGGGCGATTTTTATGAATAATCCGGCATATGATTCAGGTTACCTGAACAGTGCAAAACTATCTGGAAGATATTTATTTAAATTGATAGCTCGAAATTGTTCTGACTGTTTTGGTATAATCTATAAATATATGAAAAGTGATTATCGTAGATATATGGATATGGGGAATCCCCTGTATTTATGTAAAACTCCGAAACAGATTATGGGAAATATGGGAATTACTGTAGATTTAAATGCAGAAATAAGTAATACTTATGATGAATTTATTCTGGAATGGATGTCTGACTGCTATATTACTCTGCAATGGAAGTACCGGCTCTGGTCTTCTGAAATAATTGACATTGTAAAACCGGAAAAATTATATAAGCAGTATTATCCACTGCACGAAACATCTCTTACCAATGCGGTTACAAAAATATATGAGATTTATCATTTGAAAGACTTATATATGCATCATAGTGAACTACTCGGCAACTGAGTTACCAGAGCATCTGGATTGCTGTTTTTAATCCATCAAAATCCATATAATTTGTCTGGCATAAATCCCTGACTTCTTTTTCCGTAAAGCTAACATATTCTGCCAGAAGCCCCGGTTCCAGCATTGAAAATTCACGAAAGTCTGTCAATGCAGACGGTGTTCCATATTTTTTTATTGGCAGGCTTCCTGTCATATAAGAACCTGCTAGGAACTGAGATATCTGTACCCCTTTAAACAGTGCACGAAGTAACCGGATATACGATTTCTGCAATGCCTCATCTGCAGAAGCTTCGCGGAACAGAGAATGTAAATGGGAAAAACATATATAGTGATAAGAGCGTAGCCAGAAAGATAACCTTAAAATCTCCTACTGTAAAAGGTGATTATAGTTATGGCAGTGTGTATGGTCCATATCTGGATACTGCCCATCTGGCGCAGGTAAGAAGTGTTGTACAGAGCTTTAAACTGAATTATATCCGAAAAGGAATGTCAGATTATGATAAAGTCCTGACTGCTTTTAATTATCTCCGCAGCAATTGTAGATATGCATACAGGGGATGGCAGTATAATTATGCAAATACAGCCTGGGGTGCACTGGTATATGGAGAGGCACAGTGTTCCGGATATGCAAGAGCCATGAAAGCACTCTGTGATGCGAGCGGGGTAGACTGCCGTTACGTCCATGCAAATGCCAAAGCCAGTAACCCAAGCCACCAGTGGAATCAGGTAAAGGTTGGTGGTAAATGGTACATACTGGATGCTCAGTCAAACGGCTTTCTTCTCGGGACAAATACCTGGATAAAACAGGCCGGGATGTCCTGGGATACAAAAGGACTACCAACCTGTAGTAAAACAGATTATAAGAGATAAAGACTTTCTTTTCGTCTTCGGATGTTATGTTATTTATATAAAAAAATCCAGAATATAAGCCCAGAATCGTTGAATTTTCAGCATTCTGGGCTTATTTTAAGTACCAAATTTTTCTATTGTCTTATTATGTATAGCTGCCATAGGAGACGTATTCTAAGCAGTAAGGTTTGTTCCGATAGATGCTGCAATCTCTTTTAACTTATCGGCAGAAAAACCAGTATATTTTTCAATCTTATCGAGAGATTCTTTATCTTTGATCATCATTTTTGCAAGAGATAGATTTTTCTTTTCTACACCTTGCTCAATGCCTTGTTCAACAAGTGCTTTTCCCAGATTACACATATCCTGCACCTCACTTTCAAATTCTTCTGTCATGGCGATGCCAAAATCTTTCTGAAGACGTTTTTTCTTTGTCTCAGAGGATGTAGAAAGAGAGAAGAGTGTATTCAGCAGATCAAGGATCTCCAGATCACTCTCTTTATCTGCATCACCTAAATTTACGATAACAACTTCCATAAGGTCATAACTGCCAAGAGTTTCATAAGGCTTTCCCAATACTGTATCCTGTACTGTATGGTATCTGAAGATTCCATTTCTACGTTTTTTCGCCGGATCCGGGCAGATCCAAATACTGTAGACTTTCTGAAGCTTTTCATAATGTTCACCAGTAAAAATAGTTCCATACTGCTCGGAAATCATTCTTGCACAATAATAAAATCCTCTTGTAACTAATGGATACCCCGGTGTGTCATTTAACTGGATTTCCAAATTGATGATCAGCTGTACGGGTTCTTCGGTGTTCGGAATATATGCCTTAAAACGAATATCATAATACACAGTCTGGTCTTTGATAGCATTTGCTTCGGAATTAAGGCAGTCTATTTGTTCGTTTCCATCCAGTAATTTACTGCGGTCAGGATGGTCCTGATGTACTGCCCGACTGGAAATTTCGATATTTTCTTTCAGGCAGTTATCACAGATAAAATTGACACTATATTGGGAAAATTCTTTTGTACAGGATTTGAGGATCCAGGCAATGACTGCCTTATAGGTTAATAGTTTCTTGGCACATTCATCATATCTTGCACGATCTGCGGCAAAGTCTATCATTTGTGCCAGATTCGTTTGACGTATTATGGATGTCACCTCCTGTCACATATTTTGTACTTATATTTTATCAGAGCAGATATTTATTTACCAGAAAAATTTTTCGACAATCGCAGGATAAGTTTTGACAAAGAAAGACCCCAGTCAAAATGACTGGGGTTTTCTTTTTAGGAATCTGTATTATTTACCCAAATGGATTATTTAACAGTAGCTGTTTTCAGGTTGGACCATGGGCTGAAGACTTTCTTTCCGTTCTCGTCACGTTTCCAAGCGTGGCAGTATGCGTAGTAGGTTCCCTGCTGTACATATTTGAATGTAGTAGAGGTGCTAACCTGGTTCTTGTTTACAGAAGCATAGTCTTTGTTTTTGATGCAGTCGCGATCTGTGGAGATTACATAGTCGTAACCTGCAGCACCTTCTGAATCACCGGAAAGGATTGCTGTTGCCTGATTGCCAACAACTTTAACGCTGCTGATCATTGGAGCGTTTGGTTTTTCATTTTCAGCTTTGCCATCAGCAGTTACTGTAATAGAACCTGTATAGTTTTTGGATGTGCTTACAGCAGATACAGTATATGTGCCATCACCGTTGTTTGTAGCAGTATATTCTGTAGATGCTACTGGAAGGTAACCATTAAGAACTGTTACAACACCATCTTTTACAGTTACATTGCAATCCTTAAGATTTTTCTTGTCAACACCCCATGTTAATCTCTTAGCATAAGTATCTTTGGAATTAGTGGTGTAAGTATATACACTTGATCCAGTATATCCGTTAATACCTGTAATTTCTACAGCGTAGATGTTCCCAACAGTTACATCTGTAGGTGTTACATCGATTACTTTACCTTTTGAATCTTTGCCTTTAAGTTTCAGAGTGTAATCTTTACCTTCAACTAATGTACTTCCACCAATCTGAATAAGAACTTCTGGTTTTACAGGAAGTCCACCGGCATATGTAGCATTTTTGATGCTGACATTCTTAGAAACAAATTCTACAGATTTAATAGAGAATGGGATGTATGCAACTACGTTATTGATTACAGTTCCATCAGATGTTACAAGAGTCTTAGTTCCTGCAAATCCTGTGCCTTCTTTAGCTACTGCATAGATATATCCAATATTAGCTTTTCCATCTGTAATCTTTTTACCTGTAATGTTATCAGCATATTTAATCTCAAAATCACTTGCTTTTGCTGTAGTAGGTACTTTATCAGTAGTATCGGTTTTTGTAATATTACTTAATAAAGCCTTTGCAAATGTATGAGCATTTCCATCAAACTCAAATGCATATTTAGCATCTCCATTTACTGCTGTTACATGTTCATCTTTTGCATCTTTCTTTACATTAGCTGTATAAGATGCTGTAATATCAAAGCCTTTGTTGTCATAAACACTAAGCTTAGCAGATACCTCTTCTTTAATGATATTGAAGTTTGCTGTGATATTAGAACCAGTAAAGTTTTTATTTCCATCTACTGGTTTCAGAACAACTGTACCAGTTCCTGCTTCTTTGTTTTCACCATAAGAAACAATTTCAAACTGATCAGAAACATCATTTCCGTTTAATGTTGCTTTGAAATCACGTGGTCTAACCTGTTTTCCAGTATACTTCTGGTTATCAATTGATACTTTTACATCAGCTGTATTTGCAGCAGTAATTGTAAATGTTCCTGTTGCCGTTCCAGAGTAGAAATCATTCTTATCATAACCTTTTACAGTAATTTTACCAGTACCTACATTAACTGCATCAGTAATAGACACTTCTTCATACTCAGCTTTTGCATCAGCAACTTCGCCTTTTTTGTAAAGAACAATAGCACCATCAACTACAGAATAGTTAGGTGTAATCTTTCCACCTGTATATGTATAAGAAGATGGATTAACAACTACCATAGCATCAGTAAGTTTTTTCGCAACAATTTCTGTCTGATCTTTAGCATTAACGGTTACTGTCTTTCCATTAGTAGTTCCTGAAATATAGTTTGTATTTGTAACTGTAACAGTTGCCTGAATCTTATCATGAAGTTTATTTGCAGTTACAAATTCATATTTTACTTTATAGTCAGCAGCATCTAATGTTTTAACGATTTTCTTTCCTGTTTCAGCATCTTTAGCTACTACTGTCACTGGTACATTGTATTCTTCTGCTTTAGTATATGTCTTGTTAATTGCGATAGTTTCAGGAACTGTAATATATGCATCTTCAACTTTCAGTGGTTTGATCAAAAATGGCACTGTTGCAGTCTGATCTTTATATGTTCCACTTGTGATTTTAATGTTTACATATGCTGTTGCAATTGGATTATTAGCGGAATCATATTTAGTTGTTGCATTTACATTATTACTATATCCGGTAATTTCGTAAGACTCTGCAGATAAAGGAACTGTTTTAGCTGTTCCAGTAGCTTCCAGATAAGTAATATTTAACTCACCTAAATCACTCTTGGAAGGTTTGATTTCATCACCTGTATAAGATGATGTATACATTTTCTTAGCAGTAACGCTCTGTAATGCCGCAGCTGTAGCAACTACGTTAAATGTCTGCTCGCCAGTGCAGTTTCCACCATCTTTTGCACATACAGTAACTGTATATGTGCTTCCGTTTTTGAACTTTGTAGCATCTGTTCCATCAGCATTTTTTACAATTACAGTGTACTCTGTATTACTGTTTTTAATTTTGTCCAGATTAGTACCTTCTACACCTGTAAATGTCAGATAATTTTTAAGGTTGCTAACAGGAATATCTGTTGGAATCTGACCGCTTAATGTATTAACAGAAATTTTTGTTCCAGCAGTAGAAAGATCACGTTTGGCAATAGTAACAGTTTCATTTGTTACATAATATTCTGGCTCACCAGTAAAGTTTTTTAATTTAGTTTTATCAACATATACAACAACAGGGAAATCACCTACTTTGGTATATTCAACCTGAGCAGTTGTAATTGCATCAGATAAATCGGCACCACTTAATTTTTTATCAGCGCCATTATCACTGGAAGCAGATTCTTTTAATGTAACTTTATCTTTAGATACTTTGATAGCAGAACCTGTATACTGATAAGATTGATCTTTTGTGGTACCTGCAAGAATGTCTCCTGCAACATAGGTCCTTTCGATAATTTCACCTGTTTCAACTTCAGCACTGCCTGTATAAGCGGAGTCTGATTTTGCTGTAACAGTTGTTTTGATTTTTTCACCAACTTTTGTTGCACTTGTTGATGTAACTTCATAAGCAGATGTGTCTGTTACTTTGGCACCTTTTTCATCTACTACAGTAATATTTGTATCATTTGTCTGAGCAAAACCATTATATGGTTTCTTTGTTGTACCAGCTGTAGCTGTTTTTAAAGCACGTTTTGTAACAGATACAGTAATGCCTGTATTAATATCATACAGAATCTGTCCATCTACATCAGTATCATATACATAAAGAGTTAATGTTTTTCCTGCTAAATCTTTGTTAGATTTTAAGCTCATAGCATCAACTGTTTTAACTTTTGCTTTGGAAGATACCTGAGCAATTCCTGCTTCATCAATCCAACGATACTGCCACTCCATTGCAGAACCATCTTTGCGAGTAACTGTACCACTAACAGTAGCTGTGTCGCCCCATACTACAGACTTGTTTTCAACAGTTAAATCAGTAGTGATGTCTCCTTCATTTACTACTGTCTGAGCAGCTGGAGTTTCTACTTCATCAACAACAGGAGTTTCTGCTTCGTCTGCAGCAAACGCATTTGCTTCTGTAGCAACGGTAGCATCTGTACCATCACTGAACTCAGCAGCCCATACCGGCACATTAGAAGTAGCAAGCATTGCAACAACAAGTGACATACTTAATGTCTTTTTTGCCATGCCCTTCTTTGTGTTTTTAATCTTTGTCATGATTATAGTTCCCCTTTGGGTAGTGGACAGGTTGATTTTGTGGAAAAAAATTGTTTTGAGTAGAGTAATATAGAAATAAAAGTTAAAATGAAATGATTTATAACTGCATTATTTACGTATAATATTTATTATTTCACAATTATACAATTACGTTGGCTGTTGATTGACGGAATTATATTTGATGATTATATAAATCGTTGTATTCTATATGAAACGAAAAAAGAAATCGTTGCATTTCGATTGGAACGATTTTATACTATATATTACAAATCAATATTGGGTTTCAAAGGGTTGAAAATGTGGAGGAAAATGTATCATGAGGGAAAGTAGAACATTGGAATATAAGGAAAATCTGTCATCTAACACGTTTCTGAAAACGATCAGTGCCTATGCTAATTATGGCGAAGGAAAGATTATATTTGGAATCAATGATCAGGGGAACGTCATCGGCATAACAGATCCAGTGAACGGATGTCTGAATCTGGAGAATAAGATCAATGACAGTCTCAGTCCTGTGCCGGAGTTCCGTCTGGAGATACAGGAGAATACGATTGTGCTTACTGTTTATGAAGGCAGGTATAAGCCTTATCTCTATAAAGGTAAAGCTTATAAAAGAAATGATTCTTCTACAGTTGAAGTGGATCGTCTGGAATATAACCGGTTGATCCTGGAGGGCTGTAATCAGACTTTTGAGGAGATCGCTTCATTCAATCAGCAGCTTACTTTTTCTAAATTGGAAACAGAATTTACCCGGGTAATGGGCATTGAGAAGATCAATAAAGATATTTTAAAAACTCTTGAACTGTATTCTGATCAGAGTGGATTCAATAATGCAGCTGCACTTCTTGCTGATGATAATCAGTTTACGGGAATAGATATCATACGTTTTGGTGATACCATAGATGAGATCATGGACAGGGAATCATTGGAAAATATTTCCATACTTTCTCAGTTGGAAAAAACACTTCAGATGTTCCGAAAGTATTATCAGTATGAAAAAATAGAGGGAGCCGAAAGGAAATGTATTGACAAAATCCCGGAAAAAGCCTTCAGGGAAGCAATAGCCAATGCTCTGATCCATCGAATGTGGGATATCCCGGCATCTATAAAAGTCAGTATGTATGCGGACAGGATTGAGATCAGTTCTCCGGGAGGGCTTCCTGCCGGAATCAGCGAAGAGGAATACCTGAATGGTCAGATATCCATACTCAGAAATCCTATTATCGGAAATGTGTTCTTCCGGCTGAAATATATTGAGAAATTTGGAACCGGAATCATGAGGATCAATCATGCTTACAGGAACGCACTGATAAAACCATCGTATCAGTGTTTTTCTAATTCTATCAAAGTAATTCTTCCTGTTATAAGGGAAAACTATGACCTGAACGAAGCCGAACAGATACTGGTCAACATCCTTAAGGGAAAAGAAAAAATGTCAAGATCAGAAATTGAGAAAGCAGCAGAAATGGAAAAGAGTAAAGCAGTACGTACTCTGAACAGCCTGATTGAAAAGAAAATCCTGAAAAAAACAGGTGCAGGCAGGGGAGTCAGATACACCTTGAAATAGCAGAAAGCAATATAAGGATAAGATTCTGTTAGAATATATGGTATAGGTTTATTAAAAAGAAAGACTCCGATCGCAATGACCGGAGCCTTCTTTTTAGGAATCTGTATTAATTACCCAAATGGATTATTTAACAGTAGCCTTTTTCAGGTTTGACCATGGGCTGAAGACTTTCTTTCCGTCTTCGGATGTTCTGTTGAATGCATGCATTCCAACTACCCATGTTCCCTTTGGTACGTTCTTGAATGTTGCTGTTACTGTACCTTCTTTGAGGTTCAGTTTCTTGTGATTGCCATACTGGTATGGACGTGTCTCACCGTTTTCTTTCTTGGAGCCAGTTCCCAGTACTACATCGTAACCAGTTGCGTTTGCAGCTGCTTTGTATGTTACTTTGATAGTAGATCCGCTTACTTTAACGTTTGTGATAACCGGAGCATCTGGTGTGATTGCTGTTACAGAGAATGGATAAGCATTGGACCATTCACCAAATACTTTCTTACCGTTCTCATCACGTGTCCAAGCGTGGCAGTATGCATAGTACATACCCTGATCTACATATTTGAATGTAGTAGAAGTCTGTACCTGATTCTTACTGATAGATGTATAATCTTTGTTTGTGATGCAATCACGGTCTGTAGAAATTACATAATCATAACCTGCAGCGCCGTCAGCTTCACCAGAAAGGATAACAGTTGCTTTGTTACCAACAACTTTAACATTGCTGATTACTGGAGCACCAACATTTTCAGATTTCTTTACAGATACTTTCTGGCTTCCTGTATAGCTCTTGCTATCAGCTTTAGCTGTTACAGTAGCAGTTCCATCACCATTGTCTTTTACATCGTATTCTGTTGCTGGAACGATTACGCTACCATTAAGTACAGTAGTTGTTAATTTACCGTTTGTTTCGGAAATTTCAACTGTTGTATTAGCAATGTCTTTTTTAACAATCTTCCATGTTATATCAATAGTATATGTGTTTGTAGTGTCATTTACAACTGGATTGCTGAATACTCCAGTCCATTCACCTGTACCATTGCTCAGTTTATATCCATTTTTAAGCTTTAATGTAGCTTTTAATACTTTATTTGAAGCTGTAACATCTACATTGTTAGAAAGTCCTGTGAATTCATAATCAGTTCCTTCTACTAATGTTTTATCGCCAACCTTAATTATTACATTTGGTGTAACAGCTACACCACCAGCATATTCTGTGTCTGATACAGTAATATTTTTGCGACCTACAGTAACTCCTTCAATTGCGAAGTCCTGAGCTTTTGTATAAGTTACATCGCTTCCTTCAAATTTTGTAGAACCAGCATAGTTTCCAATACCTGTAACATAAACATATGCTTTTGGTCCGGTAATATTATTGAAATACTTGATTTCATAATCTTTACCTTCAACAAGATTCATAGTTCCATATTTAGCTACGCTTGGAACAAATTTAATGTCTTTAAATGTTTTTTCTGTTCCGTCATATCCAAATACATAATTTGTTTTGGTAAAGTCAATCTTATCACCGTTTTCATCAAATGCGTAGAATGTACCATTTAAATAGCTGGTAGTAAGTGCTCTAGGAAGAATCTTAAATCCAACTTCTTTAGTTTCACCAACAAAGTTAGTATTTGTTTTTACTGGTGCTAATGTTACTGTTGCATCACCAACATTTACATTTACTTTAGAAGTTGTTGGGTATGTAATTGCAAAATCAGAAGCGCTCAGTTCAACATCATTTAATGTGATTTTAAAATTAGAAGTTGTTGGCTTAATCTGACTTCCTGTATAGGTAAATGCTTCTTTTTCTGCGTCAGTAGTAGCTTTTACTTCAACTTTAACATCACTCAGATTTGCTTTGTTAATTGTAAATTTAGCTGTCTGAGTTCCAGAATAATCACCTTTTCCTACAACAGTTACTGTAGCTTCACCAGCATTTTTGTTGTTAGAGCAGGACTGGATTTCATAATCAATACCAGATGCCAGTTCTACACCATCAACTGTTAATTTTACAGTCGGTGTAATTGCTTTTCCAGTATAAGTATAAGATCCTACAACTTCAAGTTTTGCATTAGTATCAGCGATATCTTTGTTAGTTACAGTTGTTGTTTTGGAAGCAGTAACTTCAGTTGTACCAGTTGTATAGTTTTTGTTTTTGATATCTGTTTCTACTAATTTTGTAGTAATTGTTGCACCTACTGAAACAGGAGTTGTGCTTGAAGTATATGTTAATTTATATGCATCTGCCGGAACATCTTTTTTCTTTCCTGTAGCGCCTGCTTTAACAGTAACTTTTCCATCCATGTAGTCAGATGCGGTCTGAAGACTTCCATTGTACTGAACTTTTTCAGGAACAGTAATATCTGCAGCTTCGATTACTGCGGCATTAATTGTAAATGTACCAATTTTAACACGGCCACTATAGTTTCCAGTACCTACAATGTAAACTTCTACGTCTTTTTTGGAAACAGCCTTAGCATTTGTGTTATCATTTACATACTCTACTTTGTAATCACTTGTAGATAAGTTAACATTTGTAGTTCCACTAACAAATTTAACATCTTTAATATCTTTAGTGATTGCCTCACCAGTGTATGTTTCAGCTCCTAAATCTTCAGCAGAATTTGCTTGTTTATCTTTAGTTGTGCCAAGTGTATATCTTAATCCATCTACTGTAAGTTTATTTAATGTTACAGAAAGATTTACGGTTGTGTTTCCGATAACGTTTGTATTATCACCATTTACAGAAACAGATAAAGTTGTCGCACCACTTGCTAAAGTTGTTGGAGCAACAGTAATAGCAGAAGAAATATAAGATGTTACCTCTGTGTCGCCAATGTAGAAATGAATTGCATTCTTTACAGCTGTTGCATTAGATGCATCATCTTTTCCAATACTGTCAGTAACAATTTTGAAATCTGACATCTGATTAGCAACAACTTTCACTTTATCTGTTGTAACTTTTATTACATTACCTGTATAATTGCGATTTGTTTTTTCATCTTTATCTAAGGAGTCTGTAGCAATGCTCAATGTGCTTTCAGTGCCAACAGCAGTTAATCCACTTCCAGTAACTGTATATACAGATGTTGGAAGAGTTTCTCCTGTTACAGTGTCTTTAACTGTTACATAATCAGAAGAGATTTTAGATCTTTCTGCATAAGAAACAGTATTTTTCTTTAATGTTAATTCTAATTTGTCTGGATTCAGAGTACGTTTGTTAATTATAAAAGGTGCTTTAATCTGTCCTGTATATCCTGCTTTGTCTACAGTAGCAACAACCTGAAGTGTTTTTCCAGCAGGTGTAGCATTTACAAGATCGTCTCCCTCATATGTATACTTAAAGTCATTATATGAAAGACCTGAAATACCAGCAATTGTAAATCCAGCAATCTGAGTATCACTAAATGCCACCTGTTTACCAGTATAAGCTACAGTTGCGCCACCAAGATTTAATGTCGCAGATGAAACATCTACACTCTTAATTTCAATGCCTTCAATTGTAGTTTTAAATCCAGCATTAGTACCCGTTCCTGTAATCTCTACAGATACAATATGACCAGCATCAGTAGATACAAAAGTAGCTGATGTTAATTTACTATTTAAATCAGCAACACTTGTAGCACTTCCAGTATAAGTTCCTGAATGACCAACAACTTCTTTGCCATCAATACGAACTTTATAATCAAAGTTTGCAACATCAGTGCTACCATCTTTAAGATCACCAGATACAGCCAAAGCGCCTGTCCAATTTGCTAATGTTAATTTAGGTGCAGTTGCAGTTGCAACATCTGTCACGTCAGTAGTATTTTCTACAACCGGAGCTTCTGTAGCATCATCAGAAAATGTTTCAGCAGCCGGAGCTTCAGTCTCAACGGCAGCATCAGTACCATCGCTGAACTCAGCAGCCCATACCGGCACATTAGAAGTAGCAAGCATTGCAACAACAAGTGACATACTTAATGTCTTTTTTGCCATGCCCTTCTTTGTGTTTTTAATCTTTGTCATGATTATAGTTCCCCTTTCCTTAATATAACTATTTCTTTTTGGGTAAAGATTCCTAGACATAATCTGTCTGTTATGGTTAATAATAGTGCTTTCACCACTTTTTGTCAAGGGTAATGCTCAAGAATTTTACGATTTTTTTAAATTTCATACACTTCAAAAGCATTTATTTTCCTTGATTTTTCAGGTTTAAAATCTATAACTTGTTACAAATGTGGTGAGTTTTTCTTGTTTATCACAAGATGATGTAGTGTTCTCTTTTTTACCGATTCTAACAGTTAATCCTGATCTGCTCTGGAAGCTGGCTTACAATCTTTCGGAAGTTTCCCGAGGTCAGATATGTATCTTTAAGCTTTTTCTTACTATATTCATATATTGTGTTTCTTGTTTGTTCTATCAAATAAGCAGTGTAAAATTCTTCCCAACTGAAATATTCTCTGCTGTCTGCCAGTTCATAAGTCTTTTCTGTTACTTCAGAAGTTTTATCTATAATATTTGCTCTTAACAACAAATACTCAAATGATTCCGGTGCGTATAATACGATTTTATTTCTGGTATCTCTCATATATTGCATTACATGCTGCATTTCCGGACCGAATGCGGCTCCGTCTACAATTGCAAGGATTTCTTTTCCCCTGCTTTTTTGCAGATATGAAAGTATGTTGCTTTTTCCTTCTGCTGAGCAACATGTTTCTCCGAATAATTTATGATAGAATTCGTATCCTGAATTAGAGTCTTCTGTTATTACCAGATCTGGTTGGATATCCTCTTTTGCCTGCAAATTATATAACTGATAAGTTTCATTATATATTCTTTTGGCGTTTTGATATTTCTGACTGTCTCGCTCTTGTCTCATGCCGTAAATTTCTTCAATACTATATGGTAAATGTTCCAGGCTATCCCTTGTGACCAAAACGAAGTAATTGTCGCTGCCTTTTACCATTCTGGTAAATTCTTTACTGCGTAAAAATGGTGCTCCTTCATCAATAAATATAATGCATTGCTGCAGTGTGGCAAGTCTTTCTTTCCATGAAGCGTTTTCTATTACTACACATCGTTTTTCACATATTTTGGTAATTCCTGATGATATGCCATTGTTCTCATAATCAGAAATCATTCTAAGGAGTTCTGTTTTTCCTGTTGCAGAATCTCCCTGAATGACAGTGATATTTCTCTTTACTGTAAGATGATAATGAACTCGTTTGTTGTATATTTCAATATCATACTTTCCTGTCATGTTTTATCATCCTCTCAATAATCGGTTTACAATGATTTCGTCATCCAGTTCAAGCATGGAGTGAACCGTTTTTCCTGTGTTTACAATATAGATATCAAATGGCTGTTTTCCAAAGTCCATGATATAGCCCAGGCGAATTGTGATGTCTTTTTGTTCTGCCAGTTTTAAAATCCATTGTGCACAGTTGTTTCCGCAGGCAGATGCGTTAAATATATGATCTGGATCATTTTGCATCAATATCAGAGTTTTTACTCCTCCTGAGAGGCGTTCCGGTGGAATCGGGCCGAGAAATGGGCTGTCGATCATGCATGGACCTTTTACCTCTGATCCGTCTATATCTTTGATCATTTTTCTGGAAGTTTCTGATGTGATCCACTCATCTTCATATGTGTTATTGAAGAACACATCAGGATTAAAAATATAATTGTCTCCCGGATTGTCCCCAAAAAATATTTTCAGCATCTTGCATTCCTCCATTCTGTCAAAACTGATTATCTTTTCTTATTTTATCAAAAATATCTTCCTGTTTCCAGCATCACAAAAACAGCAGAGAACTTTTTTATCATTCTCTGCTGTTTCTCTACCATCTGCTTTAAGGTGTTAAAGCAAACATATTATTTCTTTCTGACAATAACCTTATCCAGATGCCAGATATCATCTACATATTCCTGGATGGTTCTGTCGGATGTGAACTTACCGCTGCATGCTGTATTGAGAAGTGCCATCTTAG
>OLOK01002241.1_pt1 | contig 14155 bp, 14 predicted proteins | sample 1672591 | NCBI WGS metagenome assembly OLOK01 (sample SAMEA3136703, study PRJEB25190) | human gut metagenome | biome: human gut; feature: human-associated habitat; material: faeces | place: Austria | collected 2013 | reverse complement strand
CTACATAGATGTTGCCCGGGCCCACGATCTTGTCAACCTTGGGGATGGACTCTGTGCCGTAAGCCAGTGCGGCAATGGCCTGGGCGCCGCCCACCTTGTAGATCACATCGGCGCCTGCCTCTTTGGCAGCCACCAGTGTGGTGGGGTTTACCTTACCGTCTTTTCCCGGGGGTGTGGTCATGACGATCTCCTCCACCCCTGCCACCTTGGCCGGAACGATGTTCATGAGCACAGAAGACGGATAAACGGCCTTGCCGCCGGGTACATAGACGCCCACCCGGCGCAGCGGCGTGATCTTCTGGCCCAGCATGGAGCCGTTGGGCTTGGAGTCAAACCAGCTGTAGCGGCGCTGTTTCTCATGATAGGCGCGGATATTCACCAGCGCCTTACGGATGATCTCCACCAGAGACGGATCCACCGTTTCATAGGCTTCTCTGATCTCCTCCTCTGTGACAACCAGATTGTCGGTGCTGATATCGGCACCGTCAAATTTCTTCGTATATTCGAATAAAGCGGCATCCCGGCGTTCCTTCACATCCGCAAGGATCGCTGCTACCCGTCCCTCAAATTCGCCATAGCTGTTGGGGCTGCGTTTTAACAGATCCTCCAGCAGACGGTCTCTGGACTCGCTGCTCAGTTCCACAATTCTCATTGGTATACTCCTTTCCCATGATGACTTTGAAAATTCCTATGACAGATAATGATTTTATATGATAGCATAAAAAGAACGATCACACAACCTCCCGCAGTTTGCCGATGAGCTCCGAGATCCGTTCATTTTCCATCTTCATGCTCACCGGATTGACTACCATCCGCGCGGACAGCGGGCACACCTCTTCCAGGACACCCAGGCCGTTTTCCCGCAGAGTGGAACCGGTCTCCACGATATCCACGATCACCTCTGAAAGGCCAACGATCGGTGCAAGTTCAATCGAACCGTTCAATTTGATAATCTCTACCGTCTGGTGTCTGGTATTATAAAAATAATCCTTTGCAATGCGAGGATACTTGCTTGCCACACGGATCAGAGAACCGTCATTCAAGCGTTCCTTCGCCTCTTTCGGTCCTGCAACACACATACGGCATTTACCGCAATTGAGATCCAATACTTCGTATAACTTGCGGCCCTCTTCCAAAATGGTATCCTTACCGACTACACCAATATCAGCAGCACCCATTTCAACATAAGTCGGAACATCCGATGCTTTCGAAAGGAAAAACTTAAAACCAAGTTCTTCATTTACAAAGATCAGCTTACGCGTTTTCTCATCCTTCATTTCCTCACATGTAATACCAATCTGCTCTAACAGCGCTAATGTCTGTTTTGCCAAACGCCCTTTTGCCAGGGCAAATGTTATGTATTTCATCGCTATCCTCCTACTTATTTCGCCTCTATCATCTGCTGTTTTTCGCCATCTTTCGTCAGGTAGATCAAAGAATCATTACCGTTGCGTTTTGCGTAAGCAACATATTCTTCAATTTCTTTTTTGGAAGATTTGCGCATCATCTGAACAACTTGTCCACCTTCACGCATTTTCTTAGCCTCCTGCAAAGCCTGCGCACGCACCTCTTTCGGATACACCAAAAGTGTTCCGCCAAGTGCAGTCTCTCCAAACAGCTTCTGACGCTCCATTGCGATCATCAACTGGTCTAATACGATAACCAAACCGATTGCCGGCGCCTCTTTGCCAAACTGTGCCACCAAACCGTCATAGCGGCCACCGCTGGCGATCGCCTCACCATTTCCATATGTATAGGCACGGAATACAACTCCTGTATAATAGCTGTAATGACTCAGCATACTGAGATCGATCGTGACATAATCTTCTAAACCATATATCTTTAAGATCTCTTCTAATTTTTCCAAGCGTTCTAATGCTTTATATACGCGCTCGCTCTTACTTCTCGCACGCACAAAATCTGCCGCCTCTTTTAAATTCTCTAATAGCTCCGGCAGTTTCACAAAGACCTCTTTTAACCCCTGCTGTACCGTGAGCTTGCCTAACAATTCTTCCACGCCAAAGAAGTTTTTGCTCTCGATCAGATCACGCAGCGTCTCGATCGTCTCCTCCTCAAAGCCTGCTTCCTCTACCAAAGCCCGGAACAGATCGGCATGTCCCACTTCGATCTGAAATTCCTTCAAACCGCTCTCTAACAGACATTCTATCGTCAATGCTAACATCTCTGCATCCGCATCGGAGCTGTCATCCATAAAAAGCTCTGCTCCAACCTGTGTCACTTCCTGTAATTTACCCTTGTATTGTCCGGTACTGACAAAAGTCTGTGCCGTGTAGCAGAAACGCATCTGCTCAGTCTCCTCACGGAAATATTTGGCAACACAGCGTGCGATCGCCGGCGTCATGTCCGGTCGCAATACTAGTGTATTGTTGCCACGGTCAAAGAACTTAAACATCTCATTGGATGCAGCTGTTCCACGTTCTTTATTAAAAATATCAAAATACTCAAACGTCGGTGTCTGCACATTTCGAAATCCATAGGAATGCATTACCTGCTCTAACGAATGCTGTACCTCCAGCTTTCTGGCACAAGCACTGCCATAAATATCCCGCACTCCACCGGGTGTGTGCAACAATTCTGATGCCTTTGTATTTTCTGTTCCTGCCATAAAACAACCATTCCTTTCTAATACATACCTGTCGGTGTCTCTTCTTTTGCGTCATATCCCTTGTCACGAAGCGCCTTTAAGATCTCATTTTTGTGCTCCTGTCCAAATGCCTCAAGCGTGATCCGAAGCTCAACTGCCGCATTACGGTTAATGCTGACAAACTGATTATGCTCTAAGCGGATAACATTTCCTTTTTCTTTTGCGATAATATCCGCTACGTTGACAAGTTCACCCGGTCTGTCCGGTAACTGTACGGCAACGGTAAATACTCTGCCGCGGGCGATCAGTCCATGCTGAACGACGGAAGACAACGTAATAATGTCCATATTACCGCCACTTAAGATTGAAACGACCCGTTTGCCCTTGCAGTCGAGATGCTTTAATGCTGCCACAGTAAGCAAGCCTGAGTTTTCTACTAACATCTTATGGTTTTCCAAAATATCTAAGAAATTGACGATCAACTCTTCATCCTCAACAGCAATGATCTCGTCAATATTTTTCTGTATATATGGGAAAATCTTATCTCCCGGAGTCTTAACAGCAGTACCATCCGCAATTGTCTCTACCTTTGGCAGTGTAACTACTTTGCCCGCATCTAAAGATGCTTTCATACAGCTTGCGCCTGCCGGCTCTACGCCAATCACTTTGATGTTCGGATTTAACAGCTTAGCAAGTGTTGAAACACCGGCTGCCAGTCCACCACCACCGATTGGGACCAAAATAATGTCTACTGTCGGCAGTTCCTTAAAGATTTCCATTGCAATCGTTCCCTGACCGGTTGCAACGGTTTCATCATTAAACGGATGTACAAAAGTAGCACCGCTCTTCTCTGCCAATTCCAACGCTTTCTGGCAGGCTTCATCGTATACTGATCCATGCAGTATCACGTTAGCGCCATAACCTTTCGTTCGATTCACTTTTATCAATGGCGTCGTTGTCGGCATTACGATCGTTGCCGGAACACCATATAATTTGGCCGCGTAGGCAACTCCCTGCGCATGATTTCCTGCAGATGCCGTAATCAATCCTTTTTCTCTTTCGTCCGATGACATTGTACTGATCTTATAATAAGCGCCTCGCACCTTATAAGCTCCTGTGTACTGCATATTTTCCGGTTTCAGATATACTTTATTTCCTGTCTGTTCTGAAAAGTACTCGCTATAGATCAGATTGGTCGGAAGTACGACTTCCTTAACCTTTTCTGAAGCTTCTTCAAACTTATCTAATGTCATCATGTTACTATCCTCCAATGAATTTTCTTTTTATCCTGTCAATCATTCAAACAGTGCGTCAACAAATTGATCTGCATCAAATTTCTGCAGATCATCAATCTGCTCTCCAATACCAATATATTTCACCGGTACATGCAGCTCTGATTGAATTGCGATCGCAATCCCACCTTTGGCCGTACCATCTAATTTTGTCAAAATGATTCCGGTAATGTCTGCCACTTCGCCAAACTGTTTTGCCTGTGCTAATGCATTCTGTCCCGTCGTTCCATCCAATACAACCAGTGTCTCCCGATGTGCATCCGGATATTCACGTTCAATAATTCGATTGATCTTGCGCAGCTCCTCCATCAAATTTTTCTTGTTATGAAGTCGTCCGGCTGTATCACAGAGCAAAATATCTGCCTTTCTTGCCTTTGCTGCATTTACGGCATCATACACAACTGCTGCCGGATCGCCGCCTTCCTGACCGGAGATCAACTCCACGCCTGCACGATTTGCCCATTCGGTAAGCTGTTCAATTGCTGCTGCACGAAATGTGTCAGCAGCTGCAAGTATCACTTTCTTACCATTGTTTTTGAACTGTCCTGCCAACTTGCCTACTGACGTTGTTTTTCCAACGCCGTTGACACCGATCAACAATACAACCGAAGTCTCATTCTCATAGTCATATGCATGTTCATCCACGCGCATCTGATCTTTGATACTGTCGATCAACAGTTGCTTGCAGACACTGATCTCTTTGATCTTCTGCTCTTTGACTTTTTGCTGCAGATTCTCAATGATCTTTGACGTAGTATTTACACCAATATCTGCCATAATAAGCACTTCTTCAAGCTCTTCATAGAAATCATCGTCAATCTCCGAAAAGCCGTTGAATATATTGTCAATTCCAGCGACAAAGTTGTCTCGTGTTTTTGTCAGTCCGTCTTTCAGTCTGCTGAAAAATCCCTTTTTTTCACTCATATTCACTCTCCATGTTATTCTTTTTTATGCACTATCTTACTATATTACCTGTTTTACTGCTAAAATGCAACATCAGATACAATATGTTTCAAATGCCGACAATCTGTCCATCTAATTGGCAATCTCTTTTTCATCCAACAGACTGACAGAAACCAACGTAGATACTCCCTTTTCCTGCATAGTGATACCATACAGGATATCTGCAGCATTCATCGTACCACGTCGATGCGTAATAACGATAAACTGTGTATTTTCGGTCAATTTATGCAGATAATTGGCATAACGCCCTACATTAGAATCATCCAACGCTGCCTCGATCTCGTCCAACAGACAAAACGGAGATGGTTTCAGACTTTGGATGGCAAAAAGCAGTGCGATCGCTGTCAGAGCTTTCTCTCCACCGGACATCTGCATCATATTTTGCAGTTTCTTTCCCGGTGGCTGGGCAACGATCTTAATACCTGCCTCAAGGACATCTTCTCCCTCTGTCAACTCCAGTGCTCCACGTCCACCACCAAATAGTTCCTTAAACACTTTATCAAAACGTGTCTGAATTTCAGCAAACTGTTCTTCAAACTGTTTTCTCATCTCAGTATCCAGTTCCTCGATAATGCCACGTAAGACATCGGCTGCCTTAATGAGATCATCGTGCTGGCCGTTAAGCAGTTCATAGCGTTCCATTAGCTCCCGGTACTGTTCAATTGCATTGACATTGACATCCCCTAAGCCTTTGATCTTGCCTTTTAGGGTTTTGATCTGGGCACGCATTTGCGCCCCTGACATATTTAACGCTATACGAATTTCTTCCGCTTTACTAAAGGTCAGTTCATACTGCTCCCACATATAGTTCGTGTAAGAATCCATCTTTTCCTGCAGTTTTTCCTGACTGTTGCGCAGGCGGAACACCTCTTTATCCAATGCATTCATCTGCTCCGATAAGCTCTCCCGACGCTCAAAAAAGCCTTTCTGCCTCGTTGTCAGCTCCTCACGTTTCTGCACTTTCTGCTCAACCATCTCTGTCAACGTCGTGATCTGCACAGAAAGCTGATCCATCTGCTGTCTTAAATCCGCGATCTGTGCCTCTTTTTGACGTACCCGCTCATCTGCCTGCATATTATTCCCGGATGCTTCCTCCATCTGCTGGCAAATATTCTGCAGTTCTCCAGCAACACGATTCACATTTTCCTGCTGAAACTGTTTCTTCTGCTCCAATGTTGTATAGTCCAATTGGAGCTGTGCATCTTCTGTCTCTAATTGTCTTTGCTGCTCCCGGACCTGATTAAGCTTGTCCGTACACTCTGCAATGCGCTCTTCGCGGATCTTATTCTGATCCTCATTTTCCTTACGTTGATCCTGCAGCTTATCTAATTCATCCTGCAGCTCCTTTTTCTGTCCCTCGATCCCCTGACTTTCAAAACGAATGTGATCAAGCTGTTCCTTCGCTTGCTCCATATCGCGGTTTGCACGATCATATTGCAATTTTGCAGTATTTTGCTGCAATACCAGTTCTTCTCGCAGGTGATGATTTGTCTCGATCTTCTGACGGATCTGCGCACCATCTTTCTCATACTTGGCAATATCTGCATCGATTTCGGTAAGGCGCGCTTTCCATTTCTTCGTCTGCTGCTCAAGTTCCTCCATCTCGCGGCGTCTTCCCAACAGATTATTGTTGTTACGAAAAGCACCACCGGACATAGAACCACCCGGATTTAAGAGTTCACCCTCGTAACGATACGTATCGTGTGATGATACTTCTTGGCCAAAGCGATCGCATGATCGATATGATCAACTACAACAAAACGTCCCAGCAAATATTCTACCAATTCTGAGAAGCGATCTTCTGCCTCTACAAGGGTGGATGCCATACCGATCACACCCAGCTCTGCCATAATATTTTGTGCGCGGCTTGCTGCCTTTGTATGTATATTGGTCAACGGCAAAAATGTAGCTCTGCCGTAGCGATTCTTTTTTAAATGAGCGATCATACTTTTGGCGGTCTGCTCATTATCGGTCACGATATTTTGAATGCTGCCGCCAAGTGCAGTTTCCACTGCGATCTCATACTTTTTATTTACGCGGATAATATCTGCCACAACTCCGACAATGCCAGGATAATTCGGCTTTTGCTCCATAACACGCTTGATGCTCTGCCCAAACCCCTCATAGCGCTCTGTCATATTTTGCAGAGAACGCAGTCTGGAATGATCCATGTGATACTGTCGCTCCGTCTCACGGCGCTCGAGATTTAACTGCTCTGTCTGTCCCTGCAGATGCTTGACAGAATGTGCGAGTTCTGCTCCGGCATCATCTAACGCTTGTATCTTATCCGTGATCTCCTGCAGATTGCTTTGCTCTCGGTCTAAAATCTCCTGCAAACCGGCCGTTTGCGTTTTATTTTCCAAAATCCGTTTTGTCAGTTCCACTTTTTTGATATTGTTCTGCTCTAACAGCGTTTGAAAGCGTTCTTCCTGCGTCACAACATCCGTATTTGCATCTTTTGCCTGTGCGATCGCCTCATTGTGACCTGCGATCTCCTGCTCGAGAAGTGCGATCTCATTGCTGGTCTTTTCCCGCTTAGCAGTAACATCCTGACGGAACTGTTCCATCTGCTGTAATTTATCTTCAAATTCTTTCGTTTTTGCGCGATGCTCTTCCTGTTCACTTTCCAGTTCAGACACTTTGGCACGGTAGTTCTCTATCTGCTCACGATAATACAGCTCGCTTTGGCGCACCGCATTGATCTGCTCCTCTAATACTTTTATATCACCTTCCTGCTGATTCAACTTCACTTTATCAGCACTCAGCGTTTCACGGCATTCTTCCAGATTCCGCGTATGTTTATCCAGTGCCTCTTCTAATTGAATATATTCTGACTTGACCGTTTCATATTCTTTCTTTGTCTTAGCCAGATCTCCATCTGCAATACTTTCCTTCTCGCGAAGTTCCTCCATGGAAGCGCTGTTTTCTTTGTAATCTTGCAAAAATACATTGATATCCAGATTGCGCAGTTCATCACGGTAACTCAAATATTCTTTTGCTTTTTCGGATTGTGCCTCCAATGGCTCAACCTGTTTTTCCAACTCCGATAAAATGTCTTCGATTCGCACAAGATTTTGCTGCTCTTCCTCTAAATTCTTCTCAGCAACCGTTTTGCGCTTTTTGAACTTCACAATACCGGCAGCCTCGTCAAAAAGCTCGCGACGCTCTTCCGGCTTACCACTTAAGATCTTATCAATCTGACCCTGCCCGATGATAGAATAACCTTCCTTACCAATACCGGTATCTAACAGTAATTCCTGAATATCCCGCAAACGACACGAAGCACCGTTGAGCAGGTACTCGCTTTCACCAGATCGGTATACCCGTCGAGCAATCTTTACCTCTTCATACGGCACTTTCAACTTGTGATCTTCATTATTGATCGTGATCGCCACATACGCAAAGCCCTGTGGCTTACGAAGCTGTGTTCCGGCAAAAATGACATCTTCCATCTTCGCCCCACGAAGCTGTTTGGCACTCTGTTCACCAAGCACCCATCTGACAGCATCTGCCACGTTACTCTTACCACTGCCATTTGGTCCAACGATAGCAGTGATTCCGTTATGGAATTCAAATACTAATTTATTGGCAAACGACTTAAAGCCATGTACCTCCAAACTTTTTAAATACATCCCTTACCTCATTTCTCCCGCAAAGCAAGAATTGCCTCATACGCTGCCGACTGCTCTGCTTTTTTCTTTGTTCTTCCTGTCCCGACCGCTATCTTTTTACCGTTGATCATCACAGCAACCTCAAATGATTTACAGTGATCCGGTCCGGTTTCTTTCACCAGCTGATACGCCAATGCAAGATGTCTTCCCTGCACAATCTCCTGCAGGATCGTTTTGCTGTCATAAAACAACTTTTTGTTCTCGATATCACGTAGCACAAATGCCTCGACATACTCTTTTGCTCTGGCAAATCCTCCATCCAGATAAACAGCACCGATCGTAGCCTCCATGGCATCTGACAAAATAGAATCCCGCTCTCTGCCCCCGGTGCGATCCTCTCCTTTACCCAAAAGCAGATAATCTCCCAAAGAAATATCTCGCGCACAAGCTGCCAGCGTCGGTTCACAGACATAACTTGCCCGTATCCTTGTAAGATCTCCCTCTGGTTTCTGCGGATTTTCCTTAAAAATATACTCGCTGGAGATCAACTCTAATACAGCGTCCCCCAAAAACTCCAAACGCTCATTGCACTTATATTTTTTCAGTCGTTTTTCATTTGAATACGAACTGTGAGTCAATGCCGTCACCAACAGATACGGATTTTCAAACGTGTATCCAATCTTTTTTTCAAACTCAATTATCTTTTCCTGTCTCACTGTTCATCATACTCCTTTTTATGCAGGTATCATCACAAGATTGCACAGATCCTGTACCGTCTTCACCTGATACACCGCTTCTTCCTCTAAAATAACATCAAACGTGTCTTCCATTCCCATAATGATCTGAAAAACTTCCAGAGAATCCACTCCCAGATCCTCCACCAGCCGCGCTTTGGCATAAATCTGCTCCGAGTCTTTGCCCAGAACTTCTGCAATGATCATCTGCAGCTTTTCAAACTCCATAAGAAACACTCATTCCTTTCCCATCTCATACTATTCGCTAATCTTCCTGCTTTACTGCAAGATTCTCTTTGATCTTTTCATTGATCTGCTCTTCGGTAAACTGCACACACTGCAAAATGCCCATTTTGACATCTTTCGCATTGGAACTGCCATGCGTTTTAACAACTAATCCTCTCAAGCAATGGTGCTCCACCATGATCATCCGTGTTAAACTCTTTCATTGTCTTTTTCAATGCCGGCTTGATCAGCAATGCCCCTATCTTACTGCGAAGTGTAGACATGAGCCCCTGCTTCACCTTAGAAAGCAGTGTCCCTGCCAATCCCTCGTATAATTTCAAAATAACATTGCCAACAAATGCCTCACATACAATAACATCGGCATCACCCTTCGGAATGTCTCTTGCTTCAATACTTCCGGTAAAATTAATATCTTTACATTCTTTCAATAAAGGATATGTTTCTTTCACCAATTGGTTTCCTTTTTCTTCTTCTGCGCCAATATTTACAATAGCAACTTTAGGATTGTCTACTCCAACAACGTGTTTCATATATATGGATCCCATCTGTGCAAACTGCACCAAATGAGAAGCTCTGGCATCTACATTTGCTCCACAATCGATCAGCAATGCCGGTCCTTTGGCCGTTGGGATCAATGGTGCTAACGGTGCTCGCTCAATACCTTTGATCCTTCCAACGATCATCTGACCACCAACTAATATAGCACCGGTGCTTCCTGCTGATACAAATGCATCTGCCTCGCCTTTTTTAACGAGTTTCATGCCAACTACGATGGAAGAATCCTTCTTTTTGCGAACTGCCATCACCGGTGGCTCGTCAAATCCGATCACTTCCTCTGCATGAACGATCTCTATGCGCTCTTTATCATACGTATATTTTGCAAGCTGCTCCTTGATCGCATCCGTTCTACCTACCAATACGATAGAAATATTTGTATTTTCCTGCAATGCTTCTACGGCTCCCTGTACCGGAACCTCTGGTGCGTAATCACCACCCATCGCATCCACAACGATCTTAATCTTAGTCTCCATCTTTCTTCACCATGCCTTTCACTATCCACACTATAAGCGTTTATAAAAAAATGACTTAAAACTTGCAAATCCGATATTGCCGGGCGATATGATCTGTTCTGTACTTCCAACAAACAACAACCCGTCTTTTTTAAGGGATGCATTAAACTTTTGATATATCTCCTTTTTGGCTTCCTCCGTAAAATAAATCATCACATTACGGCAGACGATCAGATCACATTCTTTTGGATATCTATCCTTCAGCAGATTATGTTGACAAAATTTGACACAACGCTTGATCTGATCACTGATCTGATAACTCCGGTCAGAAACCTGTGTAACATATTTCGACACAAATTCTTTCGGTAGTCCTTTTAAGCTCTTTTCATCATAAATACCTATCTGCGCCTTTTCTAACACTTGTCTGTCAATATCCGTCGCATAAACATGGATCTTATCCAGCGGAATAAACTTTGCTAACAGCATAACAAGTGTATACGGTTCATCTCCTGTCGAGCAGGCAGCACTCCATATATGCAGATCATTGCCAAAGCGCTCAAATAAATACGGAAGCATCTCATCCTCCAGCAGTTTCCATTGCTCCGGATTGCGATAGAATTCAGATACATTAATGGTCAAGTATGCCACAAACTCATCCAATCTCACTTTATCTGTCTTTAGCAATCGGATATACTCCTCGTATGATGTAATCTTGCACTTTGTGATCAACGCATCAATGCGTCGTTTCATCTGACGTTCTTTATAACAACTCAGGTCTATCTGGGTCAACCCGAATACCTGTTTCTTAAACAACTCATAATCGCCCATTTCTGACCTCCTTTACATACGCAAATTTCATTCCATACTTTTCGCACAAACGAAAACCCTATACGAAAAAAATCGCCAACCCGTACAAGTACGGATTGGCGAGCGATTACCTACTATTACTCTGCTGGCTCTTCAGCGACATCCTCTTCTTCCTCCGCCTGTGAGTCATTCAATAAAGCCTTGATGCTCAGGCTGATCTTGTGATCTTCGCTATTGAAATCAACAACTTTAGCTTCCACTTCCTGACCAACTTTCAATACATCAGACGGCTTATCAACATGCTCCTTAGAAATCTGAGATACATGCAGTAATGCATCAACACCAGGCTCTAACTCAATGAATGCACCGAAATCAGCCATACGTGCAACTTTACCCTTCACAACAGAACCAACGCTATATTTTCCATCAGCATTTAACCATGGATTCTGATCCTCAAACTTCAGGCTCAATGCAATCTTATCGTCTTTGATGTCTTTAATAAGAACCTTAGTCTTGTCGCCAACGTTGAATACCTTTCTAGGATTTTCAACACGTCCCCAAGACATCTCTGAAATATGAAGAAGTCCGTCTGCTCCACCAAGATCGATGAATGCACCGAAATCTGTCAAATTCTTAACAACACCTTCTACAGTATCACCAACATGAATTCTTGCAAAAAGCTCTTCCTGTTTCTTCTTCTTCTCTGCAACCAAAAGCTGCTTTCTATCACCAATGATTCTTCTCTTCTTTGGATTAAACTCGCTGACAACGAACTCAATCTCCTGTCCTGCATACTTAGAAAGATCTTTCTCATAAGTATCAGATACAAGGCTGGCTGGAATAAAGATCTTAGTCTCATCAACGATGACACTCAAGCCACCTGTTAATACATTGACAACCTTAGCTGTAAGTACTTCTTTATTCTCAAATGCTTCACGAATGCGCTCATTACTCTTCTCCATAGCAAGGCGTTTGTATGTTAATAATACCTGTCCCTCACCATCATTCACCTTGAGTACCTTGGCGTTCATTTTGTCGCCTTCTTTCACAACATCTCTTAAGTCGATGCCGGATTGATTACTATACTCATTTCTAGTAATGATACCATCTGCTTTGTAGCCGATGTTAAGAACGATCTCATCTTCCTTAACGCTGATGACTGTCCCTTCTACAACCTCTCCATTGTGGATTGTTACTAATGATGTTTCTTCCAATAACTGTTCAAACTCATTATTCATTTCTGACATATGATTGAACCTCCTTAATAATAGTATTTGGGGTCGAGGCCCCTGCAGTAATACCCACGCTACGAAAAGATTGAAATTGCTTCAAATCCAAGTCATCAAGTGTCTGTATAAAATGTGTGTCCGGACACACATTCTTGCATATTTCATACAGTTTCTGCGTGTTCGAACTATGTTTTCCACCTATCACTATCATTGCGTCGGAGTCACCGGCAATGGCTGCCGCTTCCGTCTGACGCTCTTCGGTAGCGTTGCAAATTGTATTCATAACGTCTATATCATAACTCTTTTTCGAAAAAATATCAACTATATCTTTAAATTTCTTGTAATTAAATGTCGTTTGTGCCACAACACAAAGTTTCCTGGCTGGTTCCTGACTATAATTTTCTGCCTCCGAAACGCTTCCGATCACTGTAGCTGCGCCATTGCACCAGCCATTGATCCCTTCCACTTCCGGATGGTTTGCATTGCCGACAATGACAATACAGCTTCCTTCCTGATATTTTTTCTCAACAATGCGATGGATCTTGCTGACAAAAGGACAGGTCGCATCAACAATGCGAACCTTTTTGTCTTCCAGTTGATGATACACGTCTGCGCTGATGCCATGTGAGCGGATGATCACCGTCGCATCCTCCGCTTTGGAAAGTTCTTCCGGCGTATCGATCACACGCACACCTTTTTGTTCCAGATCCTGCACAACCTGCTCATTGTGAATGATCGGACCAAGCGTATATACTTTCTTTCCCGTCTCCGCTTCCTTATAAACCATTTCCACTGCCCGCTTCACTCCAAAGCAAAAGCCCGCACTCTTAGCCAATGTAACTTTCATACAAATCTTTCAATCCTTTCTATGCCCACAAAGATCCGTTTTGTTCAGGCCTTTTGAACGAGTGATACGATCTTTGTCACTACTTCCTCGATCGTCATATCAGAGGTGTCTAGATAAATAGCATCTTCTGCCTGCTTTAACGGAGCGATCTCACGATTCATATCCTGCTCATCACGTGCAATAATATCCCTTTCGATCTGGGCAAGATCACTTTCCACACCGCGTTCCTTCTGCTCCAAATAACGTCTTTTAGCTCGCTCCGATGCACTGGCTGTAAGATATATCTTAAGCTCTGCATCCGGCAGGACACAAGTTCCAATATCCCGGCCGTCCATGATCACATTGTTAGCTGCCGCAAGTTCCCGCTGTAAATAAAGAAGTTTCTCACGTACAGCAGGATATTTTGAAGTATTAGATGTCATCATGCTAACCTCTTCTGTACGAATAAAGGCATTGACATTTTCACCGTTAAGAAGTACCTGCTGTTCTCCCTCCTGATAAGCAATCGTCACATTGATATGCTCACAGGCCTCTGCAATCTTTTTCTCATCTTTTGCATCAATTTCCCGGCGCAGAAAATACAGCGCCATCGCACGATACATAGCTCCGGTATCTACATAAATGAAATCCAGTTTCTTCGCTGCCATCTTGGCAATAGTACTTTTGCCGGCTCCTGCCGGTCCGTCAATTGCAATATTAAAACTCATCTGTTTCCAACCTCTCTCATCTATCATTTATTAATTTTCCATTTATCTATGAATATTTTTTAAAGATTCCTCTCAGTCTTCTCGTCTGAGATAACAAATCTTTC
>OLOK01002216.1_pt1 | contig 14293 bp, 10 predicted proteins | sample 1672591 | NCBI WGS metagenome assembly OLOK01 (sample SAMEA3136703, study PRJEB25190) | human gut metagenome | biome: human gut; feature: human-associated habitat; material: faeces | place: Austria | collected 2013 | reverse complement strand
GGCGTGGGGGATATCCCCGGCGTGACGGAGTAAGGTGAAGGAGGGAAGCCATGCTTTCCATATGGATCGGACGGGCGGGGGCCGGAAAGTCCCGCCGGGTGCTGGAGACCATGGCCCGGCAGCGCAGCCAGAGGCCGCAGGTGCTGCTGGTGCCGGAGCATATCTCCCATGAGGCGGAGGTGGATCTGTGCCGGGCGCTGGGGCCTACGGCCTCCCGTGATGCGGAGGTGCTGAGCTTCCAGAGCCTCGGCAGCCGGGTGCTGGCCCGGACCGGCGGTCTGGCGGAGTTTACGCTGGACGGCGGCGGTAAGCTGCTGACCATGCGGCTGGCGCTGCAGGAACTGCACAGCCGGCTGAAGGTGTTCGGACGGCCCTCCCAGCGGGCGGCGTTTCTGCGGCAGCTGACGGATCTGACGGAGGAGTTCTACGCCTACGAGATCACGCCGCAGGATCTGTGGCAGCAGGTGGAGGATATGGAGGGCGCCATGGGCGATAAGCTCCGGGATCTGGCGCTGCTGTATGCCGCCTATGACGGGAAACTCCATGCCGAGGGCGTGGACGCCCGGTCCCGGCTCCAGAAGCTGCGGGACCGGCTGGCGGAGAGCGACTATCTCCGGGGCAAGGACGTGTATCTGGACGGGTTCTCCTATCTGAACAAGCTGGAGGAGAGCGTGCTGGAGCAGGTGATGCGTCAGGCGGAGAGCGTGACGGTGACGCTGCTGGGCGACCGGGCGGAGGGGACGCTGTTTCAGAATGCCCTGCGTCAGCGGCAGCGGCTGGAGCGGATGGCCCGGCAGCTGGGGACGGAGTGCGAGATCGTGTGGCTCACCGGCTCCGGGAAGGGGCCGCTGGCCCATCTGGAGAAGCACCTGCTGGGGGAGGATATGCCCTATGAGGGGGACGACTGCCGGCAGCAGGTGGCGCTGTGGGAGTGCGGCACGGTATACGGCGAGGTGGAGCGGACGGCGGCGCAGATCCGGAAGCTGGTGGCCTCCGGGGCCTGCCGCTGGCGGGACATTGCCGTTACCGCCCGGAGCATGGAGGTATACGGCCCGGTCATCGAGAGCGTTTTTCAGCGGGATGGCATCCCGGCGTACATCAGCCGCCGCAGCGATATTCTGGCAAAGCCGCCCCTGACCATGCTGCTGGGGGCGGTGGATGCCGTTACCGGCGGCTTCCGGCGGGAGGATATGTTCCGCTATCTCAAGACGGGGATGGCGGGCATCACGGCGGAGGAATGCGACCTGCTGGAGAACTATGTGATCCTGTGGAGCATCCGGGGGAATATGTGGCTGCGGGACACGGAGTGGACGGCAAACCCCGACGGCTACGGGCAGGAGATGACCCCGGAGCGGCAGCAGCGGCTGGCGGAGGTCAACCGCATAAGGCAGAAGGTACGCTCCACGCTGCTGCCCCTGAGCGATGGCCTGAAGGATAGGCCGAAGGCCAGGGATAAAGCGGAGATGCTTTACATATTTGCCGAGGAGTCCGGCGTGCCGCAGCGCCTGAAGGAGACGGCAGAGGAACTGCTGCGGCAGGGACAGGCCCAGCTGGCGGAGGAATACAGCCAGCTGTGGAGGATCCTGTGCGGCGTACTGGATCAGATGGCGGAAATTTTGGGAGAGATGGAGCTCTCCGGCGAGGAATTTGCCCGGCTTCTGCGGCTGGTGCTGACCCAGTACAGCGTGGGGACCATCCCGGCGACGCTGGATCAGGTGAAGGTCAGCGAGCTGACCCGCAACGACCGGCACTCGGTGAAGCGGCTGTTTCTGCTGGGGGCCAACGACCATGTGCTGCCCCAGCCGCCGTCGGGCCACGGCCTGCTGGAGCCGGAGGAGCGGGAGATTTTGCAGCAGCGGGACATTCTGCTGTCGGATGCGGCCTTTGACCCGCTGGACAACGAATTACAGAACATCTATGCCTGTCTGGCCCAGCCGTCGGAGCATCTGACGGTGAGCTATCCGGTGACGGATCACAGCGGCGGACAGCTGCGGCCCTCCTTTGTGGTGCGGCGGCTGGAGCGGCTGTTTCCGGGCCTGACGCCGGAGCGAGAGACGGTGCGTCTGCTGACCCCGGCGGTGGCGCTGGAGGAAGCCGGTCAGGAGATGGGCGGCTCCCTGTGGCGGTACTTTGCCGGGAGAGAGGAGTACGCCGGGACGCTGGCGGCCATGGAGCGGGCCAGACAGCTGCGCCGGGGACGGCTGTCCCCGGCGGCGGTGCAGTCCCTGTACGGCACCCGGATGGGGATGTCCGCCTCCCGGATGGATCGGGTGCGGCAGTGCCACTTCGGCTACTTTATGCAGTACGGCCTGCGGGCCAAGGAGCGGCGTCCGGCGGGCTTCGAGGCCCCGGAGATCGGGACGTTTCTGCACTATCTGCTGGAGAACACCGCCCGTGAGGTGGCAGGCAGCGGCGGCTGGGCGGCGGTGAAAACGCCGCAGCTGCACGCTATGGTCCGTAAATATATTGACCTTTACATCCGGGATGAAATACCGGGTTATGAGGAAAAGAGCGCCCGGTTCCGCTATCTGTTCGGGCGACTGCGCACCACGGCGGAGGATATCGTGGACCGCATGGCGGAGGAACTGGCGGAATCGGATTTCAAGCCCGTGGCTTTTGAGCTGGGCTTCGGCGGACGGGACGGCACACTGCCGGCCATCACCATTCAGGAGGGGGATGCCACCCTCTCCGTCAGCGGAAAAGTGGACCGGGTGGACGGCTGGCTCCACGACGGAAAGCTGTATCTGCGGGTGGTGGACTATAAGACGGGGCGCAAGTCCTTCGATCTGTCGGATGTGCGGTACGGGCTGGGGATCCAGATGCTGCTGTATCTGTTCACGCTGGAGAAGGAGGGGCAGTCCTGCTTCGGATACCCCATCGTTCCGGCGGGGGTGCTGTATCACCCGGCACGGGATCTGATCCTGAAGACCGAGCGGGACATTTCACCGGAGGCCCTCCGCAAGGCCATGGATCGGGAACTGCGGCGGGACGGCATGGTGCTGGGGGATCCGGAGGTGCTGCGGGCCATGGAGCACAGTGCGCTGGAGGCGCCGTGCTTCCTGCCCATTCAGGTGAGCAAGGACGGCGGCATCAGCGGCGGTGTGGCTACGGCGGCGCAGCTGGGGCGACTGGGGCAGTATGTGGAGAAGCTGCTGCACCAGATCACCCGTGAGCTGCGGCAGGGGAACATCGATGCCGACCCCTGCTGGCGGGGGCCTCAGGAGAGCGCCTGCACCTACTGCGATTTTGCATCGGCCTGTCACTTCCAGGACGGGCAGGCCGGCGACCGGCTGCGGCCGCTGAAACGGGTGAAGGCCGACGAGTTCTGGGAATTTGTAGCGCATGAGACGGGAGAGGAGGGACGTCATGGGGAGTTTTGAGCCCACGCCGGAGCAGCGGCGGGCCATGGAGGACCGGGGCGGCAGCCTGCTGGTGTCCGCCGCGGCCGGTTCCGGCAAGACCAAGGTGCTGGTGGAGCGGCTGTTCGGCTATATGGAGCGGGAGCGCTGCCGCATCGACGATTTCCTCATCATCACCTTCACCAAAGCGGCGGCGGCGGAGCTGCGGGGCCGGATCGCCGCAGAGCTGAGCCAGAGAGTGGCCCGGCAGCCGGAGAATATGCACCTGCGCCGCCAGATGATGCGGGTGTATCAGGCGGACATCAAAACGGTGGATGCCTTTTGCGGGAGCCTGCTGCGGGAGAATATCCACCTGCTGCCGCCGGAGGGGCAGAGGAGCCTGACCCCGGATTTCCGGGTGCTGGATCAGCAGGAGGCGGAGCTGCTGCGGATGCAGGTGCTGGAGCAGGTATTGGAGGAGTTTTACCAGCGCATCGGCCGGGGGGATACCCAGGCCCAACAGCTGGCGGAGACGCTGGGTGCCGGGCGGGACGACCGGGCGCTGGAGCGGTTGGTGCTGGACATCCACGGGAAAATCCAGAGCCACGCCTACCCCATGCGGTGGCTGGGGCGGCTGCGGGAGCAGTGGCAGCAGGTGCCGGAGTCCGTGGGGCCTTACCGGGAGGTGCTGACGGACAGCATCCTGCGGCGGACCCGGTTCTGGGCGAGGAAGCTGACGGAGACGGCAGCGTGGATGGAACAGTATCCGGATCTGTACCGGGGCTACGGCGACCGGTTTCTGGAGATGGCGGAGCAGCTGCAGGGCTATGAGGCGGCGGCGCAGGAGGGCTGGGACGCCATGGCTCGGCTGAAGCCCTCCTTCCGGCGAATGGACGTCGTCAAGGGCTGCGACGGGGCCAAGGAGCAGGCGCAGGCGGTACGCAAGCGGTGCAAGATCGACTGGATCGAATCCAACAACGAATACTGGTTGATGCAGGACGCCCGGCTGCGCACGGATTTCAACGTAACCAGCGGCGTGCGACCGAGGAATACATTGACCGGATCATTGCAAACCCGGAGTGGGGCTATCTCGTCCGCGGAATCCTCGATGACCATGTCAAAGCGGGAACGATGTACCGCGGTATCAAGGTTCTTGGAAGAATCAACAATCTTTCAGTCATTCTGCCGGAAAACAAACTGGATGAAATTGCCATTACCCTTGGCCTGAACGAATACTTCCGCCTGGAGGAGATCGTTGCCATGTGTGAAAAATCCGGCGTACATACTCAGTTTGTGCCGGATTACCACAACATCATTCCGACAAAGCCGTACACAGAAGACCTGCAGGGACTTCCTGTCGTCAATATCCGCTATGTGCCGCTTTCCAACACGTTCAACGCGATGCTGAAACGGATTGTGGATATTTTCGGCGCGCTCGTGGCGATCATTCTGTTCTCACCGGTGATGCTGTTTTCCTGCATCATGATCAAGCTGACCTCACCGGGTCCGCTGATCTACCGTCAGACACGCGTCGGACTGCACAACAAACCGTTTGAAATGTACAAGTTCCGTTCGATGGAAGTTCAGACGGAGGAGAAAGAAAAGAAGGCATGGACCGTGAAGAATGACCCGCGTGTGACGGGATTTGGAAAATTCATGCGCCATACCAGCATTGATGAGCTTCCACAGCTCTTTAACATCTTAAAAGGAGATATGAGCCTGGTCGGACCGCGGCCGGAGCGACCTTTCTTTGTGGAAAAATTCCGGGAGGAGATCCCGCGTTATATGGTAAAACATCAGGTTCGTCCCGGTCTTACGGGATGGGCGCAGGTGAATGGATACCGGGGGGATACTTCTATCCGCAAGCGTATTGACTGTGATCTGTATTATATTGAAAACTGGACGCTGGGACTTGATTTTAAAATTCTGTTCCTGACCTTTTTCAAAGGATTTGTGAATAAAAACGCTTACTAAAAGATAAGGGGAAAAGAGATGTCGAAGAAGAATTACAAAAAGAGCAGAAAATACAAAAAAATGCGCCGCAGAAAAATAATTTTCGGAATTGAAATCACCGTTCTGCTGATTCTTTCCGGAATTCTGTTCGTCTACGCATGGATCAACCGTTCGATGGATAAGATGAATCAGGATACGCTGGACAGCTCCCAGATTCAGATCAACAGTGAAGTAAAGGCAAATACCGATCTCTCACAGATGTCCGGTACACAGGTCATCGCGCTGGTCGGCGTGGATGCCAGAGGTGTGGAAGGCTCCGAGCTGGCAGAAAGCATGAACAGTGACACGATTATTCTCTGTTGTATTGATCATGACAAGCAGGAAATCCGTATGGTGTCGATTATGCGTGACACCTGGATGAATATGGCGAAATATACCGATGAATATTATGAGTTTGACAAAGCCAATTCCGCATACAACCGCGGCGGCCCGGAGAGTATGCTCTCCATGCTGAATACAAACCTTGACTTTGCACTGACCGATTACGTTACCGTAAACTTCAAGGCACTCGCCGATGCGATTGATGTCCTGGGCGGTCTCGACATCGAGATGACAAATGCAGAGTGTGTTCATGCAAACAACTACAACAGAGAGGTATCGGAAGCACAGGGCGTAGAGTATGAAGCTATTCCGTATGATGAGGACCTTGGGGATGATTACAGCGAAGTACGTCATGTCAGCGGTGCGCTTGCTACCTCCTATGCGCGGATCCGTTACGGCGGCGGCGACGATGCGAAACGTACGAGCCGTCAGCGAATCGTCATCAATCTCATGGTACAGAAGATTAAACAGAATCCGACCAAGATTCCGGAGATTCTGGATAAAGTGATGGGAAATGTCAGCACCAGTCTTACCAAAAACGAAATTCTGGAGCTTGGCATGCATGCGGTAACGTACAAAATGGGAACATCTTATGCATATCCGTTCCAGCTGTGTTATGGAGAAAATGTAGAAAGCGCACTTGGCGTTGATGTCGTAATTCCGGTTACACTGGAACACAATGTAAGGGAACTGCACGCTTATCTGTATCCGGCGATGAGCTATGATCCATCTGCAGCCGTGATAGAGTACAGTGACTATATTGCAAGAGAGAGCGGCTACGATGATGATATGATTGAGTATGTGCTGAATCAGGGACCGGGCGCAGCAACAGATTCTGTGGTTGCAGGAGAATAAAACACAGGGAGAAGACGATAAAATGAGTCAATATACCGTTGATGTCATGATACCAACGTATAAACCAGGGCAGGAGTTCGCAGAGCTTCTGCCCCGCCTTTTGGAACAGACTTACCCGATCCGGTCGATCCGGGTTGTAAACACAGGGAAAAAGTTCTGGAACCCGGCGTGGGAGCAGCTCTCGGATAAAATTATGGTAGAGCATATCCGGCCAAGCGAATTTGACCACGGCGGAACGAGAAGGGCGATGGCAGAAAGTTCAGATGCGGATCTTCTGCTTTTTATGACCCAGGATGCCATGCCGTACGACAATGCGTGCGTGGAACATCTGGTGGAAAAATTTTCACTGCCGCATGTGAAGGCGGCCTATGCGCGGCAGCTTCCGCGGGATGACTGCCGTACACTGGAACGGTTTACGAGAGGCTTTAACTATCCGGACGAGAGTGATATCAAGGATGCCGGTGATCTGCCAAAACTTGGTGTTAAGACTTTTTTCTGTTCCAATGTCTGTGCAATGTATGACCGCAGGACATATGAAGAGCTGGGTGGATTTGTAGAAAGCACCTTGTTTAACGAAGATATGATCTATGCCGGGCATCTTGTGCAGGCGGGCTATGCGATTGCCTATGCGGCAGATGCGAAGGTGGTACATTCCCACAATTACGGTTGTCTGGCACAGCTTCACCGCAATTTCGACCTCGGTGTATCCCAGGCACAGCATCCGGAGATCTTTGATGCGTATCCGTCTGAGAGTGAGGGAATCCGTATGGTGAAAAAATCGGCATCCTACGTCTGCGAAATTCATAAGCCGTGGCTGCTCGTCACTTTATTCTTTCAAAGCGGATTCAAATATGTGGGCTACTTCCTCGGAAAACGATACAAAAGCCTTCCGGACAGTGTAATCCGCTGGTGTACCTCAAACAAAACATGGTGGGAATATCACGGAAAGATACGAAAAAAACGAAATAGAAGATAAGTGAAAGTAAAAAACAAAAATAAAAAGATCTTGTAAGTAAATACGAAATGCTCCATAAGGTTGACAGAGAACGGAGCAGCGTGGTAAAAAAGTAAAGAACAAGAAATTAGAAGGCGGCATAACCTGAAAACAGAACAAGGGTGCCGCCTTTTACTGTTAGGAGGAAAAAATCTATGTGTGGAATTGTTGGATATATTGGAACCTGCCAGGCTGCCCCGGTGCTGCTGGACGGATTGTCAAAGCTGGAGTACCGCGGATACGATTCGGCCGGAATTGCTGTATACGATGGAAACAAAATTCAGATGCAGAAAGCAATGGGCCGTCTGAAGGTGCTTGAGGAAATGACACAAAATGGAGCGACACTTCCGGGTACCGTAGGAATCGGACATACGAGATGGGCAACGCATGGGGCACCTTCCGATCTGAATGCACATCCGCATTTCAATAAAGACCATTCGATTGTCGTTGTACACAATGGAATTATTGAGAATTATCTGAAATTAAAGAAAAAACTGATGTCCAAAGGATATGAGTTCCTTTCGGAGACAGATACCGAGGTGATTGCCCATATGCTGGATTACTATTATAACGGCGATCCGCTTGCAACGATCACAAAGGTTATGCACCGTATGGAGGGATCGTATGCACTGGGTATCCTGTTCCGCGACCATCCGGATGAGGTGTATGCGGTCCGTAAAGACAGCCCGCTGATCGTTGGTACAAGTAAGAGCGGAAACCTGATTGCATCCGACGTTCCGGCTGTACTGAAATATACAAGAGATGTCTATTTTCTGGAAAATGAGGAGATTGTCAAGCTGACCCGAGACGGCCTTCATTTTTACAATATCGATGAGGAGGAGCTGCAAAAGGAGCCTACGCACATCGAATGGGATATGAATGCCGCAGAGAAAGGCGGCTATGAGCATTTTATGCTGAAAGAGATGCATGAGCAGCCAAAAGCCGTAAAAGATACGCTGACCCCACGCATCAAGAATGGTGACGTAGTGATCGAGGAGCTTGGCATGACGGACGAAGAGATCCGTGCAATCAGCAAGATCTTTATTGTTGCCTGCGGTTCCGCATACCACACCGGTGTAACTGCAAAATACATCTTCGAAAAGCTGGCAAGGATCCCGGTTGAGGTAGATCTGGCAAGCGAATTCCGCTACCGTGATCCGATTCTGCCGGAAAATACGCTCGTGGTCATCGTCAGCCAGTCGGGTGAGACGGCCGATACCCTCGCGGCTCTCCGCCTTGCAAAAGAAAAGGGCGTGCGTACCCTTGGCATCGTAAACGTAGTTGGAAGTTCGATTGCAAGAGAGGCAGACAATGTCATGTACACCTGGGCCGGTCCGGAGATCGCTGTTGCGACAACGAAAGCGTACAGCACACAGCTTATCGCGCAGTATCTTCTGGCGATGAAGTTTGCCAAAGTACGCGGAACCGTTTCACAGAATGACTTCGATGCAATGATCCAGAGCCTTGAGCGCCTGCCGGAGCAGATTTCCCTGCTGCTGTCCCACAAGGAGAACGTACAGCGTTTTGCCAACCGTTATCTTGCGGCAGAACACGTCTTTTTCATCGGACGCGGCATCGACTATGCAATCTCGATGGAGGGCTCCCTGAAGCTGAAAGAGATTTCCTACATCCATTCCGAGGCGTATGCAGCCGGTGAGCTGAAACACGGAACCATTTCCCTGATTGAGGACGGACGCCTTGTCGTAGCCGTGCTGACCCAGCCGGAGTTCTACAAGAAAACGATCAGCAATATTCAGGAAGTGAAGACACGAGGCGCGTTTGTCATGGCGGTAACGACCGTTGGCAATACAGAAGTGGAAAAAGTAGCCGACTACGTAGTTTACCTGCCGGAGACAAATCCGATTTTTGCAAACTCCCTGGCGATTATTCCGCTGCAGCTCTTTGGCTACTACGTATCGATCGGCAGAGGCCTCGATGTGGATAAACCGAGAAACTTGGCGAAATCCGTTACGGTAGAATAAAAACCGCAGCATAAAATTCCTCTTTTTTCAAAATTATCACAGTTTCAACACAATTCTAACGTACAATAGGCAGTAGAAAATGAAGAAAGAAATAAGAGCACTGTGTATTGGTGCCTGAGATAGAAAAGAGAAAGAGGGATCAGCCATGAGTGAAGAATTCAAAAAAGAAGAAATAAATGGTGAGGCAGCAGAGGAAACCAAAGCTGCAGAGCATACAGAAGAAGTAAAAGCAGAAACGACAGCAGAGCAGAGTGCGGCAGAGACGGAAAAACCGCAGGAAACCGCAGAAGCGCCGAAGGCGGAAGAAAAGAAAACGACAACCTACAGCTGGGTGAATCCGAAAATCAGCGGAAAGACCGGCGAGGAGAATAACAGCGCTTCCTACACCGGAAAACCGGACCTGTCGGAGGCAAAGGCAGAGCAGACATCTTCTGCAAAGACAGAACATTATCAGTACCAGTCACAGACACAGAGTGCTCCGAAGCAGGAAAAACCACAGTTTTCTGCCGTCCCGCAGCCGCAGGATCACAAAAAGAAAGCGAAAAAACCAATGTCAGCCGCAAAAAAATGGGGCATGACACTTGCCATGGCAGCGTGCTTCGGACTCGTGGCAGGCGGTGTTTTCATTGGGACTGCAGCAGTCGGTACGAAAGTGATCGGTACAGCAACAGAGCAGAAGCAGGAAGTTACAATTCCGACGACCACCACAACAACGGCAGCAGACAGCAGTGATACCTCCGATACCGTAAAAGCAACCGGCGAGATGTCCGTGAAAGATGTTGCATCGAGTGCGATGCCGTCTCTGGTAGCAATTTCTACGACAACGGTGGAAGAAGTTGAGACATTCTTCGGAACCACAAGCCAGGAAGTTCCTGCAAGCGGAACCGGAGTTATTGTCGGACAGAACGACGATGAGCTCCTGATTGCGACAAACAACCACGTTGTCAGCGGTGCAACGTCTCTTTCCGTCAGCTTTATCGACGATGAGACGGTAGAAGGCCAGATCAAAGGTACCGATGCGGACAATGACCTTGCTGTTGTTGCAGTAAAACTTTCCGACATCAAGGACGAGACAAAGAGCCAGATCAAAATTGCCGTGATGGGAAATTCCGATGACCTTGAGGTCGGTGATCAGGTTGTGGCAATCGGAAATGCACTGGGAACCGGCCAGTCCCTGACGAGCGGATATATCAGTGCAAAAGACCGTACGATCTCCAGTCAGGATGAGAGTACCGGCGAGACGATTACTTCTGAGGGACTGATCCAGACCGATGCAGCCATCAACCCTGGAAACAGCGGCGGCGCCCTTCTGAACATGAACGGTGAGCTGATCGGCATTAACGAAGCAAAATACAGCTCCACACAGGTCGAGGGCATGGGCTTTGCGATCCCGATTTCGAAAGCGGAGCCGATTCTGCAGAACCTGATGAACCTGACAACAAGATACAAAGTCAGCGATGATGAGGCTGCTTATATCGGAATCAACATGGCAGATGTCAGCGCAGATGTTTCCCAGAACTACGGTATTCCGACCGGTGTCTGCATCATGAGCGTTGTGGACGGCAGCCCGGCAGCCGATGCGGGCTTCAAGAAAGGCGATGTTATCACCACGTTTGATGGAAGAAGCATCTCGAACGCCAAAGGCTTAAAAGAGACACTGACTTATTATGCGGCAGGCGAGACTGTAGATGTCACCGTACAGCGCGCGGATAACGGTGAGTACAAAGAAGTAACATTGACGCTGACCCTTGGCTCTGCAGCAGATATGCCGCAGACGAGCGGAAGCAGCAACGGAACCACAAACGATGGAACCGGAAGCTCCGATCAGAATGACCAGGGTATTCAGAATCCGTTTGGCAACAGATAAAAACTCGAAATAACTATTTCCTAAGAGAAAAAAGACGGACAGCACAGGAATATGAACGCCTGGCTGTCCGCCTTTTTCTGCATTTTTTGATATAATTTTTTGAATTCGTAAAATTCTTAAAAAAGTTGGTAATTTTTAAGAAAGTTTTTACTTGTGACCCTATGGCTTTTGGGCTATAATCAAGCTAGACCAAGCGATCTATTACAGAAAGGAATTTGAAAAATCATGTCAGAAGAGAAAGACAGAGTGGACGGTACCGCGGACGAAACGAAGGCGGAAACAAAAAGCTCTGACCATCATACAGAAGATACTTATGAAAAAGTCTGCTTCATGTGCCGCAGACCGGAGAGCAAAGCCGGAAAGATGATTACCCTTCCGGGAAACATCAATATCTGCCCGGACTGCATGCAGAAGAGCTTTGATACCATGAACCAGAACCCGGGCCAGATCAATGAGATGATGAATAATATGAACAACATGCCGAATATCGGCATGTTCGATCTCTCCGGGCTTTCCAACCAGATCCCGAACCGGCAGCGGGTAAAGAAAAAAGAAGAAAAGAAGAAAACAAAAGAATTTTCCATCAAGGACATTCCGCCGCCGCACCGGATCAAGGCGATGCTTGACGAATACGTCATCGGCCAGGAACGTGCAAAGAAAGTCATGTCGGTTGCCGTTTACAACCATTACAAACGTGTCTTTGCACCGCAGGACGGAAATATCGAGATCGAAAAATCCAACATGCTGATGATCGGACCGACCGGTTCCGGAAAAACGTATCTGGTGCAGACACTGGCACGCCTCTTAGATGTGCCGCTTGCCATCACGGACGCCACATCCCTTACCGAAGCGGGTTATATCGGCGATGATATTGAAAGCGTGGTATCTAAGCTTTTAGCGGCCGCAGACAACGATGTGGAGCGCGCGGAGCACGGTATTATCTTCATCGACGAGATCGACAAGATTGCGAAAAAGAAAAATACAAACCAGAGAGACGTCAGCGGAGAAGCCGTACAGCAGGGAATGCTGAAGCTCCTCGAGGGCAGCGACATCGAAGTTCCGGTGGGAGCCAACAGCAAAAATGCGATGGTTCCGCTCGAGACCGTCAATACCAGAAACATTCTCTTTATCTGCGGCGGTGCCTTCCCGGATCTGACGGACATCATCAAGGAGCGTCTGAACAAGACAGCTTCCATTGGCTTCCAGGCGGATCTGAAGGACAAGTATGATGGGGATAAGAACCTGCTGTCACAGGTGACCTTAGAAGACCTTCGGACTTTCGGTATGGTGCCGGAGTTCCTTGGCCGTCTGCCGATCGTATTTACGCTGGAGAGTCTCAATGAGGATATGCTGGTCGAGATCTTAAAAGAACCGAAAAATGCGATCCTGAAGCAGTATAAGAGACTGCTCGAACTCGACGAGGTGAAACTGGAATTTGATGATGATGCACTTCGCTCTATTGCAAGAAAAGCGCTGGAAAAAGATACCGGTGCGAGAGCACTCCGTTCGATCATCGAGGATTTCATGCTGGATATCATGTATGAGATTCCAAAGGACAGCAGCATCGGAGAGGTTATCATCACAAAAGACTATATTGAAAAGACCGGCGGGCCGACGATTCTCCTGCGCGGTCAGGAAGTTCCAAAGTTAGAGCAGAAATAAGGTAACTGGAAAACACAGCGGAGCAGACGTGAAACTGGCGTTTTCTTGAAATAAGAGATAAGAAAGAGAGGGTTTTAACTATGGCAGAGGATTTTTTTGGAAATTTAAGTAAAACACTGAAAAAAACAGTGGATACTGTGGGAAAGAAAACAGATGAATTCGTAGAAATTCAGAAGATCCGCACCCGTCAGCATGCGCTCGAGGATCAGATTGAGAAGAATTACCAGGATATCGGACAGATCATCTACAACCGCTATCTGAACGGCGAAGCATTCGACGAGAATCTTGCCGGCATCTGCAAAGATATCACCGATCTGGAAAAAGAGATTGCAGACTGCAGGGAAGACGTGGCAAACAAGAGAGGCCGCATCGTATGCCCGGCCTGCGGCGCAAGTGTTCCGAAAGATGCAGCTTTCTGCATGCGCTGCGGTGCTGCTATGCCGGAGAAGGAAGAAGAGCCGGAGGATGCCGAGTTTGTACACGTAGAACCGGAAGAAAAAGCAGAAGAAACCGAAGCGGCAGCGCCGGAAGAAGAGCCGGAAGAAGAGCCTGAAAAAGAAGCAGAGGTACCGGAAGAGGAATGATCTGGACCCTGCTGCCGGGAGCGGTTTTCCTTGCAGACGGATGCCTGAAAAAGAAGGCAGAAGAGGAGTTAAAGGAAAATGAGCAGATCCCGGTCTGTAAAGGACATATTGTCCTGCGGAAATGTCATAACCGCGGCGTAGCGGGCGGCGGCTTCGCGGACAGCACGAAGAAGGTGGAAATTCTCACCTTCTTTTTGCTGTCCGGACTGTGGGCGCGTCTCGGAGCGCTGGCGGGCAGACGTAAGTGTAAGGCGAAGAAGCTTGGGCTTGCGCTTACGATTGGCGGCGGCATGTCGAACTGGTATGACCGGCATAAGAGAGGTTACGTGACCGACTATGTCAGCTTCCGGTTTGGACCGGAGAAGTTCCGCAGACTTGTGTTCAATGTTTCTGATTTCTGTATTTTCTTCGGAATTGCGCTGCTGACGGCAATTTCCTGCCGGGAGTCCAGGTGATGCAGGATCTCCCGAAAAGCCCTGCGGATGGCGGGCTTTTCGGGGCAAAAAAGAAAATTTGAAATTTTTTGAAAAAATTTGAAAAAAGCTGTTGACAGATTCGGAATCATCTGGTAATATATGTTTTGTTGAACGGCACATGAGAGCCGCAAGACAAGAAATGCAGGAGTGGCGGAATTGGCAGACGCGCAGGCTTCAGGTGCCTGTGGTCGCAAGATCGTG
>OLOK01002201.1_pt1 | contig 14408 bp, 15 predicted proteins | sample 1672591 | NCBI WGS metagenome assembly OLOK01 (sample SAMEA3136703, study PRJEB25190) | human gut metagenome | biome: human gut; feature: human-associated habitat; material: faeces | place: Austria | collected 2013 | reverse complement strand
ATGGAAACCGTGGAAAACCGCAAGCGGTTTACGCACCGTTCCCACAGCCTGCGCTTACCCTTTTTTTCCTCTCTGGCTTTCTCCCTATACAGAGAAAGTGTTCATTTTTTGTTCCGAGGACGTACAGTTGCCGTGATGGGCAGAGGGCAGCGTGTCAATATGACAAAGAAAAGTAAACAGCACACAGGCGGTTTTATCCTCAAAAAAAGCCCCGAAGCATGACAAAAAAGAAGCCCAGCACCACGACATTGACGTGATGTTGGGCTTCGACTTAGTTCCATTCCTCAGCCAAGAGGAAATCACGGATATTCCGGTGCTTGATCCCGTTTCGGCTCATATCGAACTCATCGAGAGAAACAACGTATTTCGGGAAGTTGTCGCGGATAGAGTCATACGCACCAAACTCACGGTTGACCGTTTCGTCGGAGGCCAGCAGATAGCACACCTGAACGTACAGCTTTTCGCCGCGCTTGTCGCATACAAAATCAATTTCCTTATCGCCCGTTCTGCCAACGGTCACTTCATAGCCCCGGCGCAGCGATTCCAGATATTTCGCTTCTATTATAACTGCCGCATGGCGGGTGATCGGTTTATTGCGGCCGACCGGAGTGAACCGCAATAGCTTGTGACGCTGCTGAGGTGAGCGGATGAACACTTTCAAGCGGGGCATAATAACACATTTTCGGTAAAAAATCAATACTAATTTTGTAGAAAATAATTGTGAATTTATAAAATTGAACAAAATAGAAAAGAAGAATAGACTATAATGGTACAAAGTGGCAATAAACCTTGACGGACGCATTTTTGGCGGACCGGGAGCGGAATGCCGGATTCCACAGCAATCGCAGCGCTCATGCCGTGCCGGGTTTTGCGGTGTGAAAAGAAAAAATATACCCCGGAATGTTTGTTTTTTGCAAGTTCGTGTTTCAAATGTGTATTGTGTTTTGCTTGCGGAGATGGTATAGTCAAGATACACAAAAAAAAGAGAATGACACCGACTCTTTTGGCGAAAATGTCATGCCGCCTGTCAGGCTGCGAAGAATCGGGACGACCGCACCCCAGATTGACGGTCAATATGAATAACCCGTTCCGAAATCGCCCGTGAGCCGGTCACGCATTTTGTATTACCCGCAAAAGGTTGTTTTGCGTGTATAAAAATTAAAAACTAAGGAGAAGTGAAACATGAAAAAGTTTATCGCGATGCTTCTGGCGTTGGCCATGGTTCTGTCTCTTGCCGCCTGCGGCTCGAAGACAGACGCCCCCGCTGAGACAAAGGCACAGACCGCTGCAGAAAAGCCTGCCGCGACTGAAAAGGCCGAAGAACCTGCTCCCGCTGCTGAGCCTGTGACCCTGACCTGGGGCTCCTGGGTGTTCGCAGAAGATTCCGTCCGCCCCATCTATCAGGAGATGGCGGATCTGTACAACGAGACGAACGAGTACAACACCACCATCAGCACCGAGTACTTCTACTCCTACGCTGATTACCTCTCCACCCTGCTGATCGATGTTGCCGGCGGCAATGGCCCCGACGTTGCCCACATCAAGGCTGAGTGGCTGCCCCAGCTGCTGGCTCTGGGCGTTGTGAAGCCTCTGGACGGCTACATCTCCGCTGACGTCCTCGCCGACTACTCCCAGTCCGCTATCGACTCCGTCACCGTCGACGGCTCCATGATGGCACTGCCCTGGTTCTCCAACACCTGCGCGCTGCTGGTGAATACCGACCTGTGCGAGCAGGCTGGCGTTGATTACACCGCCATCGCTTCCTGGGACGACCTGCTGGCGGCTGCCGAGAAGATCTCCGCTCTGGGCAGCGACATCTACGGTCTGGCGATCCCCGACTCCAACGGCGTTGAGGCCGGCGAAGGCTACAACACCTTCCCCGCTCTGTGGGCCCGCGGCGGCGAATTCGAGAAGGACGGCACCATCCTGCTGACCTCCGATGAGTTTGTTGCTGCTTACACCGATCTGCAGAACCTGTTCGTCAAGAAGATCTCCACCGCCGCCGGTGCCAACTCCTTCAAGGAGCTGCGCAACCTGTTCGGCGCCGGCAAGATCGGCTTCTACTGGGACATCGAGTCCGGCATTGCCACTGCCGCTTCCGCTGCTGAAGACGAGGCTGCCTACTATGCCCGCACGCAGGCCATCACGATCCCCGGTGCTGACGCTGCCGGTCACGGCTACCTGATCGCTCATGAGCTGGTCGTGTTCGACTCCTGCTCCGATGAGAAGATGGAAGCCATGGGTCACTTCCTGGACTTCATGTCCGGCGCTGAGGTCATTGACATCTTCTACCGGAACGGTCAGGGCAAGATGAGCTCCCGCTCCACCGTCATGGCGGAAGTCTTCAAGGACTGCACCGCTGTCAAGCAGGAAAAGGGCGGCTACACCTACGCTTACGTAAAGGCTATGGATTCCGCTAAGGCTCTGCCTTCCGCCAACATCCACTTCCAGGATGCCGACGCCATGCTGACCGACATGCTGACTGAGCTGGCTCAGGGCGGCGATGTCGCCGAGATCCTCGCCAAGTGGCAGACCCAGATTCAGAACGAGTACAACAAATAATCGGCTTGTAAAGAAGCACGTTTGAAAGATTGCTAAGCGGGTGGGTCCTCTCTCTCGGCGGAGAGAGGGCCCACTTTCCAGAAGGAGACAGGCATATGACTTCCAAAAATCAATTAAAAACGCGTAGAATGTCCGACAGTACCTTTGGTTTTCTGCTGATGGTGCCTGCCCTTCTTGTTCTGCTCGTCGTTATTGCGTTCCCGATTCTGAAAGGTATCTACGCCAGCTTTTGTGATTACGGGCTGAAAGAACTGAGGAAGGGCATATTCGATCTGAAATGGAACAATTTTGCCAACTACAAAATCATGCTCCAGAACAATCAGATCTTTTCCTATTTCAAGAACACCTTTGTCTTTGTGGCACTGGTGGTCGTGATCCAGCTCATATTGGGCATGGGTATCGCGCTTTTGCTGGACAGCAAGATCAAGGCACGCGGTACGCTGCGCGGCCTGATGCTGGTTCCGTGGACGATCCCCTCCGTTGTTACCGCGATCGTCTGGAGATTCATGACGAACTCCAGCTACGGTGTGATCAACTGGATCGCCTATAAACTGGGAATGATCCCCACTCTGGACTACTCCTGGACGCTGCAGAGCGGCAGCGCCATGGCGCTGATCGTCATTGCGGCCGTGTGGCGCCAGCTTCCCTACATGATGGTCATGATCCTTGCCGGTTTGCAGTCTGTTGACAAGTCCCTGCTCGAAGCCGGTACGATCGACGGCGCGAATTACTGGCAGAGTCTGCTGCATATTACCATTCCGTCCATCCGACCCGTTTTGATTACCTCCATCTGGATCGCCCTGATGGCAAACTTCCAGATGTATACCATCATCGCCAACATTACCAACGGCGGTCCTGTCGGTGCGACTACAACCTTGTCTATTGCAGCCTATAATGCCGCATTCCAGTCCTATAACTTCGGTTATGGCGCGGCAATCGGCGTTGTGTGGCTGATCGTTCTATTCATCATCACCATGTTCTCCAACAAGCTTACGGATAAGTATTCCGAAGATCTGGGTTAAGGAGGGAAGCAGAAATGAAAAAGCGCAATACTGGAAAAAAGATTGCCAAGTATGTGGTCATTGCGATCATTCTGTTCGTGCTGTTGTTCCCTGTTTACTGGATGATCAACTGCTCCCTGCTTCCGAGCAACGTTATCATGAGCGTGCCGCCCCGGTTCTTCCCGATCAACCCGACGCTGAAGAACTTCTCGCAGATCTTTACCCGCGCGTCCTATCTGCGGTTTTTCCAGAACAGCTTCATCGTCTCCTTCGGAACGATCGCGATCGTGCTGCTGGTTGCGGTTCCCGCGAGCTACGCGCTGTCCCGCTATAATTTCTTTGGTCGCCGCGTGATCCTCAGCTCCGTTTCCTCCGTTCAGATGTTCCCTGTGGTGGTCATCCTGACGACGCTTTACGGTTTTTACAATTCGTGGCACATGCTGGACACGTATCGTGGCCTGATCCTTGCGGACACGACCTTCGCGCTTCCGCTGGCGATTACGCTGATGAAGAGCTTCTTTGATACGCTGTCCAAGTCTCTGGATGAGGCGGCGAGAATCGACGGCGCCAGCCGGATGCGGGTGCTGCTGCATATCCTGCTTCCGCTGGTGGTTCCCGGACTGGTCGCGGTGGGTATCTACACCTTCCTCAACGCATGGGACGACTATCTGATGGCGCTGACCATCATGAAGTCCAACGAAATGCGCACGCTGCCCGTGGGCATTGCCCAGAGCTTCCTGGGCGAGTACTCCAACGACTACGGCGGACTGATGGCGTTTGCTGTGGCCGGTTCTCTGCCCATCGTTCTGCTGTTCATTTTCTTCCAGAAGTATCTGGTGTCCGGAATGACTGCCGGCGCGGTAAAGGGTTGATTTATGGCATTTCCTTCCAAAGAAAAGGGACGCGGTGTTTTTGCGGCACTGAAAGCCTCCGGGTGGGAGAGCGTCCGGCTGGTGCTGAGCCAGTATTGGGTCAGGCTGATCGGACTGAATCTTCTGTATCTGCTGTGCTGCCTGCCGGTGATCACCATTCCGGCGGCAACCTGCGCTCTGCACAGGGTCATCCTGAATATGGTGCGGGAGACCCGGTACGAAGGGGTGTTCCACGGATTCTTTGCGGAATTCCGGACCCACTTCCTGAAAAGGACCGTGTTTGGCCTCCTGCTCCTGCTTGCCCCGGTGTCCATCGCCTGCTACCCGATCATCTTTGGCATGGAAGGAAGCGCGGTAGTCATCGCCACGACAATTTCCGTCCTCCTCTATTTCTGCATCACGAAGTATTTTTATCCGCTGCTCGTGCTGCTGGACGTGGATATCTGGGCAAACTTCAAAAATGCCTGCATCATGGCGGTCGTGGAATGGAGAACCACGCTGCAGCTGCTGATCACAGCGGGTTTGCTGGATCTGATGCTGCTGCTGTTTACCTATCAGGCGCTTCCGTTCTATATCATCATTCTGTGTGCGTTCAACTGCCTTCTGGGCTGTTCCTTTGTCAATCAGCCCTTTGAAAAATATTTTGGCAGTAAGAAAGCCAGCGAAAAATGACATTTCCATTACTCCTATATATGGCGAAAGCCGAGAAACACCTCCGGATGTATTTCCGGAGGCGTTTTTCATACTATTTCCTGATTAAAATCTTTTCAAAAGGTTTTAATTGGAGTTCAGTATCACATGGTTCCCGATGAGGATATACGGAAATTCAACCGGTTTTATAAAAAACAAACAAAAATTGCGCTCTATTCCGGCGGCAGTTGACAGGGCGGAAAGAATCCTGTAAACTGGGAATAGCCGAAGAAGCAAAGGAGAAAAAAGTATGAAGCGTCGTATCTGTCTGATTATTGCGGGGATCATTCTGGTGGCTATCCTGGCGTTTGCGTTTTACAAGCTTAGCGCGGGGGACAGTTTTGAAAAAACGCTGGTTTCTTCCGAATGGTACGTTCAGATGTCCGAGGGGACGACCGCGGTATATACGTTTCATAAAAACGGAACGTTTGACTGTGAGGCGCATATCGCGCTGGGGGAGCAAGAGGCAAGTATGACCCGCAGCGGCACCTACGCGGTGGATAAGGATGAAAGCGGCGCCCGCCGGGTGCTGCTGCAGTACCCGAACGCAAACGCGCCTGTGGAAATCACCTGCACGGAAAAAGAAGACGGAACGGTCCGCATGGAGATCGCGGGCTGCGAAATGCAGAAAAATGGATAGTAAAATACCCGGAGATTTTCAGAATCTCCGGGTACTGTTCTGCCCTTTTCCGGGCGTATCTTTTTTAAGGCAACACCGCACAATTGTGCCTGCGAGCCTCAGCCGCCTTTTTGCCCCACTTCTTCAGTTTGAAAAATGGGAAATACATACAGTATTCCTCCATTTTCCAAACTTTGAATTGGAGCAAAAATCCTGGCTGAGTCTTCTTGTCAAATTATGCGGTGTTGCCTTAAGCTTCCGGTGTATGGAGTGACATGCCGTCAGCCGTTTTCCAGAATGTACGCGGCAATATCCAGCCCCCGCTGATATCCGTGACCATTGGCGAACATACACAGGTAGACCGGCTCATCCGAAATGCCGTGTTCTCTGGCGAAGGCGGTGCCGGAAATTTCGACGGCATACTCTGTGACCGGGTATCCGGCAGAAAGCGCCTGCAATTCCGCGGGCCAGTCCCGGGACAGATCGACCAGAATATCCAGAGAAAGGAGATATTCGTACCCGTCCTCGTCCACGATGAATATGTCCGGCTGTCCGGCGGTAAGCCAGAGAGTGGATTTTATCACAAAATCGTCCCGTTCGGTACTGTAGGGCGGGGACTCCAGAATTTGCAGATATTCCCGCTTCGGATCGCAGCCGATGGCCTCCTCGCAGCTCTGTAACCAGTCCGGGGACGCGGAGTAGCCGGACACCGCAATACCGATGCTGACGGGGTCCTTGGGAAAGAAAGTGCCCTTGACCATATTGACGCAGAAGGAGCCGAGGATCAGAAGCACGATCAGCGCCACGGGCAAAACCAGAATGATTATTTTATAATAATCCCAGATGTATTTCCACCGTTTTTCCTTTGGCAATGATTTTATTGTTTCCAAATCTTTTTTGAAAGAGAAATTGATAGAATCGTTGTAATTATGCCCCATAGAAGAATCTGCCTTTGCAAAAAGTGGTCGAATTTCGTCCAGTATAGCATGGGCGGGTGTGACTGTCAATTCCCCCGGACTGCCGAACGGACAGAAGGTGTATTTTCTGCAAGCATGTGTTCCTTTTTTGCATTGCCAATTTCCATGGGCGCAGGTATGATAGCTGCAGATATTCAGGATGATTTGCCAGAATCAAGGCGGAAGCCGTGGGCAGTGCCTTGAGAAAAAATGTCAATACCAAAAAATCTGACAGAAACAGATTTTTTCAGCATTGACAGTGGGGACGGCCCCTTACTATAATGGCTGATGTCAGGGTAACAGCGGACTCGGAAAACAGCGCTGAACCGTTTGAAAAAGGCATGATTTTGAAAGGAGCAAACCATTATGAAGGAAAACCTGATTGAAGTAGCACAGTATGATGGCCCCGGCTATCGGGCGCTGGTCTACTATGAAGGCTGGCGGGTCGCGTTTCTGAATGACGATCCCAGCAAATACCGCCGCGAAACGATCCCCTATCTGGAGCGGCATAATGAAACGGACGAGCTGTTCGTTCTGCTGGAGGGGGAGTGTACGCTCTATGTCGCGGACGGCGTCGGAGACGCTCTCGGACAGATTTCGACGGTCGTGATGGAAAAACGGAAGATGTACAACATCAAAAAGGGCGTCTGGCACAATCTTGCCGGAAATGAGCAGATGGTGCTTCTCATTGTGGAAAACGCGGACACCTCGAAGGGAAACTCCGACTTTTTCCCTGTCACGGCGGACATGCTGCCCTGATGTGAATGTATTGTTTTCTCTAAGGCAACACCGCACAATTTCGTCTGCGAGTCTCAGCCGTCTTTTTGCTCCACTTCCGCAGTTCCAAAAATGGGAAATACATACAGTAGTCCTCCATTTTCGGAACTTTGAATTGGAACAAAAATCCTGCCTGAGACTTCTTGCCGAATTGTGCGGTGCTGCCCTAAGAAAAAAGATTACCAAACGGTCTGCTGCGGTAGACCGTTTTTTTGCTGTATTTGTGCATTGACAGATAAATGTACAGCTGTATAATTGTATACATTAAGACAAGAAAGCGGAAAGGGGCTTCCTCTATGCTAGAGATTTCCAGTAAGACCAACCTGTTGGAGCAGAAATCCTACAAATACTCCCTTCAGGATGTGGCGGAACCGAATTTGCAGCGGGATGTGTATTCCTACGGCACCATTCCCAAGGTGGCGTTCAACCACCGCCGGGTGCCCATGTCCATGCCTGAGGAGATATGGATCACGGACACCTCCCTGCGGGATGGTCAGCAGTCCGTGGAGCCGTATTCCGTTGACCAGATCGTAAACATCTACAAGCTGCTGAGCAAGCTGGGCGGCCCCTACGGCATCATCCGCCAGACGGAATTTTTCATCTACAGCAAAAAAGACCGGGAGGCCATCGAAAAGTGCATGGCGCTGGACCTCAAATTCCCGGAGATCACCAGCTGGATCCGAGCGACGAAGGAAGACTTCCAGCTGGTGCATGACCTTGGCATCAAGGAAACCGGCATTCTGGTCTCCTGCTCGGACTACCACATCTTCAAGAAAATGAAGATGACGAGAAAACAGGCCATGGACTATTACCTTGCCACGGTGAAGGAAGCCTTCAATGCCGGAGTCATTCCCCGCTGCCATCTGGAGGACATCACCCGGGCGGACTTCTACGGCTTCGTGGTGCCCTTCGTCAACGAATTGCAGCGGCTGAGCCGGGAAGCGGGGGTGCCGGTGAAGATTCGCGCCTGCGACACCATGGGCTACGGCGTTCCCTTTACCGAAGCGGCACTGCCGCGAAGCGTGGCGGGCATTATCTACGGCTTGCAGCACTATTCCGACGTTCCCAGCGAGCATCTGGAATGGCACGGCCACAACGATTTTTACAAGGGCGTAGCCAACGCCTCCACGGCATGGCTCTACGGCGCCTGCGCGGTCAACTGCTCCCTGCTCGGCATCGGCGAGCGGACGGGGAATGTGCCGCTGGAGGCCATGGTATTCGAGTACGCGTCCCTGCGGGGGTCGCTTGACGGCATGGACACCACAGTCATCACCGAGATCGCCGATTACTTCAAAAACGAGATCGGCTACAATATCCCGCCCATGACGCCCTTTGTGGGCAGCGCTTTCAACGTCACCCGGGCGGGCGTCCACGCTGACGGCCTGATGAAGGACGAGGAAATCTACACCATTTTCGATACCAAGAAAATCCTGAACAAGCCCGCCACGGTGCAGATCAGCAAAACCTCCGGCCTTGCGGGCGTCGCCTACTGGATCAACCAGACCTACGGTCTGGAAGACGGCGAGAAGCTGGACAAAAAGTCGCCGCTGGTGATCGCCATGAAGGAATGGGTAGACCAGCAGTATGAGGACGGCCGCCAGACGGTCATGACAGAACGGGAGCTGAAAGAGAAAATACGGCAGCTTGCCCCTGACTTTGCTGAAAGAGGGTAAGGAAAAGAATATGAATCAGTTCAAAACCACGTCTCTGGCGGATCAGGTGTTCGAGAAGCTGGAGAACGACATCATTCAGGGCGTCTACCCCCGGGGCGAGATACTGACGGAACTGAAGCTGGTCGATCAGCTGGGCGTCAGCCGCACCCCCATCCGGGAGGCGCTGCGCCGTCTGGAACAGGAGCGGCTTATTGAGGACACCGGCAAAGGCTCCCGGGTGGTGGGCATCACCGAGGAAGATCTGGAGGACATCATGAACATCCGCCAGCGCATCGAGGGGCTTGCCGCCTACTACGCAACGAAGAACATGACTTCCGAGGGGCTTGCCCAACTGACCCACATCGCCGACCTGCAGGATTTTTACTTTGACAAGGGAGACGCTGAGCTTTTGCGGCAGGTGGATGAACAGTTCCACGACACGATCTGCTACTTAAGCAAGCGTACCGTCATCGTGGACACGCTGCTCCCCCTGCACCGGAAGACCCGGCGCTACCGCCGCATCTCCATGGAGGACTGGTCGCGCACCATCAACACCCGGAAGGAACACAGGGCAATTCTGGACGCCATGGCTTCCGGCAACGCCGACCTTGCGGAGAGCCTCATGGCAAAGCATATCGAAAACGCGAAAAAGCACATGTTGGGAGGATTCAAAAATCATGGGTAAGACAATCGCACAGAAAATCATTGCGTCCCATCTGGTCTCCGGGGACATGACCCCCGGCAGCGAGGTGGCGCTGCGCATCGACCAGACCCTGACGCAGGACGCCACCGGCACCATGGCCTATCTGGAATTCGAGACCATGGGTATTCCCAGAGTGAAAACGGAAATGAGCATCGCCTACGTCGATCACAACACCCTCCAGTGCGGCTTTGAGAACAGCGACGATCACCGCTATTTGCAGACCGTTACCGCCAAGCACGGCGTGTATTTCTCCCGCCCCGGCAACGGCATCTGCCATCAGGTGCATCTGGAGCGTTTCGGCAAGCCTGGCAAGACCCTCATCGGTTCTGACAGCCATACTCCCACCGGCGGCGGCATCGGTATGCTGGCCTTCGGCGCGGGCGGACTGGACGTGGCGGTGGCCATGGGCGGCGGCGCGTATTATATCACCATGCCCAAGATGTACAAGGTGAATCTGACGGGCAAGCTCAGACCCTACGTCACCGCCAAAGACGTATCTCTGGAGCTGCTGCGCATCCTCTCCGTCAAGGGCGGCGTGGGTGCGATCATCGAGTGGGGCGGCGAGGGCATTGCCACCCTGTCCGTCCCGGAGCGGGGCACCATCACCAACATGGGTACGGAGCTGGGCGCGACCACCTCCATTTTCCCCTCCGACGAGGTCACGAGAAAGTTTCTGGCCGCGCAGGGCAGGGAAGAGGACTACGTTCCCCTGTCCAGCGACCCGGACGCGGAGTACGATAAGATCATCGACATTGATCTTGGCACTCTCAAGCCCATGATTGCCTGTCCCCACAGCCCGGACAACGTGGTGGCCGTGGAGACGCTGAAAGACGTGAAGGTCGATCAGGTATGCATCGGCTCCTGCACCAATTCCTCCCTGTACGACATGCTCAAGGTCGCCGCCATGCTGAAGGGCAAGACCATTCACCCCTCTGTCAGCCTGTCCGTGTCCCCCGGCTCCCGGCAGGTGCTGACCATGCTCAGCGACTGCGGCGCCCTGCCGGACATCCTCGCCAGCGGCGCGCGGGTGCTGGAATGCGCCTGCGGCCCCTGCATCGGCATGGGCTTCTCCCCCAATTCCGGCGGCGTTTCCTTAAGAACCTTCAACCGGAATTTCCTTGGCCGCTCCGGCACCCGGGATGGGCAGGTGTATCTGGTTTCCCCCGAAACCGCCGTGGCCTCTGCCCTGACGGGGTACATCACCGACCCGACCACCATTGACCAGCCCCTGCACGTGACCATGCCGGAGAAATTCCTTGTGAACGACTCCGCCGTGCTGCCGCCTCTCCCCGCGGACAAGGCGGCGGACGCCCAGGTGCTTCGCGGCCCCAACATCAAGGAATTCCCCAAGAGCAAGCCCTTTGCCGACAGCCTGACGGCGAAGCTGGTGCTGAAAGTGGGCGACAACATCACCACCGACCACATCATGCCTGCCGGCGCGAAGATCCTGCCCTACCGGTCGAACATCCCTTACCTGAGCAAGTTCTGCTTTGAGGTCTGCGACCCCACCTTTGCCGAGCGAGCCAAGGCGGCGGGGGACGGCATTGTCGTGGGCGGCAGCAACTACGGCCAGGGTTCCTCCCGGGAGCACGCGGCGCTGGTGCCCATGTACTTGGGCATCCGGTGCGTCATCGCCAAGTCCTTCGCCAGAATCCACGTGGCGAACCTGATCAACGCGGGCATTCTGCCGGTGACATTTGAAAACCCGGAGGACTACGACAAGCTGAATCAGGATGCTGTTCTGACCATTTCGGACATTTCCGGCGGCATGGAGCAGGGGAGACTCGCGGTCACTGCTGATGATGGCTTCAAGTTTTATGTAAACTGCGCCCTGACGGAGCGTCAAAGGGCGATTCTGATGGCAGGCGGACTGCTGAACTACACAAAGGAGGGCGGACAATAATGAAGGAAATTACACTTGCCTGTGAGGCGTTTCAGAAGCTGCTGGAGGAGCAGCTGGAGAGAATCCGGAACATGAACGGGGAAAAGACGGATTTTTCCGCCAAGAAGCAGGTCACCATCGGCGTCATTGACGGCGACGGCATCGGCCCCGTCATCACGGCGCAGGCCACCCGTGTGCTGGAAAAGCTGCTGGCGGAAGAAATTGCAGCCGGTTCCATCGTCATCAAGCAGATCGAGGGCCTGACCATTGAGAACCGCATGGCCTGCGGCAAGGCCATTCCCGACGACGTTCTGGCGGAGATCAAGACCTGCGACGTGCTGCTGAAAGGCCCCACCACCACCCCCATGGGTGGCAAAATGGAGAGCGCCAACGTGGCCATGCGCCGGGAGCTGGATCTGTACGCCAACTGCCGTCCCGTGTGTATCCCCGAAAAGAACATCGACTGGATGTTCTTCCGGGAGAATACCGAGGGCGAGTATGTTCTGGGCAGCCGGGGCGTGGAGCTGCCCGGCATGGCGGTGGACTTCAAGGTGACTACCGACTTAGGCACCCGCCGGATCGCCAGAGCCGCCTTTGACTACGCCAAAAACAACGGCAAGACCCACGTGGCGGTGGTCACCAAGGCCAACATCATGAAGAAGACCGACGGAAAATTCACCGCCATCTGCCATGAGGTCGCCGCCGACTATCCCGGCATCACCGTGGACGATTACTACATCGACATCATGACGGCGAATCTGCTGAAGGAGCCGCTGCGGGAGCAGTTTCAGGTGGTGCTGCTGCCCAACCTCTACGGCGATATCATCACCGACGAGGCCGCCCAGATTCAGGGCGGCGTTGGCACGGCGGGCAGTGCCAACGTAGGCGACCGCTGCGCCATGTTTGAGGCGATTCACGGCTCCGCCCCCCGGATGATGGAGCGGGGCATGGGGGATTACGCCAACCCGGCCAGCATCATCAAGGCCGCGGCAATGCTGCTTCGCCACATCTGTCGGGTTGACGCCGCCGCGCGGCTGGAAAAGGCCATGGAGGCGTGCAAGGTGGAAGTCAGGAGCGACGGCACCGCGGCCACTGCCGCCCAGTACGCCGATGCCGTGATGGCGCTGCTGTAAAATTGGGTATGGTGAAACGAACGATGCTTCCCCGGAAGGGGAAGCATCGACTTTACATAATAGAAGACAAAATAAAAACGCCGCTGAAAAATCAGCGGCGGATTTATATGCCAGGATAATCAGACGGCGCGCTCAACCTTGTTGGAGCGGAGGCATCTGGTACAAGCGTACACATGGCAGGGGGTCCCGTTAACGACAGCCTTGACGCGCTTCACGTTGGGCTTCCATGCACGGTTGGAACGTCTGTGGGAGTGAGAGACCTTGATACCGAAGGTTACGCCCTTACCACAAAAATCACACTTAGCCATTTTCTAGCACCTCCCATCCGATAATGACTCGATAAATACGCCAATTCACAGGCGCTTAGATATGATATCAGATTTCGCGGTAAAATGCAAGTGTTTTTTTCAAAATAATTTGTTTTTTTGAAATGTATTGATATTCCAGCCCCTTACAGGTATAATAGTCATAAAAACCTTGCTTTCGGGGTGAGAACCATGACGGATACATACAGTGTGCCGCTGAAAACGCTGGTAAAGGAATTTAATCTGGAAGTCACCTACGCGTCCACGGATTTTGACGCCATCCGCATCACCGTTGAGGACGTGGCAAGACCCGGCCTTCAGCTGGCGGGCTACTTTGACCATTACGAGCCTATGCGTCTGCAGGTCATGGGCAATGTGGAAATGAGCTATGTGGACAAATTGCAGCCCAAGGAGCGGGGCGCGATTTTCGACCGGCTGTTTTCCTACAAATTCCCGGCGCTGCTCATTGCCCGGGACATCCCGCCTCACGCCGAGTGCCTCCAGATGGCGCAGAAGCACAATGTTACCGTCCTGCGCACCAAGGAAGCCACCAGCACCATCGTTTCCACCATCATCACCTACCTGAAAGCCGCGCTGGCGCCCCGGATCACCCGCCACGGCGTGCTGGTGGAGGTCTACGGCGAGGGCATCCTGATCCTGGGCGACAGCGGCATCGGCATCGACTGTCAGCTGACCGAAAAAGGCGGCAGCGCCTCTTTCAGCTACCTGCTGGACGCCGACGATGCCCGCATCGTCAGCCGCAACACGCTGGAAATGACGGTACAGCACGTCAACTAAGGATATGCACCTCAAATGAAAGGAATCATACCAATGACCGACTTTGAAAAGACCTACCAGAACTACAACCCCCGGCAGACCGCGCTGGACGAGGCCCGTGCCCTGCTGACTGCCGCCGCCAAGGCCGCAATGGCCGACGGCGCTCTGCCCGAGGCTGAGCTGCCCACCTTCATCGTGGAGATCCCCGCCGACGTCAAGAACGGCGACATCGCTTCCAACATCGCCATGGCCGGTGCACGCACCTGGCGCAAGGCCCCCAAGATGATCGCCGACGCCCTCATCGCCCACCTGCCCGACCTGACCGGCGGCGTCTTCGCCAAGGTCGAGGTGGCCGGCCCCGGCTTCATCAACCTCTTCCTTGCCCCCTCCTTCTGGGCCGGCGTCGTGCTGGGTGCCTGCGCAAACAAGGAGTATGGCCGCACCGACCACGGCAAGGGCGCAAAGTACAATGTGGAGTT
>OLOK01002200.1_pt1 | contig 14411 bp, 10 predicted proteins | sample 1672591 | NCBI WGS metagenome assembly OLOK01 (sample SAMEA3136703, study PRJEB25190) | human gut metagenome | biome: human gut; feature: human-associated habitat; material: faeces | place: Austria | collected 2013 | reverse complement strand
ACGGATTATATGAAAGATTTGGGAATCCGTGTGAAATACTTACATTCTGATATTGATACGTTAGAGCGGACACAGATTATCCGTGATATGCGTTTAAATGTATTTGATGTTTTGGTTGGAATCAATCTTTTAAGAGAGGGACTGGATATTCCGGAAATTACATTAGTTGCAATTCTGGATGCAGACAAAGAGGGATTCCTGCGTTCCGAGACCTCACTGATTCAGACAATTGGTCGTGCGGCAAGAAATGTAGAGGGACATGTCATTATGTATGCAGATGTGATGACGGATTCCATGAAGATGGCAATCGATGAGACGATGCGTCGCCGTAGTGTACAGGAGGAATATAATAAAGAACATCATATCACACCGCAGACTGTTAAAAAAGCGGTGCGAGATTTAATCAGTATTTCCAAATCGGTTGCCGAGACAGAAGAAAAATTAGAGAAAGACCCTGAGTCTATGAGCAGAAAAGAATTAGAAAAATTAATTAAAGAAGTCGAGAAGAAGATGCGAAAAGCAGCGGCGGATTTGAATTTCGAGGCAGCAGCAGGGCTTCGTGACAAAATGGTGGAACTGAAGAAAAATCTGGAAGAAATGGATTGATTTTTACTCGAGTAAAAAAAATAAAAAAAATTTCGTAAAGCTCTTGACAAATAAATGGGTCAGTGCTATCTTAAGAGCATAGATGTTAGCACTCCACTACGACGAGTGCTAACAATTAAAAAAGAAGCAGAAAGGAGATTAAAATGGAAAGTGAATTGGATGAGCGAAAACGAAAAATTTTAAAAGCCATAATCCAGACCTACCTTGATACCGGAGAACCGGTTGGTTCAAGAACGATATCAAAATACACAGACCTGAATCTCAGTTCTGCAACCATCCGAAATGAAATGTCAGACCTGGAAGAACTGGGTTACATTCTTCAGCCGCATACATCGGCCGGAAGAATTCCTTCTGATAAAGGATATCGGTTATATGTCGATGAACTGATGAAGGAAAAAGAAAAAGAAGTTTCGGAAATTAAAGATTTGATGATAGAAAAGACCGATAAAATGGAAAAAGTATTACAGCAGGTAGCAAAAGTACTTGCAATAAATACAAATTATGCCACAATGATTTCCGGTCCGACCTATCACAGAAACAAACTTAAATTCATTCAGCTCTCTAAAGTGGGTGACAATCAACTGCTTGCGGTTTTAGTAACCGACAGCAATCTGGTAAAGAATCAGATGATTGATTTACAGGAGCCTATGAGTGATGAAACAGTTTTAAAATTAAATCTGCTTTTAAATACGCAGTTAAATGGTCTTACAATCGAAGAAATCAATCTGAGCATGATAACCCGGATGAAAGAACAAGCCGGTATCCACAGTGAAGTGGTTGGCAGTGTGATTGATGCGGTAGCTCAGGCGATTGCAGAAGACAAAGATGAGGTTGAAATCTATACAAGCGGTGCGACAAACATTTTCATGGACAACTCCTATAATCGTGGACACGGTTGCAGGACAACTGCGAAGCATAGATACATGAAAACTTCAAAGTTGTCCGGCGTACAGAAATTGATGATTGTGAAAATCAAAAACGTAAATTAATTGTCACAATTTTCACAACGTAGATATCACAGTTATCGTGAAAAGGAAAAAGGAGATTATGTCATGAAAAAAAATGCAGGTAAACAGATGATAACGATTGCGGGAGGCGTTCTTGCATGCAGTATGCAAATGATGGGCTGCTATCCACTTGCCCCGGCGTATTTTGCGGCAGCATTCTTGGAAGGAGTAAACGGCGTGTGGCTGACGGCTGCGATGTACATAGGAATGCTTTATTTTATGCCACTGACGGCAACGGTAAAATACGCAGTGGCACTTCTTGTGACCGCAGGTGCGATCAAACTGGTAGAGTGGGCGAATGAGGGCTGCCCCGCATTTCTGGCGGCAATCCTGACAGCAATCACGACGATGATTCTGTCTTTCTGTGGCGGACTGCTGGAATGGAAAGACCAACCGGAGGTTCTGGCGGTGTTTCTGGAAGGAATCTTTATATTCGGTGCGGTGATCCTTTTAAACCGCGGCATTCATTTTTTTATGGAGTGGCAGGGGCGTGGAAACAGGATAGAGCAGGAGCCCGTGGACAGAGGCAAGGAGGAACGCCTTTCGGGGTATGCGGAATCGTTTCAGGGATTGTCACAGATTTTTATGAATATGAGTAAAAAAAAGGAGCAGTACACGGCGGAGGAACTCGGACAAATGCAAAATGAGCTGACCGGAAGGCTCTGCGCAAACTGTGACTGCTGTGCGATATGCTGGGAGCAGGAATCTACGCCGTTGTATGGAATTTTGTCTAACATGATCACGTCGATCCTGAATGTGGGGATTCCGGCAAAAGAAAGTGAGGAGGAACTAAGCCACTACTGCAAACACAGCAAAGATATGGTGGAGGAGGCAGTGCGCGTGTTTGAGAAGGCAAGCTTAAACCGTGCGTGGTACAACCGTCTGTTGGAAAACCGTCAGACGATCGCAGAACAGCTCGATGCGATGGCGTACATTATGAAAGACTGTGCGAAGGAGGAAAAACTGCTGGATACGCAGGAGAAAAAGGCGTTGGCAGAGATACGCTACCGGGCAAAAGAGAGCGGGATCGTCATTGAGGAAATGCATTTGTATGAGAATCAGGAGGGACGTCTGCGGCTGACAGCGGGACTGCGCAGTAAAATGGGCGGCTGTGTTTCTGTGAAATCATTTCTCGCAGCGGTCAGCCATGCGCTTGGAAAAGATATCCGTGCTGCCGCAGACTGCCGTTCATTTATCTCAAAGGAACGCACCGATTTTTTGTTTTACGAGGATACAAAATACCGCAGTGTGCAGGGAATCGCACGGCTGAAAAAAGACGGTGCACAGATTTCCGGGGACAATTTCTCGTTTCTGGAGCTGGAGCGCGGCGATCTTCTGCTCGGACTCTCGGATGGCATGGGCTCCGGCAGTGCCGCATGCAAAGAGAGTGAGATGGTGTTAGATCTTGTGGAACGCTTTTTGGAAGCCGGTTTTTCAGTGGAGACAGCGATCCGTATGATGAACTCGGCGATGGTGATGAAAGGGGAGAGTGATCTGTATTCGACCGTTGACCTGTGCATGGTGAACCTCTATGATGGGGCGGCGGATTTTTATAAGATCGGAGCAGCGGGAAGCTTTATCAGGCACGGGCAGGAGGTGACAAGTTTTGCCCCGGATTCCCTGCCGGTGGGCGTCGGGACAAACCCCGAGATCGAGCATAAAAAGATAACCCTGAAAAACGGCGATTTTGTTGTCATGGTCACGGATGGTGTGTTAGAATATCTGCATGTACCAAATCCGGAAGAAACAATGCAGGAGATCATCGAGAGTATCAACACCAATCATCCGGGCATCCTGGCGAAAAAGATTTTGGAGCGGGTGCTTCTTTTTACAGGGGGAAAGGTTTCGGATGATATGACCATTCTTGCAACCTGCATCTGGGAGAAATAGATGACAAATGAACTTTTAAACGAATGGAAAAAAGAAAAAATAGTGGAAGACGGGGACATAGTACTCGCAGGGGTATCCGGCGGTGCTGATTCCGTCTGCCTCCTGTTGATGCTGGAGCAGTTACAGAAAAAAACAGATTTTTTATTGGAAGCAGTCCATGTGGAGCATGGCATCCGTGGGGAAGAGAGCCGGAAAGACGCTGCGTTTGTGAAAACCCTGTGTCAGGATCATGGGATCAGATGTCATATATTTTCAGTGGAAGTTCCTCTATTTGCGGAGAAACATGGTCTTGGGTTGGAGGAAGCAGCGCGCATTTTAAGATATGACTGTTATAAGAAAGCGGCAGAAAGCGTAAAAAAGGAATTTCCGGAAAAGAAGATTAAACTTGCGCTGGCACATCATGCGGAGGATAACGCAGAAACGGTTTTGTTTCAGATGGTGCGCGGAAGCGGACTGGATGGGCTGTGTGGCATGAGCCGCCGCAGGGATGAGGGGATTTACGAATTGATCCGTCCTCTGCTTGCGCAGCCGCGGGAAGAGATCGAGGCATTTTTAAGGGAATGCGGGCAGTCCTATTGTATGGATGAGACAAATCTGGATACAGAATACAGCAGAAACCGTATCCGGCATCAGGTGCTGCCGGAACTAAAGCAGATCAATGGGCAGGCGGTGGCACATATCAACCAGAGTGCGGCGCTTCTGCAGGAAATGAGAGATTTTCTCAATGAGGAGGCAGAGCATATCCGGGAAATGTATGTGGTTGAAAAAAGCGATGGCATACAGCTTTATCCGGGCGTGTGGGAGGAGTGCCACGAAGTTGTGCAGCGGGAGGTTCTCCATAAGGCGATCGGAAAGGTGGCAGGATCGAAAAAAGATATCACAAGAAAACATATAGAGAGCGTGAGAAACCTTTATTTTTCACAGGTTGGACGATATGTGGAACTGCCATATCAGGTGCTGGCAGAGCGCAATTATCATGGTATTTTGCTGAGAAAAGAGACGGAAAAAAAGAGGGCGGATAACACCTTTTTGATAGAGATACCAAAGGAGAGTCTGCAAAAAGTTTTTGATGGAGAGACACTGGAACTGGAAGTGCCGGGAGGCAGAGTAAGGTTTTGCGGACTCAGCCCGGAGGGGAAAATCGGGGAAATTGATAAAAAATCATATACGAAATGGCTGAATTATGATAAAATCAAAGTTGGACTGCAAATCAGAACCAGAACCGCAGGAGATTATCTTACGGTGGATGACAGGGGACACACAAAGAAACTGAAAGAGTATTTTATTAACGAAAAAGTCCCAAAAGAGATGCGGGATACCATGCTGCTCCTGACGGAAGACTCTCATGTTATATGGGCGGTCGGACAGCGGATCAGTGCAGATTATAAAATCGATGAAAATACAAAAAAGATATTAGAAGTACATTTTTTTGGAGGAAATTATCATGAAAGTAAAGAATATTAGAAAGTATCTGACAGAAGAACAGATCACAGAGCGCGTAAAAGCGATGGGAGAACAGATCAGCAAAGATTATGGCGGTGAGACCGTATATCTGATCTGCATTTTAAAGGGATCGATTTTCTTTACCTGTGAACTTGCTAAGCGGATCACCTCTCCGGTAGAGATCGATTTTATGTCTGTTTCCAGTTATGGTGCCGGCACAAGTTCCAGCGGTGTTGTCAAGATCGGAAAAGATCTTGATACTACAATTGAGGGAAAGAATGTCCTTGTGGTCGAGGACATCATTGATTCCGGAAGAACACTGAGTTATCTGCTTCAGAACCTGAAAACAAGAAATCCAAAGAGCCTGAAGTTATGCACACTGTTAGATAAACCGGACCGGCGCGTGTGTGATGTGAAGGTGGATTATGTCGGTTTTGAGATCCCGGATGAGTTTGTAGTAGGTTTTGGATTAGACCTTGACCAGCAGTACAGAAATTTGCCATACATTGGATGTGTGGAACTTGAGGACGAAGAATAAAGGAGAGCAGCTTTGAATAGTAGGAATAATAGTTACAGAGGCTTTGGGTTTTATCTGGTGCTCATTCTGATCGTAGTTGGTGTCTGGTATTTCCTGGATGGAAATACAACCACAAATTCTTATACAAGAGCAGCTTTTGAGAAAGACATCCAGTCAGGGGATGTAACAGCCATTGATATTGTGCAGAATCGTGAGATTCCGACCGGAAGTGTGAATCTTACATTCTCGGATTCCACACAGAAGGTGCTGATCGTGTCAGATGTAAATGAGATCGTATCTTATCTGCAGGATCAGGATATCACTTATTATACGATGGAGAATGTTCCGGCGGAGAGCTGGATCATGACACTGCTTCCATATCTGATCATATTCGGGGCAATGTTTATTTTCTTCATGATCATGACCAATCAGGCAGCGGCAAACGCGGGCGGCGGCAGCAGCAAGATGATGAATTTTGGTAAGAGCCGTGCAAAGCTGATGCAGCCGGATGCCAAAAAAGTGACATTTGCCAATGTCGCAGGTTTGAAAGAGGAAAAAGAGGAGTTGGAGGAGATCGTGGATTTCCTTCGTGCGCCGCAGAAATATACCGCACTCGGTGCAAGAATCCCGAAGGGTGTCCTTTTAGTCGGACCTCCTGGAACCGGTAAAACATTGCTTGCAAAAGCAATTGCAGGGGAAGCGGGCGTACCGTTTTTCAGCATTTCCGGTTCTGATTTCGTGGAGATGTTTGTCGGTGTCGGTGCATCCCGTGTCCGTGATCTTTTTGAGGAAGCAAAGAAAAACGCACCATGTATCGTCTTTATCGATGAGATCGATGCGGTGGCAAGACGCCGCGGAACCGGTATGGGCGGTGGACATGATGAGCGTGAGCAGACATTAAACCAGATGCTTGTTGAGATGGACGGTTTTGGCGTCAATGAGGGCATTATTGTCATGGCGGCAACGAACCGTGTGGATATTTTAGACCCGGCTATCATGCGTCCGGGACGTTTTGACCGCAAAGTGTATGTCGGTCGTCCGGATATCGGCGGCAGGGAGGAGATCCTTGCCGTGCATGCTAAAAATAAACCGCTTGGTGATGATGTGGACTTAAAACAGATTGCACAGACAACCGCCGGATTTACCGGAGCTGATTTGGAAAATCTTCTGAATGAGGCGGCGATCATTGCTGCAAAAGAAAACCGTGCATACATCACACAGAATGATATTAAGAAGTCTTTTGTAAAAGTCGGGATCGGAGCAGAGAAGAAGAGCCGTATCATTTCCGACAAGGAAAAACGGATCACTGCATTCCATGAAGCCGGCCATGCGATCTTATTCCATGTACTGCCGGATGTAGGACCTGTGTATTCTGTATCCATTATCCCTACCGGAGCAGGTGCAGCGGGATATACCATGCCACTCCCGGAAAAGGATGAAATGTTTAACACCAAGGGAAAGATGTTACAGGATATCACCGTTTCACTCGGTGGACGTGTGGCAGAGGAATTGGTCTTTGATGACATTACAACCGGAGCTTCCCAGGATATCAAGCAGGCAACCAAGATGGCAAAAGCGATGGTGACACGCTATGGTATGTCGGAGAATGTCGGACTGATCTGCTATGATAATGATGATGATGAAGTGTTCATCGGAAGAGATTTGGCACACACCAGAGGCTATGGGGAAGGTGTGGCAACTGCGATCGACCAGGAAGTAAAACGTATCATTGATGAGTGTTATGCCAAGGCAAGACAGATCATTACAGAAAACCGCAGTGTTTTAGATGCCTGTGCCAAACTTCTGCTGGAAAAAGAAAAAATCAGCCAGAAAGAGTTTGAGGAGCTCTTTGAAACGGATCATGTTGTTTTATAAAAGCATTTGCAAGAAATTTTGTTGATACAAGGATTTAACAGTAAATGATGGAAAAACAAAACCCTGCACGAAAAGAAACTATCTTTTGTGCAGGATTTTCTTTATTGTGCAAGTTGCGAAAAATACTGATGTAAAATTGCACAAAAATGAACTGCAATTTTTGTGAACTTTGTGCACACTTATTCGCACAATCATGATATTATAATAACCGTAAAAACCCCCCAATACATTATATATAGTTTTTGCTATACCCCATAGTAAAAATACCTTCTCCTAAGAGGACAGCTGATCGACAGGCTGTCCTTTTTACTATGCAAAAATGGAAGTTAATGAAATATTAAGACACTTTAAATGTGTAAAGTGGTATATTGAATGTAGGTAACAATTTTTAAGGAAAAGAATGTAAGAGTGGATGGTATTGGATCGGTAATACAATGATTTAGGAGTTACACACTATGAAAAGAATCCGCCCGGATTATTACGATAAATTTACATGCATCGCAGATCAGTGTACCATCACCTGCTGTCAGGAGTGGAAGATCGGCGTAGATGCAGATACAAACCGGAAATGGAAAAAGATTTTTCCACCAGAGGATGTCTCACCACAGAAAAAGAATCTGAGTGCCTATACAACGAAAAAAGACGGCGGACGGGTGATTGAACTGACCGAAGAACACAAATGTCCTTTTTTAAATGAAAACAAGTTATGTAAACTTGTGACCGCATATGGAGATAACGTGTTATCGGAAACCTGCGCAGTATTTCCGAGGGAAGTACACCGTTTTAAGACGCATGAGGAAGAGACATTAATGCCCTGCTGTCCGGCAGTCATTGATCTGTTGCGGGAAGAAGAACCGCAGAGGATTTATGCCGGGGAAACTGCACGTTTTTATATCCGGGAAAAGCTGACAGAGTTATTTTTGGATGAGGACTATCGTGTGGAAGAATCCCTGCTCTGTGGATTTTATATCATAAGGGAACTTTTCGATAAGTGTGGGCAGGATGAAAAATTATCAGAGCTTGCCGAAGATTATTTTTCCACAGAAAATCAGCAGCAGCTCAGGAGGGCAATTGAGGAGATAGAGCGTGATCCATTTGCAACGATGGAGGAACGGAATGAGCTGTTACAGGATCTTGCCGTTAATTACCGGAAAGAGGGATTATACCGGAATTATCTGAACCCGGTCATTGAGAAAGCGGAAGAACTTTCGGGTTTGTTTGAAAATATAGGAAATCCGGCAGATGCGGCAGAACAGAATGCAGACCTGGAAACTGAAATGGCAGACAGGATGCATGAGTTTGAAAGTGAATTTCAGGCATACAATTCACTGATGCGGAAATTCCTCATCAATGAGTTTAACGCAGACCTTTTGATGCCAGATGGAGATCTGGAGAGCCTGCTGGTGCAATATCAGTGGATCGCCATGGAGTACGGTGTGATCAGACACAGCATTTTTCTGCGCTGGCTGTTGGATGGACAAAAAGAGATTGCATATGAGACGGTCAGAGATTATATTGTTATTATCTGCCGTATGACGGGCTATGATGAGGAAGATATCTACGAATATCTGGAGAACAGTTTTGAGGAGTTAGTCTGGGATTGGGGATATCTCGCATTGGTTGTTGGATAAAAATTCAGACAATTGCGAAACTTTTCGTAATATTCATAATGTAAAATTGAGTTTCGCAAATGTTGCATAAATGATAACAGGAGCAAGCTATGAGTCAGGAAAACCAGAATATACAGGAAGAACCGCACAAGAGACGTGTGCGGTACAAGGGAAAGTATCCGAGAAATTATAAGGAAAAATACAAAGAACTGAACCCGGAGAAGTATCAGGATACAATCGAGAAAGTGATCCGGAAAGGCAGCACACCGGCGGGAATGCACATATCCATTATGGTGAAGGAGATCATCGATTTTCTGCAGATCAAACCGGGGCAGACCGGGTTTGACGCAACATTAGGTTATGGCGGACACACAAAAGCGATGCTGGAATGCTTAAAAGGGCAGGGACATATGTATGCGACAGATGTTGATCCCATCGAGTCTGCAAAGACAAAAAAGCGTCTGGCGGATGCCGGGTTTGGGGAAGACATTCTGACTATCAGGCTGCAGAATTTCTGCACGATCGATGAGATCGCAAAAGAAGCCGGAGGATTTGATTTTGTGCTGGCTGATCTTGGAGTGTCGTCCATGCAGATTGATAACCCGGACCGCGGATTTTCATTTAAAGTGGACGGACCATTGGATCTCAGGCTGAATCCGGAAAAGGGAATCAGTGCAGCGGAACGTCTGGCACAGATCGACGAGGACGAACTTGCAGGCATGCTCTGGGAAAATTCCGATGAACCATATGCAGAGGAACTGGCACATGCGATTGTGACTGAGCGGAAACATGGAAAGCCGATCGACACAACAACGAGGCTTCGTGAGGTGATCGAGGAGACCTTAAGTTTTCTTCCGGAGAAGGAGAAAAAGGATACGGTTAAGAAAACCTGTCAGAGAACATTTCAGGCACTCCGCATTGACGTGAACAACGAGTTTGAAGTGTTATACGAATTTATGGAAAAATTGCCGGGTGCCTTGAAACCGGGTGGAAGAGCAGCAATCTTAACATTTCACTCCGGGGAAGATAAACTTGTAAAAAAGGCGTTAAAACAGGGATACAAAGAAGGTATTTATTCTGAAATCGCAAATGATGTTGTGAGACCATCCGCGGAGGAATGTGCGCAGAACGGAAGAGCGAGATCTACGAAGATGCGCTGGGCAGTCCGGGCAGAGTAAAATCAGGTATCCGGGCAGGAGAAGGAATCTAGGAAGCTTATTGTTACTGGAACGGGGTATGAGAAACAGTAACGCCGGAAGGGGGAAACGGACATGAGAATATCACATATTGCAATGTATGTACAAGATCTGGAAGTGGTAAAGGAGTTTTACATCCGCTTTTTTGGGGCAAAAGCGGGAGAGCTATATCATAATCCAAAAACAGGACTGAAAAGCTATTTTCTGTCGTTTGATGAGGGAACAAGGCTGGAACTGATGAATCTGCCGGAAATGCAGGATCAGAAGAAAGTGCTGGTGCGGATGGGTTATATCCATATCGCAATTTCAGTGGGAAGCAGAGAGAAAGTGGATGCCATCACCGAAAAACTGTATGAGGCAGGTTACGATGTTTTAAGTGGTCCGCGTATCACCGGGGATGGCTATTACGAGAGCACCGTGTTAGGACCGGAAGATAACCAGATTGAAATTACGGAGTAAAGACAAAATAGACAATTGCGAAACTTATAGAATCGCAATTGTCTATTTTTTTATTATTTCTTTTTTACGAGTACCATGGCAGAAATTGGTTCCACGGAAACAGAACCGGAAACGGTTGTCAGTGCTTCGGTTCCGGCATGGTCAGCGTCGACACATACATCCCATGCACCATCTGGCAGTGTGACGGATGTCGCTGCATTGTTTGGGTTGAAAATCACAAAAATGCCGTCGGATGTTTCGCCATTCACGCCGCCGTTGATCCGGAATGCAAGCACATTGTCGTCGAGACCGTCCACGGAAGTGATGTTTGCGTTGACATCGTCTGCATTGGTAAGACGAAGTGCTGCATGGGCTTTGCGGAAGGCGATTAGTCCTTTGTAATAATGATAAACATTCTGATACGTCTCATCCTCTAACGTATCCCATTTGATACTGTTGACAGAATCCGGGGAATTGTAGCTGTTTTCCACAAAATCACCGGAGGCATCAATTTTGGCGCGGAGCATTTCTTCGCCTGCCTGCAGGAATGGAATGCCCTGCGCAGTCATGTAAATGGCGGCAGAGAGATTGTTCATGCGGATGTGGTCTTCTTTGGAGGCGCCTGGCGTTGATTTTGTGATACGGTCTAACAGTGTCATATTGTCGTGGCAGGAAGCGTAGTTAATGCTCTGTGACGGTGTGGTGCACCAGTCATCTGCCTGACCTAAAAAGCAGCCTTTGACGGTATCGGCAAGATCAGCGGCTCCCGAGACATAACCTTTCCTTGTGGTGTAAAAGACGTGGCCTTTCAAAGCATCGCGGAGCGTATCACTGAAAAATGCAAATCCCGGAACATCGGTGGAATTTGGCTGCGTGGTCATTTTATAGCCGTCTTTGGTCACAGCAGTATCCATGGTCCATCCCTCTCCATAGAAAATGACATCCGGGTGGGTTTTGTGAACTTCTGTGACGACCTCGTTGATCGTTTCGGTGTCGATCAGTCCGACAAGGTCAAAACGGAAACCGTCGATGTGGTATTCATCTGCCCAGTATTTGACTGAGTCTACAATATATTTTCTCACCATGGAACGCTCGGAGGCGGTGTCATTTCCACAGTCGGAGCCGTTGGAGTATTTTCCATCCGCATCCACACGGGAAAAATAGCCCGGTACGATCTGATTTACACAGAAATCTGACGCATTGTATACATGATTGTAAACCACGTCCATGATCACACTGATCTGGTTGTCGTGAAGTGTTTTTACCATCTGTTTCATCTCGGAAACACGGACGGCACCGTTGTAAGGATCGGTGGAATAGGAACCTTCCGGGACATTATAATTTTCCGGTGTATAAGTGGCACCTAAGTCACTGCCGGAGTAAGTAAATTCTTTTTCAAATTTTTCTGTAGAATAAATATTTGGCATAATAATTGGATACTCATTCCCTTCCAATAAAATCATATAACGTTTGGTTTCGATTGGCATATTTTTATAACATGAACTGATTTTGGTGAAAGTGTAACATAATTAAAAAATAAATAAATATATTTTAGCTATAATTTAAAAAAATACGAAAAAAAACGAAAAAATTAGCGGAAAATCATCGGCAAAGATACTTTTGTGTTATAATCATAAGGATTTTTTGAAGGGAGCCAAATACCATGGCAAAAGAATATTCTGTATACGAATTAAACCGTATTCAACAATACATTATGCAGATGCGTCCGGTTTTGAAGAAGGAGGCGCTGTTTTCGGATGGAACAAAAGATTACCGCGATCCGACGGAACCGGAGGCAGGAGAAAAGGTGACGATCCGTTTCCGCACCGGAAGGAATAACGTGGATATCGTCTGGCTTTGCACAGATTGTGAACATTATAAAATGAAAAAAACAGAAAGTGACCATGAATTTGACTATTATACGGTTGAGATGACAATGGGAGAGGAGCCGTTTTACTATTATTTCGAGGTGGCTTCCGGTCTGCTGCATGTCTTTTTTGACCGTTATGGTGTGAGCAAGGAGCGGCGGGATACTTACCGGTTCTGCATCATTCCGGGATTTTCCACACCGGAGTGGTCAAAGGGAGCCGTCATGTACCAGATCCTTGTGGATCGTTTTTACAATGGTGATCCGGCTAACGATGTGCTGACGGATGAGTACTATTATATCCAGACACCGAGTAAAAAAATGGAGGACTGGAATCAGTGTCCGTCCGATTTTTCTGTTGGAGAGTTTTACGGCGGAGATTTAGAGGGCGTGAGACAGAAGTTAAATTACTTACAGAATCTTGGCGTGGAAGTCATTTACTTTAACCCGCTTTTTGTGTCACCATCCAATCACAAATATGATATTCAGGACTATGACCATATCGATCCACATTATGGAAAAATTGTGGTCGATGAGGGGGAACTTTTGCAATCCGGGACAACGGATAACAGCAAGGCAACACGTTATGTAAACCGTGTCACAAACCGGGAAAATTTAGAGGCAAGTAATGCATTTTTTGCGGAGCTGGTCAGAGAGATTCATGCCAGAGGAATGAAAGTTATTTTAGACGGTGTGTTTAACCACTGCGGTTCGTTCAACAAATGGTTAGACCGGGAAAAAATCTATCATGCGAACGGAGACTATGAGGACGGCGCATTTTTGTCGAAAGAGAGCCCTTACCGCAGTTTCTTCGGTTTCCGGGATGAAAATGCCTGGCCGGATAACACCACTTATGAGGGCTGGTGGGACTATGACACGCTGCCAAAATTAAATTATGAAGGCTCGAAAGAGTTGTACGATTACATTCTTGGCATCGCAGCAAAATGGGTGTCAGCACCATATCATGTAGATGGCTGGCGTCTGGATGTTGCGGCGGATTTAGGTCATTCCTCAGAGTTCAATCATAAATTTTGGAGAGATTTTCGAAAAGCAGTTAAGACAGCCAACCCGGAAGCACTTATTCTGGCGGAGCATTATGGCGACCCAAAAGACTGGTTAGAAAAAGGTGACCAGTGGGATACGGTCATGAATTACGATGCCTTTATGGAACCTTTGACATGGTTTCTGACAGGAATGGAAAAACACAGTGACGAGTATATCCCGGAGAAAAAGGGAAAGGTGGATGATTTTGCGGGAACTATGCGCCACTTTATGGCAAGTTTCCAGACATCCCAGTTACAGTGTGCGATGAATGAATTATCCAACCACGATCATTCGAGATTCCTGACAAGAACCAACGGAACAGCAGGGCGTGTGGGAACCCATGGGTCGGAAGCCGCAGAGTATGGCGTCAACTTTGGGATTTTCCGGGAAGCAGTTGTTGTTCAGATGACATGGCCGGGCGCACCGACGGTTTATTATGGGGATGAGGCAGGCGTGTGTGGATTCACCGATCCTGATAACCGCCGAACCTATCCATGGGGAAAAGAAGATGTGGTGCTTGTGGATTTTCACCGGGATATGATCCGCATTCATAAGGAAAATGAAGCCTTACGCACCGGTTCCTTAAAGCTTTTGCAAGGAGAAAAGGACATATTGTGTTACGGCAGGTTTAACCGGACACAGCAATTTGTTGTGATCCTGAATAATAGCGATGAGAAGAAGGAGATCACAAAGGAAGTATGGAGTATCGGTATTCCAAAAAATTGTAAGATGGAGCGTCTGATCATCACCACGGAGGCTGGCTATTCGCTCATGCCGAAAGAATATGAAGTGGAAGATGGAAGGATCACCGTCACGCTGCTGCCTCATTCGGCTGCGGTGCTGAAATATAAAGTGTAAAAAATGCTTGAGTGAAAAAGTAAATTCCGCACGTAAACTTAAATTCCATACGGAAGACTA
>OLOK01002191.1_pt1 | contig 14455 bp, 10 predicted proteins | sample 1672591 | NCBI WGS metagenome assembly OLOK01 (sample SAMEA3136703, study PRJEB25190) | human gut metagenome | biome: human gut; feature: human-associated habitat; material: faeces | place: Austria | collected 2013 | reverse complement strand
AAGCAGGAGTGGGCTGAAGGCGGAAAAGACAAGATTGCAAAAGGATATGCAAGACTTGTAGCAAAAGAGAAAATGACACAGGAGAAGGTTGACGGCATTCTTGCAAGCATCACTCCTGGTTTAAAAGAAGATCTCTGCAAGGATTGTGACCTCATCGTTGAGGCTGCTTTCGAGGATATGCAGGTTAAGAAAACTACATTCGCTGAGTTAGACAAGATTGCTAAGCCAGAGTGTATTTTCGCTTCAAATACATCATCACTTTCAATCACAGAGATTGGAAACGGACTTACACGTCCATTAATCGGTATGCACTTCTTTAACCCTGCTGACCGTATGAAGTTAGTAGAGGTTATCGCAGGTGTTAACACACCTGTTGAGACAGTTGATGCAATTAAGAAGATTGCAGAGGAAATCGGCAAGACACCTGTACAGGTTAACGAGGCTGCTGGTTTCGTAGTAAACCGTATCCTTATCCCAATGATCAACGAGGCTGCTTTCATCAAGATGGAGGGCGTTTCAGATATCGCCGGAATCGATGCAGCTATGAAGCTTGGTGCTAACCATCCAATGGGACCATTAGAGCTTGGAGATTTCATCGGACTTGATATCTGCCTTGCAATCATGGACGTTCTTTACAATGAGACAGGTGACAGCAAGTATCGTGCATGCCCACTCATTCGCAAGATGGTAAGAGGCGGAAACCTTGGATGCAAGAGCGGCAAGGGTTTCTACGTTTACAATGCAGATCGTACAAAGACACCTGTAGACGCACAGTAAATGAGATTAAAACAAAATATAAATTTCAAGGAGAATAAATCATGGATTTCACTTTAGATCAGAAACATGAGATGGCTCGCGACCTTTTCAAACAGTTCGCAGAGACAGAAGTTAAACCTCTTGCACAGGAGACTGACGAGACAGAGGTATTCCCAGCAGAGACAGTTGCTAAGATGGGAAAATATGGATTCATGGGCATTCCTGTACCAAAGGAGTACGGCGGACAGGGCTGTGATCCACTTACATACGTTATGTGTGTAGAAGAATTATCAAAGGTTTGTGGTACAACAGGCGTTATTGTATCTGCTCATACATCACTTTGTATCGATCCTATTATGACATTCGGTACAGAGGAGCAGAAGAAAAAATATGTTCCTGACCTTGCTTCAGGCAAGAAGATCGGTGCTTTCGGTCTTACTGAGCCGGGCGCTGGTACAGATGCACAGGGATGTCAGACAAAGGCCGTTTTAGACGGAGACGAGTGGGTTCTTAACGGATCTAAGTGCTTCATCACAAACGGTAAGGTTGCTGATGTTTACATCATCATCGCTATTACAAGCATCACAGAGGACAAGCGTGGACGCAAGAAGAAGAACTTCTCTGCATTCATCGTAGACAAGGGAACACCTGGATTCTCATTCGGAACAAAAGAGAAGAAGATGGGTATCCGCGGATCATCTACATACGAGCTTATCTTCGAGGATGCACGTATTCCAAAGGATGCATTACTTGGAAAAGAGGGAAGAGGTTTCCCAATCGCTATGCATACACTTGATGGTGGACGTATCGGAATCGCTGCTCAGGCACTTGGTATTGCAGAGGGCGCATTAGAGAGAACTATCGAGTACACAAAGGAAAGAAAGCAGTTCGGCCGTTCAATCGCACAGCAGCAGAATACACAGTTCAAGCTTGCAGATATGGCTACACGTATCGATGCAGCTAAGTATCTTGTATACGCAGCAGCTATGAAGAAGGCAGAGTTTGCTAAGAACCCTAAGGTTTCTTACTCAGTAGATGCAGCAAAGGCTAAATTATTCGCAGCAGAGACAGCTATGGCTGTTACAACAGAGTGCGTTCAGTTATTCGGTGGATACGGATATATCCGTGAGTACGATGTAGAGCGTATGATGCGTGATGCTAAGATTACAGAGATCTACGAGGGAACTTCAGAGGTTCAGCGTATGGTTATTTCAGGCTCATTACTCAGATAGTTAAGAGAGCTATCATAACTGTAGAGCTACTTAGAATAAATAAAGGAGAACAAATACATGAATATCGTAGTATGTATTAAACAGGTTCCTGATACAAAGGGTGGAGTAAAATTCAATCCTGACGGAACACTTGATAGAGCTTCAATGCTTGCAATCATGAATCCAGATGACAAGGCTGGTCTTGAGGCAGCACTTAGAATCAAAGACGAGACAGGCGCAAAGGTTACAGTCCTTACAATGGGACTTCCAAAGGCTGATGCAATCCTTCGTGAGGCAATGGCTATGGGCGCTGATGATGCAGTTTTAGTAACAGACAGAGTACTTGGTGGAGCTGATACATGGGCTACATCTACTACAATTGCAGGTGCATTAAGAAATCTCGATTATGATTTAATCATCACAGGCCGTCAGGCTATCGATGGAGATACAGCACAGGTTGGACCACAGATCGCAGTTCATCTTGGACTTCCTGTAATCTCATACGCAGAGGATATCAAGGTTGAGGGAGATTCTGTAGTCGTTAAGCGTCAGTACGAGGACAGATATCACGTAGTTAAGGCTAAGATGCCTTGTCTTATCACAGCTCTTTCAGAGTTAAATGAGCCTAGATATATGACACCGGGCGGAATCTTCGATGCATTTGACAAAGAGGTAACTGTCTGGGGCAGAGCTGACCTTAAGGATGTTGACGATTCAGATCTTGGACTTAAGGGATCACCTACAAAGATTGCTAAGGCATCTGACAAGGTACCTAAGGGAGCTGGAGAAAAGGTTAACCTTGATCCAACAGAGTCAGTAAACTATCTCATGGAGAAATTCAAAGAGAAACATATTATCTAGTATGGAGGAACCAAAAATGGGTTTAGAAGAATATAAGGGCGTATATATCTACGCACAGCAGGTAGACAATAAGCTTAGCGACATCGCCTTTGAGTTAGTCGGTAAAGCTAAAGAGTTAGCAGCAGATTTAAATACAGAGGTTACTGCAGTACTTCTTGGATCTAACGTAAAGGCTCTTGCAACAGAGCTCGGTGAGTACGGCGCAGACAAGGTAATCGTTGTAGACAATCCTGCACTTGAGACATACAGAACAGAGCCATACGCACAGGCTCTTGTATCAGTAATCAACGAGTACAAGCCGGAAATCATGTTAGTTGGTGCAACAGCTATCGGACGTGACCTCGGACCAACAGTTTCAGCAAGAGTTAAGACAGGTCTTACAGCTGACTGTACAAAGCTTGAGATTGGTGATTTCCCAATCAACGCTATGCCTGGACAGGAGCAGAAGCACAACCAGCTTCTTATGACACGTCCTGCATTCGGCGGAAACACAATCGCAACAATCGCTTGTCCTGACAACCGTCCACAGATGGCAACAGTTCGTCCTGGTGTTATGCAGAAGCTTCCTAAAGAGGCTGGCAGAGCAGCAGAGGTTATCGAGTTCAATCCTGCACTCGAGGAGAACAACCGTTATGTTGAGATCATGGATATCGTTAAGGCAGTTGGTAACGTAGAGAACATCATGGACGCTAAGGTACTTGTATCAGGTGGACGTGGAGTTGGAAGCGCTGAGAACTTCGAGATGCTTCGTGACCTTGCTTCATGCTTCAAGGGTGGTATGGTATCATGCTCTCGTGCAGCAGTAGAGAACGGCTGGTTAGCACAGGATTATCAGGTAGGACAGACAGGAAAGACTGTACGTCCACAGATTTACTTCGCAATCGGTATCTCAGGAGCCATCCAGCACGTAGCAGGTATGGAGGAGTCTGATCTCATCATCGCCATCAACAAGGACGAGGATGCTCCAATCTTCGATGTAGCTGATTACGGCTTAGTAGGAGATTTAAAGAAGATCGTTCCTCAGCTTACAGCAGCTCTTAAAGAGGCAAATGCTGACGCATAATCGCGTAATAATGCAATAAAATTACATTACTAATACATTTAAACACAGTACTGTTTATCGCAGTGCTGTGTTTTTTTTGTGCATAAATATAGCGTAATCTTATAAATATAAAGAGTTTTTTGGGGAAATAAGTAATTTTCTTAATAAAAAACATCCGTGTGTAAATCGCAAAGGATTTGACTCGGATGTTTTATTTGGAAATTTGTTTGATATTAGAAAGCCCTAATATATAGTCAGCGGACACATTATAGTATTTACATAAAGCAAGCAAATGGTGAATCGGTAGTTCATTTGCTCCGCGCTCATATCTGGCATACATTGTCTGGGATGTACCCAGATAATCGGCTATTTGCTGTTGGGTTTTATCGTTATCTTCCCGTAGATTGCGCATTCGTTGAATGTAATCCATATTCCCCCTCCGTACATGTACATATAACTTAACATAATAAAGATGTTTACTATTGAATTTAGTAAATATTTGTACTATAATTTATGTAGGAAAGATGTCACAGGATTATAAAGAAAGGTAGGTATTAATATGGCTTTAATAAGATGTCCAGAATGTGGAAAAGAAATAAGTGATTCGGCACAAGTGTGTCCAAATTGTGGCTGTAAGACAGAGTTGGGAAATCAAAATGAAATTATGAAAACTTCTTTACTCGCGGATATAGGTTTTACAGTTTTAGGAATAATATGTGCTATATTTGCATTTGTAGCTTACTATACAGTTAGTACGGATGCATTTGTAGTGTTGATTATTTTGGCAGCTGTTTTATTTATTATTGGCTCAGTCTATGGAAGATTAATAAGAAAAAATAATAAGAAATAATATCTTTGAGAGGGGTAAGATGAATAAGAAGATAATAACTATAATTTTAACTCTAAGTACTATGTTTTTTACAGTCGGATGTTCGTTTACAAATAATGAATCAAATGGGAGTGATAAAAATTATACCTATAATGATTTAGATGAGAATCAAAAAGAAATTATAGATAATGTGTATGCTGAATTAGGTGATTGGGGATATACGTATGAGCCAGATGCTATTCCGGCGAGTAAGATAAAGTTTTTTTATGAGGATTCGAAATTGATATTTGCGGCCTTTCATGATTATGGCGGTGGAAATGGTGGAGGCTCTTATTCAGTATATGAAATAGATGAGAATTCTGGAACAGTAAGTGGACATTCATATGACACGCTAAATGAAAATGATGTACTAAATCAACGAGTTTTAGCTGTGGAACTTTTATCGGGAGAAAGTTTTGATGTTGAAGCTTCCGAAGACTCGCAAAAAGATATTTTGGCAAATTCATATGGTAAGGCTGTAAATGAGTAATAATATGACTATAACAGAATTGGAGAAAATTAAAAATGGGCTATTGCGGTAATTGTGGTGAAAAAATAGAAAAAGGAGCTAATTTTTGCGGTAAATGTGGTGCGGTTGTTGAGAAAGAACAATCAGAACATGTTTATGATGTTATAGCACCAAAGAACAATAGCGCTAGAGTATGGAAAGTTATAATCCCTAGTCTTATTGTTGGAGTAATTGTAATATGGGGATTTATGCAATTGATGTCTGTATCGGATAAACCGTGTGACTGGTGTGGACATAGTCCGACTGTGGCATATAAAGAAAGTGATGGTTCTTACTCTTATGTTTGCAAGGATTGTAGAAAAAAATGTGCATGGTGTGGTAAAAAAGCCACACGACATTATGAGAATATGATGCATAAGGAAGTTTTTGTATGCGAAGAAACTTACAAGGAAATGCATGATGATTAACAAATGCTATTTGTGTAGGAAGGCTGGTAAAATAATGAAGAAGAAAACTGTAAAAATACTTATGGGTGTAGCGTTGATATCAACATTACTAGGAGCATGCTCTACAAATAGAAGCACACAGAATGAGCAGAAAACGTTAAATACGGAAATATCTAAAATTGTAAAAAATCATTCAGAGAGTACATATGAAGAAAATACAAAGGAAAATACCGAGAAAGTAGTAGAGAAAAATACCGAAGACAATTTATATCTTACAACTGATTATAAAGTTGAAGATTATTGTAATGGATATTTTATTGTATCCAAAATGGATGGGAGATTGTTTGGTGTAATAAATTCTAAAGGTAAGGAAGTTATTCCATTAAAATATGATGAGGTGAGTTTTTATAATAGACAAGAGGTTGAGCAACAGGGAGCAGATACTTTATTGTTTCAAGCAAGCTATCAGGATGAAGATTATTTATTAGATACTGAAGGTAAGGAATTCGATTCAGAAATGGAAATTAAACCTCTTCTGGGGAAAATTGATAGTAGTATAAAATATTATTCTAGACCATTAAATATGAAATATGTTGATAAAGAATATACTAATGGAGATGTAGAATATGCATCAGGTAACGGAGAAATTAATTTTTATGATAAAAATAAAAGCAAGGTTGGAACATTTTCGACAGGCTACCCAATTATAGAGTATTATCAATTAACAAAAGATTATTATTTAATTGATTCATATGAAGGAATTAACGATTATCATGTTTATCTGAATAATAAGGATAATATAACGATTTGGGATGGTTATGCAATTAGTCATTCTTTAAGAGTTAATATTATAGACAATAATGTATTGATAAGTGTTAATACACCAGGAGATGAAAAAATATATTGTTTGGCATCCGATGGTAGTATCTCTGAAGTGACCGGATATTATACAGATTATACTGGAATTCACAAAGGACAGAGTGAAAATAGACCAGGATATACAATTGGAAAAGATGATAATATTAAAATTAAAAGTTATGATGACACATGGTTGTTAGAAGGTGATGATATAGAAATATGTAATGATAGATATTTTGCATTGGATCCAATAAGTTCTGAAGGTTCAGTATGTAGATATTTCTTTCTAAAAAATAGTGATTCTAAAGTTGTATTATTAGATGCAGATGCTAATATTATTGATACTAATGATTTATTTACATGGGGGAACGATTTTGAACCTTCACTTAAAGGGAGCTGTATATTTGATGATACTGTTATAGCTGGATCTGATGCATTATATATAGCTAGACAAAACGGTGATAAATATGAAGTTTATAGATTTGCAGCAGAAAAATAATCAGATATATGATATAGATAAATAGTAAAAAAGTGATTCATGATAAGTGTAATATTCCGTGAATCACTTTTTTATTAAATAAAGTGGTAGAAAAAATAGATTCTTTTATGGATGACTATACAGCAGATGAATATATGAGGATGAGAAATTTTCTATAGAATATGACATAAGAGAATTTATAAATCACTAACATGAAGCGTATCAGAAACTGATTTTGGATGTGCAAAATGAGATAAGTGAGGAGATATCAATAATGAAGAGAGTGATTAGTTTTTTTCTTTGCGCAATTATGCTAATGTCATCTACATATACGGCATTAGCTACAGAAACAACTGATATATCTTATAATACGCTTTCTGTTGAGTTCTCAGATAATCTTGGGATGACAGAAGAACTTAATGTAATGATGACAGATGATCATCTTTATGTAGATGCAGAACAGTTAGGAGATAGACTTGGTTATCAGGCTGAAGTTGGAAATGAATACGTAGCAATTTACAATAAAAATTTTAGTAATACAGTTCCTTATGGTCTTACTACCTTTTACTATGATAGTACAAAAGTAAGACATATGTTATTTAATAAAATGGTTGATTATGAAGCTCCATTTAAGATCGTTAAGAATTCTGATGGTGTGTGGATTCCATTTGAATTTAGTCTTTTATTATTAAATAGTTCTGATGTTGTGCTTGATAATCAGGTGCACATTGAAATGCCACAAAAAAATATCGTAGATATTTATATGGATATATTAAAAAATAATGATAGATATTTATTTGATTGGAAAAGCGATGCCGGTGCTTCAGAAGGTTCAATATTTGCCATGGGGACAGGAGCATATTTTGTTCAGGTATTTAGTGGTATTTTGGATAAAGATGGAGCGTCGTGGTCTCAATTAATAGATAGTTTTTACCTGAAAATGGATAGCTATGATCGAAAATATGCAGAGAGCTTTGCTAGAATGTTTTGTACATACTCAGATGAAGAATTAACTCTTAATGCAAAAGCAATGAAAGAGAAAATGAAACCTTTTAATGGGGATAATTGGGTTGCAAAATCAATAAAAAAAGTTGACGATATTATAGATGATAATATTGGAGATTTATCTGAAAAAACAGCTGATTTAAAGAAAAAAATTGATGTAGAAAATGGCACATCTGTAGCGAAGTTTAACAAATCATATCAAGAACTTGATAAAATGTGTAATACAGCAGATTATTTTTCAGATATGACAGATCCATTTTTAACCGCTTCAAAAGAATTTAAGAATGTTACCAGCTTTTTGGATGTATTTTATAAGATATCGGAAGTTATTGGTTATGCCAGCGAGTTTAAAAATCAGGACGAATTTGCGGTAAAATCATTAGATATATTAATAAAAAATTCTGATTCGAGCTGTGTTATGTCTAAGGCTATGAAAGATAGCATGGGAGATTACAAAAAGACACTGGAAACCGATATTGTAGCATATTCTGCGTATAATTATCTGATGAATAATATGACAGATTTATTTACAGATACTATAGATATATCAACTACAATACTGGATATGGATTCTAAGCTATACTTGTTAGCGTGGGATATTGCTAAAGGGGCGATTCCGCTTGTCAAAAATAGTCTAAGCAATACTGACTGTTTTTTACAGAGTATGTATGCGGGAATTATACAGTCTGACACCTTTAGCACATATATAAACAAACGAAATGTTGTGTTTGGAGATGCTAAGAATATAACACCGGAAAATCTGTATGAACTCTCCCAGTATTGTTATGCATATCTTAAAAGCTGTTATATAACAAGAGATGCAGCAGTAGGTTCATTAACTGAAAAAACAAAGAAAAATAACCCTACATATGAAAGCACACAGAAGATGGTAAATCAGGAAATTGCGGAATATTTGATTAAGCTAAAAAATGCTGATAAAACAAATAAGTATGGGTGTTATGGATTCTTGCCAGAAAATAATGAACAGTATTTGGGTGAGTATGATGATAGTTCAATTATAGATGCTGTGCAAAATAAAAGTGATTTGAAAGATTTTGTGGGAATATGGGTATTGGATAGTGTTGCAACAAATAAGAATAATGATCGATCTCTTAGTTTTATGTATGGAAGTGGATTAACACAGTATGGTGCTGATTTAGAAATTGATGAAAACGGCGATTTTTCGTTCTATATTGGAATAGGACTTGGTGGAAAGGGGGTATGTAGCATTGAAGATGATCATTTAAACTATAACATTAATATGTATGAAGAAAATCAGACTGTTCAAGATACAATGCTTATTGGAAAAGATAAAAAATATTTGGTAATGAAAGATATAAATGATAATTCATATAATCTTTATTGGATAAGAAAAGGCTCTCAAAGTGTTTATAGTGAGGTTGAAGAAGAAAATGTTGGAAAAGATAAAATAGAACTTTCCGGATATATTGGAGAGAACATATCTCAAATAGATCAAAACATAAAATTCACAATTGAAAATGAAGTAGATGCAGGAAAATTTAAACAAAATGATAATGTTTGTTTTGCTTGTCATAAGGACGATAGCATTAGAGAGATTGATATAACTGGCGATGGCGGTTATATGTTATATGGGATTAAATATAATATGGATGTGGATAGCGTAAGAACTATATTGAGTAAAAGCGATATCTGGACAATACAAAAAGATCAAACAGATACTATATTTTGTAAAGATAAAACAAATACTTACTATTTTGACATTTATCTAGAAAATGGAAGTGTAAAATCATTATCTTTACATTCTGCGGATAGTTATTGTGGATACAATCATGCAGAATAAACTAATGCGAATAATCTTATTAAATGCATTGCATCTGCGCAAGTTTTGTTTATTAAAATACATAGTAAATCATTTCTCTTAGGAAGGAGCAGCAACATGAAAAAATGCAAATTTATAAAATCAGGAATAGCAATCGCGATTCTAGGATGTTCAATCATTTTTACAGCCTGTGACGTTAATACCGACAAGAAAGTAGAAAAGCAGGCAAACAAGGTGGTTGACGCGGTGGAATCCAAAGATATAACAAAATTAGATGCTATCATTAACGGAACCGATGAAATAAAAGCAGATGAGGAATTAAAAGATTTCTTTGAGACAGACACCGAAGCAAAGCAGAAAAATGGTTTGATGTCTAAAATTATAAAGCATGATACAATCAAGGTGAAAAAGGTGGGAAAAGATACAGTTACATATAAAATAACAGCACCTGATTTTTCCAAGTATTTTACCGAGATGAAAAAGAGTGAAGTGACAGAGGAAAATATAGAATCATTTACAGATGATTATATTTCAAATGCTGAAAAAGTGACTAATGAAGTGGAAATTCCATATACATATAAGGATGGAATTTATTCAGCAGAATACGATACTGAGGAATTTGTCAATGCATTGACCGGCAATTTGGTTACTGCTTATCAGGAGCTGATGCAGGATGTACAAAAGGAACTTAGTGAGGAGACTGGTGATGAAAAAAATAATTAGTATTTTATTAAGCGCAATAATATTATTGACAACCGGCACAGCGTATGCGACAGAAACAAAGAGTGCTGATATTTCGTACAATACACTTCCGGTTGAGTTCTCCGATAATCTAGGAACAACAGAAAATCTGGATGCGATGGTAGATGATGGACATTTGTATGTAAATGCAAAACAGCTTGGAGAAAGGCTTGGATATCAGGTTAAAGCAGGCGATGAGTATGTGGCTATTTTTAACAAAGAATTTAGTAATACAGTACCATATGGTATTACAACATTTTACTATGACAGTACAAAGGTTGGACATATGTTATTCAACAAGATGCTAGATTATGAAGCTCCATTTGAGACAGTAAAGAATGCTGATGGAGAGTGGATTCCTTTTGAATTCAGCCTGTTATTGTTAAATAGTTCAGATGTTGTACTGGATAAAAAGATTCATGTTGATATGCCGGAGAAGAATATAGTTGATATCTACATGGATGTGTTGAAAAATAATGACCGTTATTTGTTTGATTGGGAGACTGATGCTGGAGCAACACCTGGTTCAATGTTTGCAATGGGGACTGCAGCCAATATGGTTCAGATATTTAATGGTGTGCTTGACTGGGATGGAGCATCATGGTGCCAGTTGATTAATTCATTTAGCATGGATTCGTCTAGCTATGATGCAAAGTATTCGGAATCATTTGCAAAGATGTTCTGTACTTATTCAGATGAAGAATTGAGTCAGGATGTAGATGCAATGAAGGAAAAGCTGAAGCCTTTTAATGGAGATAATTGGGTTGTAAAATCCATGAAACAGATAGATGATGCATATGATTATAAGATAGAAAATCTATCTAAGAAGACAGCAGATTTGAAGAAAAAAATGGTTGTTGAAAATAAAGCATCTGTGGATGCTTACAATAAATCGTATCAGGAATTAGATAAATTGTGTTCAAGAGCTGATTTCTTTTCTGAGACAACAGATCCTTTTGTACAGGTATCAAAAAGTTTTAAAGAGGCAACAGGTTTTATGGAGGCATTCTATTCAGTAATGGAAATTACAGGGTATGCAAGTGAGTTTCAGAATCAGGATAAGTTTGCAGTGAAATCGTTGGATACATTTATTAAGAATTCAAATTACGGCTGTGTTATGTCTAAGGCTATGAAAGATGGTTTGAGAGATTATAAAAATACGTTGGAAACAGATATAGTCTCATATTCGGCATATAATTATCTGATGAATAATATGGGTGATTTACTTAAAGAAGGGCTGGATGTTTCTACGACATTACTTGATACAGAATCAAAGATATATTTGTTAATATGGGACATTTCTAAGGAAACCGTTCCTTGGGTGAAAAATGGATTAAGCAATACGGACTGTTTTTTGCAGAGTATGTATGCCGGAATTGTACAGTCTGATACTTTCAAGTCTTATATTGATAAAAGGGATGCTGTGTTCAAGGATGCAAATAATATAACATCGAAGAATCTGTACGAGGTGACACAGTATTGCTATGCCTATTTAAAGAGCTGTTATATCACAAGAGATGCAGCGGTTGGAGCGTTAACTGAAAAGACAAAGAAAGATAATCCGACTTATGAAAGCACACAGAAAATGGTCAATCAGGAAATTGCAAAGTGTCTTGTTAAGCTAAAGGATGCGGATAAGACTAATAAGTATGGTTGCTATGGTTTCTTACCGGAAAATAATAAGCAGTATCTTAGTGAATATGATGATGGCGAGTTGTTAAAGTGTGTGCTTTCTTCTGCGGATGGAGAAGAATTATATAAAGATGTTCTAGATATGTATTACTATAAGATTAAAAATCAGAATTGGACTGATAATGATGATGTCAGTATAGCATATTTGTATAATGAAAATTATAAAGAGTTAGGTAATACAGGATATGCATTTATTGACATAGATGGAAATGGTGTTCCAGAGTTGTTGATAGGCGACAAAGATTCGGAAAATTATGGATGGATTCTTGATTTGTATACATGTATTGATAATCAAATAGTACATCTCGGTACAACATGGGAAAGATTTGGAATCAGCCTTTCAAAAAATGGAAGAATATATCAATATGGATCAGGGGGAGCAAGACTTACATCACAAGAGGAATGTGTAATTGATGTGAAAAATAAAGCACTTTCGGTAGTTGATGCTGTAATATATGATGAAGATGATGCTCAAGGCACGCCTTGGTTTCATGCGACTGAAGAATATGGTACAGATTCAGGATTTGATTTAAGTAAGATGAAAAACATATCCGAAGAAGAGGGGATGAAAAAATGGGAGGAGTACAATAATAATATTATAGGATATTCAATTACCCCATTTTCAGAATATACCCCAAAGTAAGGAGATAGTAATATTAAATCAAGAGCATATTATGAATTTTTAAAGAATAGAGAATATAAAACTTATATTGGTGCAGAATGGAACAACACAACACCGGCATATTATGCCATTTTTGATATAGATGGAAATGGAGTCGATGAATTACTTTTATATGGCACTGATAATAGTTAGAGTAGTATGACCATTTTTACCCTAGACGTTAATACACAAAAGATAACAATTATTCCAGGAATGGAGTATGACACGGATTCGCCATATAAAATAGATGTGTTGTCTACTTCTGGCGAGTTTTACTATTCACAAAAATATAATGCTATAGCATATAATGAATATCGAAGTTTGGGTTATCCATATGAGATGTCATATTATACGATACAAAATAATGTACTGGATTATAGTTTTGATATGTGGTCGGAAGAAAATGCCGATACAGGAGAGTTGAATTATTATATTGCAGGTATTGATTTTGACAAGAAAGAACTTACAAAAGAAGAAGCTGATGAATATAGAACAGAATATACAACAATATTTTGGAAACCAATACCATAGAGCTGAAAATTTCTCATATAAAAAGTAGATTAGTCGGCTAGTAAACAGTTGTTCTGAGGAATATACTGTATACTAGCCGGCTTTTAAATAATTTGATATGTGAAGTTTTGGCATATTATAATACTCTAGTCGCATATTATAAATTTACCCCAACATTTATGAAAAATTCGGCTAATTTTACAATTGAGTCATTTATCCCAATGTGGTAGAATAACAAAGTCCAAGAAAAAGGAGCAATTGGATTTCGAAAAGTTAAAAACTTTAGCGCCATGCACCGGCAGGTACGTAAAATGATGCCGGTTAACGAGGTTTCAGGTTATCGAAAATTCGGCGGATGCCTGGACGCATATATGGATGCGTATCTCAAGCCAAATATGATGGAGACATCAAAACAAAGCGAGAGAACCATAAAAATCAAGTAGCTATTCAGTACAGAACAGTTACATATTTGTACATTTAAAATTATATATCGAAAAGGAGATCTAACACTATGTGTGGAATTATAGGATTTACAGGCCGTTTAGAGGCACAGAAGATTTTGACGGAAGGACTCGCAGCGTTAGAGTATCGTGGATACGACAGTGCAGGTATTGCTTATTTCAAGGATACAGGCAAGATTTCTATTCGCAAAACCGTCGGAAAGGTTAAGGATCTTCTCGCTATCTGCGATGATGAGAACAATTCAACCTGTGGAATCGGACATACAAGATGGGCAACACACGGCGGAGTTACCAATGCCAATGCTCATCCTCACAAGGTTGGAAATGTCGCACTCATCCACAATGGTATCATTGAGAACTACCACGAGATCGTAAACAAGTTTGATCTTGCAGACTCTCTTATATCTGAGACAGATACAGAGGTAGCAGCGGCTCTTATCAACAAGCTATATGACGGAGATCCAAAGGCTACTATTAAGAAGGCAGTAGCAGAGCTTCAGGGTTCATTTGCGTTCTGTATCATGTTCAAGGATCAGCCGGGAAAGATTTTTGCTGTCAGAAATGTAAGCCCGATGGTTGCAACATATTGCGATGA
>OLOK01002188.1_pt1 | contig 14470 bp, 9 predicted proteins | sample 1672591 | NCBI WGS metagenome assembly OLOK01 (sample SAMEA3136703, study PRJEB25190) | human gut metagenome | biome: human gut; feature: human-associated habitat; material: faeces | place: Austria | collected 2013 | reverse complement strand
TATATTCGCTGTAACTTGGTCAAAATGCATTCCACATCACCTTCGGTGATAGCATTTTGCCCCGCATGTCTCGGGATTTTGGCATATTTATGCCAAAACACCTCGCGGGATATTCTCTATTACCAATTACCTTGGTACTTCTACCATGATATAAGCTTCTACTTTATCTTCTTCTTTGACATCATTGAATCCGTCAAATACAAGACCACACTCGTATCCTGCTTTGACTTCTTTGACATCGTCTTTGAAACGTTTCAGGGATGCAAGCTCGCCCTCGAAGATCTGATCTCCCTCTCTGGTGATACGAACCTTACAGTTTCTCTGGAAGATACCATCGAGGATATAGCTTCCTGCGATCGTACCAACGCCGGATGCTTTGAAGAGCTGGCGGACTTCTGCATGACCAATGACTTTCTCTTCGAATACCGGGTCAAGCATACCCTTCATGGCTGCTTCTACATCTTCGATCGCCTGATAGATGACTCTGTAGAGACGCAGGTCTACGCCTTCCTGATCTGCAAGCTGTTTTGCCATTGCGTCCGGACGAACGTTGAATCCGATGATGATCGCATTGGAAGTTGCAGCAAGGGATACGTCAGATTCATTGACTGCACCAACGCCGCCATGGATCACGCGGACAACAACTTCCTCATTGGAAAGTTTGGTAAGACTCTGTTTCACAGCCTCAACAGATCCCTGTACGTCTGCTTTGACGATGATCGGCAGTTCCTTGAGGTCACTTGCCTGGATCTGATCAAACAGGTTATCCAGAGAAAGTTTGCCTTTGGTTTCTTCAAGCAGATGTTTCTTGTTCTCTGTAACGAAGGTAGCTGCGAAGTTCTTGGCTTCCTTGTCGCTCGGGAACGCCATCAGGATCTCACCTGCATTCGGAACATCACTGAGACCAAGGATCTCAACTGGTGTGGACGGTCCTGCTTCTTTGACTCTTCTTCCTCTGTCGTCCATCATGGCACGTACTTTACCGCTGCATGCACCTGCTGCGATGAAATCTCCGACATGGAGAGTACCCTTCTGTACGAGGATCGTAGCAACCGGTCCTTTACCTTTGTCAAGCTGTGCTTCGATCACGAGACCTCTCGCTGCACGGTTCGGGTTTGCTTTGAGTTCCAGGACTTCTGCTGAAAGAAGGATCATCTCAAGCAGAGTGTCGATTCCTTCTCCTGTATGTGCGGATACCGGTACGAAGATGGTGCTTCCGCCCCAGTCTTCCGGGATCAGTTCATACTCGGAAAGTTCCTGTTTTACTCTCTCTACGTTTGCACTTGGTTTATCGATCTTGTTGATCGCAACGATGATCTCAACGCCTGCTGCTTTGGCATGGCTGATCGCCTCTACTGTCTGCGGCATGACACCATCATCTGCTGCTACGACGAGAACTGCGATATCTGTGGAGTTTGCACCACGCATACGCATAGCGGTGAATGCTTCATGTCCCGGTGTATCCAGGAATGTGATCTTCTGTCCGTTGATCTCTACAACAGATGCACCGATATGCTGTGTGATTCCTCCGGCCTCACCTCTTGTTACATGGGTATCACGGATCGCATCCAGAAGGGATGTCTTACCATGGTCAACGTGACCCATAACACATACTACAGGCGGTCTGGAAACCATATCTGCTTCGTCTTCTTCCTCTTCTTTGAGGAGTTCGCCGATAACGTCTACTTTTTCTTCCGGCTCTGCGATGATATCGTAGTCCAGAGCGATCTCCTGAGCTTTCTCGAAGTCGATCTCATGGTTTACAGTTACCATGGTTCCTTCCATGAAGAGCTTCTTAACGATCACGGACGGCTGCATCTTCATTGCTTCTGCCAGTTCGCGGATGGTCATCTTCTCTGGAAGTGTGATCTCTTTTACTTCTGGTTTCTTCTCTTCCTGTTTCGGCTGAGGAGTTGGTTTCTGCAGAGCCTTCGGGATCCTGGAAAGGTTTCTTCTTCCACCCTGATTCGGGCGATTATGTCCTGCACCGGATTTCTCGAAGTCTTTCTTCTTGTTCTTGTTCTCTCTGTCACGCTCTCTCTTGCTGTCCTTGGATGTCTTGGTCAGTTCTGGTGTGAATACAGCATCGTTATCTCTTCTTCCGCCACCGGATCTCTGTCCGCCACGGTTATTTCCGCCGAAGCCTCCTCTGTTGCCGTCTGGTCTTCCGTTTCCGCCCTGCTGTGGTCTTCCCTGACCACCCTGCTGCGGTCTTCCGCCCTGACCTCTCATCGGACGGCCGTTTCCGTCACCCTGGCGCGCCGGACGTCCTTCGCCCTGCGGTCTTCCCTGACGGTTTCCGTCACGATTCGGACGACCCTGTCCGCCGTTTCCATTGCGGTCGGAGAATCTTCTTTCGCCACCGCGGAAGTCACGGCCTCTGCCTTCACCACCGCGGTTGTCGCGGTTATTGTCTCTTCCGTCGCGGTTATTCTGGCGGTTCTGTCCTCTGTTGTTATTGTAACCGGACTGTTCCTGTCTCTGCGGTCTTGCAGAATTGTTCTGTGCCGGTGCTGCGCTCTTCGGTGCCTCTGCCTGTGCAGTCTGCGGTTTCTTTGCAGTTTCCTCTACCGGTTTCTGAGCTGCCTGCGGCTTCTGAGCCTGTGGCTTTGCGGCTGGTCTTTTGTCTGTATTGTTGTTCTGACGTTTCGGTCTGTTTTTGCCGCCGTCACTTGCATTCTGTGCATGATATACACGAATGATATTTTTTTTCTTTTTAGGAGCCTCTGCTTTGTCTGCTTCTGGTCTCGCTGTTACCGTCTTTTCTTCTGTTCTGGAATTATCCACCTTGGTAATCTGCTCCTTTCCCCTGGTTAAAAATTTTTGTTTTATTAATCGGATACTGGGTTCCTCAAGAGTACTCATATGACTTTTGACTTCTACCCCGTTTGCTTTTAGAAATTCAATGACTTCTCTGTTCGATCTGCCAAGTTTACTGGCAAGTTCATGCACTCTGATCTTCGGCACATGGATCCCTCCTTCAATCACTGCTGCACACCGCAGCTTTATAATTTCTGGAGTTCTTTTAACATTGCTTTTGCAAAGTTTTCATCCTGTACCGCAAGGCTGGCGCGGAATTCTTTTCCGCAGAATCTGCCCAGTTCTTCTTTGTTGGCAATAAAGTAGATCGGTACTTCGTAAAAATCACACATGTTCTGGAATTTTTTCCTTGTATTCTGGGATGCATCATCTGCAACCAGAACCAGGAAACCTTTCCCTGTCTTGACAGATTTCTCTGTCGAAAATTCTCCGCTGGCAACCTTGCCGGCTTTTGTGGCAAGCCCCAGAAGAGATAACACTTTATTGTTGTTTTTCAATCTTACTTAACTCCTTTTTCAGGTCTTCGTAGACCTCTTCGGGAACGCTGGTCTTGAGAGACCGTTCGATCCCGTGATTGCGGATCGCTTTGTCAAGGCATTCGGTTGATGGACATACATAGGCGCCCCTTCCGTTCTTTCTGCCTGTGGTGTCAAGAACGATCTCGTCTTCCGGTGTCTTAAGGACACGGATCATTTCTTTTTTGCTTTTCATTTCTCTGCAGCCGGTACACTGGCGCATCGGAATTTTATTTTTTGTCTTCATAGATCTTATTCTTCTGTTGTCTCTTCTTCGGAAACCTCTTCAGAAACTTCTGTTTCTTCTGCTTCCTGAGACTCTTCTACGTTTTCTGCATCTTCTGCTGCTTCGTCTTCGTAGAATTCTTCTTCCTCATCATAGTCGTAAAGATCACCGGATTCTTTGGCCTGTGTCTCACTCTTGATGTCGATCTTGAATCCTGTCAGGCGGGCTGCAAGACGTGCATTCTGTCCTTCTTTACCAATTGCAAGAGAAAGCTGGTAGTCCGGAACAACAACAAGTGCTGTCTTCTCATCCGGATCAGCCATTACTGCAATGACTTTGGCCGGGCTTAATGCATTCTCAATAAGGATCGCCGGGTTTTCGTCCCAGTTGATGATATCGATCTTCTCGCCGCGGAGTTCCTCTACGATGGAGTTTACTCTCGCACCGTTCATACCAACGCATGCTCCAACCGGATCTACGTCAGGATCATTGCTCCATACAGCGATCTTGGTACGGGAACCTGCTTCTCTGGCAATGCTCTTGATCTCTACTGTGCCGTCTCTTACTTCGGCAACTTCGGATTCGAAGAGGCGTTTTACGAGACCCGGATGTGTTCTGGATACCTGGATACGCGGTCCTTTTGGAGTATCCTTAACTTCCAGGATGTATACCTTGATATGTTCTGTCGGATGGAATTCTTCTCCTCTGACCTGCTCATTCTCAGCGAGGATCGCATCTGCCTTGCCAAGATTGATGCTGACATTTTTGCCCATGACACGCTGTACGATACCTGTAACGACTTCTTTCTCCATTCCGTAGTACTGATCGTAAAGAACTTTGCGCTCTTCCTCACGGATCTTCTGAAGGATGACGTTCTTAGCATTCTGTGTTGCGATACGTCCGAATTCCTTGGACTGGATCTGAACTTTGATCACGTCTCCGAGTTCTGCGTTGGCATTGATCTTCTGTGCGTCTGTAAGTGAGATCTCCAGTGCAGGATCCTCTACGAATTCCTTTACTTCACGCTCAGCGTAAACACTGAAATCACAGGTTTCAGGATTGATCATTACATGTACATTATCAGCTTTACCGAAATGGTTCTTACATGCCTGGATCAGAGACTGCTCGATTGCTCCCAGAAGTGTATCCTTACTGATATTTTTTTCTTTTTCCAGGACATTCAGAGCGTCCATTAACTCTTTGTTCATTTTTTTTATTTCCTCCTCATTTTATCAAAGCATATAGGTGCATCGTATTCATTAATCAGTTAAAATTCAATTGCCAGCCGGATCAGGGCTATGTCTTTCTTTTCAAATGTGCGTAAGGTGCCGTTTTCGTCCTCCTCGATCGTCACACTGTTATCATCATATGCGTTTAAAATCCCGCAGAATTCCTTTTGTTTCTCTATCGGACGATAGGTACGGATCTCTACCAGTTTGCCCATGCTTCTGACAAAATCCTTCTCTTTCTTTAACGGTCTGTCAAGACCTGGGGAACTGATCTCCATAATATAGCTGTCTTCGATAAAATCATCCTCATCCAGCTTGTCGCTGAACGCGCGGCTTACTGCTTCGCAGTCATTGACCGTGATCCCGCCCGGCTTGTCGATGTATCCTCGAAGATACCAGTTGCCTGCTTCCTTGACGTATTCTACATCTACAAGTTCAAAACCTGCTGCCTCAACGATCGGTGCCAGCATTGCCTCTGCCTTCTGTTCATATTCATCTCGTCTGCTCATATTTTCCACCTGCCTTTCGCACATCAGAATGATCGCGGAACTGCTTATAGTAATCAATCTCGCAAAAAGAGTGGACCGAAGTCCACTCTCTGATCATCCGTTATCATGTTATCTCATATAATAGCACCATAAGGTCTGAAAAGCAAGGATTTTTTGAAATCTCTTGTTATATCCTTGGTTTGATGCCTTTGGTATCGCGTTTTCCGAGGCGTACTTTGTTCAGGGAGTACTCCTTGTCGTGGTAGGAGATCGCATATTCCTGATGACCTCCGAGAAGGTATGCATGCTCCAGATGATCTCCGTCTGCAAGCTTCATTCCACGTACGCCGAGAGCTGCTCTCTTGGCGGTGGAGATCTCCTGTTTCAGGAAACGGAGGAAATAACCGCCGTTACTCTGGAACACCACCTGCTCCATCTCACCTGCACTGCCGACAAAAATAAGTTCGTCATCCTCAGCAAGTTTCGTGGATGCGATCGTTCTCTTGGTCACATCAAACTCAGCACCATCAACCAGTTTACACATGGATGTCTTTGTCACAAAAAGGATCTGATCCTGTTTGATCTGTCCAAGCGGCGCTACATACAGCATCTGCTCCTGGCTGCTGTCATAGTTGCTTAAGTTATCTACCGGTGTTCCCTTATCTCTGAAACGTACCAGTGGAATATCGACTGCCTTGATCGTATGCATCTTGCCCTTGTCCGTAAAGATGCAGATCTTGTCCGTGTTCATGCACAGGAATACGCAGCGGTTCTCATTGTGTGCTGCTTCTTTGTTTCGTTCATAGGCATTTTTGTCGATCAGCTTCATATAACCAAAGCGATCCATCAGGAAGCAGACTTCTGTCTCTTCCATCTTCTTTTCTTCGTAGACAGCTTCCTCGGCATTCTCGATGGAAGTGCGGCGTTTGCTTCCATACTCCTTCTTGATGCCGTCCAGTTCCCTGGTGATTACTTCTGCCATGGAGTCGTAATTATCCAGGATATCCTTGTATTCGGCAATATTCTTCATCGTCTCCTGATAGTCTGCCTGAAGTGCCTCGATCTCCAGTCCGATCAGCTTATAGAGACGCATATCCAGGATCGCACCTGCCTGCTTCTCTGTAAATTTGAGCTTTGAAGCGGCTTTCTCACTTGCCTTGATCCTGAAGCGGATTCCTTCTGTCACGCCCTCTACCAGACATTTCTTGACCTGCTCACGGTTCTTGCTTCCGCGCAGGATCTCGATGATCAGGTCGATCACGTCACATGCCTTGATAAGACCTTCCTGGATCTCTCTCTTCTCCTGCTCTTTGTCAAGAAGGGTCCTGTATTTCCTTGTTGTGACATCAAACAGAAATTCCACATGGTGCTCGATGATCTGCTTAAGGCTTAATGTCTCCGGTCTGCCATCTGCAACCGCCAGCATATTTACACCAAACGTATCCTCGAGACGTGTTTTCTTGTACAACATGTTGGTGAGATTTTCTACATCGGTGTCTTTTTTGAGTTCCAGAACGATACGGATTCCCTCCTTGGAGGACTGGTTGGAGATGTCCACGATGTCTGTAGTCTTCTTCGTCTCGACCAGGGATGCGACATCATTCAGGAATTTACCGATATTTGCTCCGAGCATCGTATACGGGATCTCTGTGATGATAAGCTGCTTCCTGCCGCCCTTGAGTTTCTCGATCTCTACTCTTCCACGGAGACGGATCTTGCCGGTTCCGCTCTCGTAGATCTTGCGGAGGTCATCCTTGTTGACCACAAGACCGCCGGTCGGAAAATCCGGTCCTTTAATATAACGCATCAGCCCCTTGACACTGATCGTATTGTCCTTCATGTATGCCTTGACCGCATCTACGACTTCACCGAGATTATGTGGCGGGATGCTGGTCGCCATGCCGACTGCGATTCCCTCTGCACCATTCACCAGAATATTCGGGATCTTGACAGGAAGAACCGACGGTTCTTTCTCTGTCTCATCAAAGTTCGGCACAAAATCAACAACATTCTTATCAAGGTCTCCAAGAAAAACTTCCTGTGTCAGTTTCTCCAGACGTGCTTCTGTGTAACGCATCGCCGCAGCGCCGTCGCCCTCGATGGAGCCGAAGTTTCCATGTCCATCTACCAGCGTCCTGCCCTTCTTGAAGTCCTGCGCCATAACGACCAGCGCATCATAGATAGAGCTGTCGCCGTGCGGATGATATTTACCCATTGTATCTCCGACGATACGGGCACATTTACGGTACGGGCGGTCATAACGGATCCCGAGTTCATACATATCATATAAAGTTCTTCTCTGTACAGGCTTCAGACCATCTCTTACATCCGGGAGTGCTCGGGAGATGATAACGCTCATGGCATAATCGATATATGATTTCTGCATGATCTCCGAATAGTCTGTACGGATCACATTTTCCTGTTTTGTTTCCATAAAAAATCCCTTCCTTAGATGTCAAGTTCCGCGTCTGCTGCATGTTCGTAAATGAACGCCTTACGCGGCGGTACTTCGCTTCCCATAAGAATCTCTGTCACGCTGGATGCCAGACGCGCGTCCTCGATCTCCACACGCTTCATCCTTCTTGTCTCCGGGTTCAGCGTTGTCTCCCAGAGCTGTTCTGCATCCATCTCTCCAAGACCTTTGTATCGCTGGAGCGTAAAGCTGCCCGGTTTGTGCGCCTTACGGTATTTCTCCAGTGCCTTGTCGTCGTAAAGATATTCTTCCGGGCCTTTTTTCGGCATTGCCTTGTAGAGAGGCGGCATTGCGATATAGACATGCCCCTCATAAATCAGTTCCGGCATAAAACGATAAAACAGTGTCAGAAGAAGTGTCGAAATATGTGCACCATCGACATCGGCATCGGCCATGATCACGATCTTGTCATAACGGAGCTTGCTGATATCAAAGTCGTTGCCGTATCCTTCGGAAAAACCGCATCCAAACGCATTGATCATCGTCTTGATCTCTGCATTGGCAAGAACCTTGTCGATCGTTGCCTTCTCAACGTTGAGGATCTTACCACGGATCGGAAGGATCGCCTGATAATTACGATTTCTGGCTGTCTTGGCAGAACCGCCTGCGGAATCTCCCTCTACGATAAATATCTCACACTGGGATGGATCTTTCTTCTCACAGTTGGCAAGCTTGCCATTGGAATCAAAGGAATATTTCTGCTTGGTCAGAAGGTTTGTCTTGGCTCTCTCCTCGGTCTTGCGGATCTTGGCTGCCTTCTCTGCACAGGAAAGGATCGCCTTGAGTGTCTCCAGATTTCTGTCAAAATAGAGGACAAGCTGCTCGCCCAGGACCTTGCCTGTCGCTTTGGCAGCATCCTGGTTGTCGAGTTTTGTCTTAGTCTGTCCTTCGAATCTCGGTGCAGGGTGTTTGATGGAAACAACTGCTGTCATTCCATTTCGGATATCTGCTCCTGTAAAATTCGGATCCTTGTCCTTGATGACACCGATCTCTCGCGCATAACTGTTCATGACAGTCGTAAAAGTTGTCTTAAATCCTGTCAGGTGTGTACCGCCCTCTGCATTGTAGATGTTATTACAGAAGCCCAGAACATTCTCGCGGAAATCACTGGTGTACTGGAAAGCCACCTCTACCTGGATGCCGTCTGCCTCTCCCTTGAGGTAGACCGGCTCATGAAGTGCCTCAGAACTGTGGTTCAGATCACGGATGTATCCGATGATCCCCTCCGGCTCATGGTATTCCAGTTTCTCCGGCTCCGCACCGCGCAGATCCTCGAAATAGATCGTCAGGGCAGGATTCAGGTATGCTGTCTCATGGAGACGGCTCTTGACCTCTGTTGCAGAGAAACGGGTCTTCTCAAAGATCTCCGGGTCCGGAAGGAAATTGATGCAGGTTCCGGTCGCCTTCGTGCGTCCAAGTTTCGGGAGAAGCCCCTCCTCCAGTTCGATGGTCGGGATTCCTCTTTCATAGTGGTCATGATGTACATATCCATCCCTGCTGATCTTGATATCCAGATAAGTAGAAAGCGCATTGACAACAGAGGAACCGACACCGTGGAGACCGCCGCTGGTCTTGTATGCGGCATTGTCGAACTTGCCGCCTGCATGCAGAGTCGTAAAGACAAGACGCTCCGCGGACATTCCTTTCTCATGCATATCTACCGGGATTCCTCGTCCGTTATCTGTTACGGTCGCGGAACCGTCCTTCTCCAGTGTCACATGGATCTCACTGCAATATCCGGCAAGGTGCTCATCTACTGCATTGTCTACGATCTCATAGATCAGATGATTCAGTCCCTTGCGGGATACACTTCCAATATACATACCCGGTCGTTTCCGGACTGCCTCCAGTCCTTCCAGAACCGAGATACTGCCAGCATCATAGGTTTGCTTTTTTGCCATGGGTATATTCATTTCCTTTCTTATGCTCCATTCGGAGCCTGATAGTTACTGTGAACGGAGTGAACAGTAACGCCTGATACTCAAACATTTGTTCTATATCATACCGTATCCTTCTGAATTTTTCAAGACAGTTTTTGGGGATTCGATATTCTTCGATAGATTTAGAAAAAAAAATAACCAGAGAAAACTCTGATTATTCTTAAGCAGCCAGTACGGGAATCGAACCCGTGTTTTCGCCGTGAGAGGGCGACGTCTTAACCCCTTGACCAACTGGCCATTTGTCTGTGTCGTTTGCGTTCCTCGCTGTCGACTCATTTAATATACACCATCTTTTTCTAAAATGCAAGTACTTTTTTAAAAAAATTTAAATTTTTTTATTTTTCGCGAATTTTTCCCTCATAAAAGCCCGTACTTACAGGTTTTCTGCGCAAAAAAACTTTTTATCAATCTATAATAATCGAAACATAGCATAAAAGGAAATGCCATGTTTCATATAATCACATGGCATTCCCCAGTTATTTATTTCTGTTTCTGACTGTTTCTTGTTTCTTATTCCTCTATATCCTCCGCTGGCTCTGCCGGAATGAATACGCGGGATTTCTTTTCTTCGTGTTTATGAAGTGCTGCTTTCTCAGTTGCCTCCATACAGAATTCCATCTGAGAGTTAATCTGGGCTTTGCCTCGTTTATCCGGCTTCACATAAGTTCCATCCGGCTGCAGGATATGAGCTTTTACATTATCCTTAAACTCCAGATCAAGTACGTGCTCCAGTTCTTTCTTAATCTTCTCATCTTCCACAGGGAAAACAATCTCTACCCTGCGGTCAAGGTTACGCGGCATCCAGTCCGCACTTCCCATATAGATTTCCGGGTTTCCGCCGTTTTCAAAATAGAAAATACGGCTATGCTCCAGAAATTCCCCTACAATAGAACGGACATGAATATTCTCACTGATTCCCGGCACTCCTACTTTCAGACAGCAGATACCCCTTACCAGAAGCTCCACCTGAACTCCGCAGGAAGATGCACAATACAATCCTGCAATAATCTTCGGATCACAGAGGGAATTCATCTTTGCACGGATCAACGCCGGAAGTCCTTTCTTCGCATTCTCTGCCTCACGTTCGATCAGGCTTAAGAATCTGTCTTTCATCCAGATCGGCGCTACGATCAGCTTATTCCAGCTCTTCGGTTCTGAATATCCGGAGAGCATATTAAATACTGCTGTTGCATCTTCACCAAAACGTTCATCGCAGGTAAAGATACCGCAGTCTGTATAGAGTTTGGCAGTGGAATCATTGTAGTTTCCGGTTGCCAGATGCACATATCGGCGGATTCCTGTCTCTTCCCTGCGCACAACCAGTGTGATCTTGCTGTGTGTCTTAAGACCTACCAGACCATAGATTACATGACATCCTGCCTTCTCCAGCTTCTTCGCCCATACAATATTATTCTCTTCATCAAAACGGGCTTTCAGTTCTACCAGTACGGAAACCTGTTTGCCGTTTTCTGCTGCCTGCGCAAGGGCAGCAATGATCGGTGAATTGCCGCTGACACGATACAGAGTCTGTTTGATAGCCAGAACATCCGGATCTTTTGCTGCCTGACGCACGAAATTTACAACAGGATCGAAGCTCATATAAGGATGATGCAGGAATACATCGCCCTCACGTATCACCTGGAAAATATCCTTCTCATTCTGGAATTCCGGTACAGGTGCCGGCTGATATCTCGGTGTCTTGTAAGCGTCAAAGCCATCCGCACCATATACTTTCATCAGCATGGTAAGATCCAGAGGTCCGTTTATCTCAAAAACATCTGCCTCTTTGATGTCAAATTCCGTCTTCAGGATCTTCAGCAGGCGTTCGTCCATCTTATCCTCTACTTCCAGACGGATAACTTCGCCCCACTGGCGTTTCTTTAACTGACGCTGAATCTCCACCAGCAAATCCTCTGCCTCATCTTCATCGATGGTAAGATCCGCATTACGCATAATACGGTAAGGATGAGCACATATTACATCATAACTCAGGAAAAGTTTGTCAATATTTCTTTCAATAATCTCTTCCAGCAGGATCACTGTGGTATCTCCATCCTTCTTTGACGGAATCTGCACCACCCTTGGAAGCACAGACGGAACCTGCACTGTAGCAAACAAAAGCTCTCCTGCTTTATCTTTCTTGTTGAGTTTATCACTCTTCTCCTTCTTGGAGATCAGAGCGCCGATATTCAATGTTTTATTTCTGATCAGCGGAAACGGTCTGGAAGAATCCATCGCCATCGGTGTAAGTACCGGATATACATTATCCTCAAAGTATCTGTCTACAAATGCACTCTGTACTTCTGTAAGATTCTCATGAGCTGCCACCAGATGCATTCCTGCTTTCTCAAGCGCAGGGATCAGAGAACGGTTCAGGGTATTATACTGTACATGAACCAGTTCATGGGTACGGACACTGATTTCTTTTAACTGTTCCTTGGCTGTCATTCCTGCAATGTCTGTTTTATGATATCCTGCATGTACCTGATCCTTAAGAGACGCCACACGCACCATAAAGAATTCATCCAGATTGGATGCGGTAATGCTCAGGAACTTCAGTCTGTCAAATAAAGGAAGATTTTTATCTCTTGCTTCACTCAGAACACGCTCGTCAAATTTGAGCCAGCTCAGCTCACGGTTTACGAAATACTCTTTTTTTTCAAATTTTCCAAGATCCATAAGTTCATCCTCCTTTATGCTCTGCCCTTACGCCTGAGAACCAAACGAATGCCAAATACTTCTTCAAAAAATGCGACTTTATCTTTCAGCAGTCCCAGTTCCAGGGAAATATCCTGTGCGGAATCCACGATCATCTGCAGTTCTCTGTCCTTAAGCGCTGTCTTGATCCCTTTTACTTTCTGATAATGGCTTCTGTCCATGGCATTTGCCAGACGAAGGATCGCAGTCATCTTTGCTACCTTGATATAGCTCTCTCTGTCAATCGCTATTCCCATACTGTAAAGTTCATCGTAGTGAACAAACGCAGAATTATTGAATCTGACCGCACACGCGATCATCTGGCGTTCCAGAGAGGACAGACCAATAATATCTGTGGACATAATGATCTGATAAGAACACTCAGAAACATTTTCCATGCTGATATATTTGCCGCAGTCATGGAGCAGTGCCGCGATCTGCAGTAACAGACGTTCTCTTGAACCCATGCCATGAACTTTCTTCATGCTGTCAAAAATATTCAGGCAGAGATTCATCGTTCCCTGAATGTGACTCTTACTGCTGGAATAGCGTTTCGCGATATTCTTTGAAGTAACCAGAATATCATTCTCGAAATTATGCACACTCTTGATAAATTTCTTTTTCTCTGCAAAATCATAGGCAATTCCATCCAACAGAGAAACACCCGGAGCCCAGAGAGATTCTGCGTTAAAAATATCGATAAAGTTTCTGCACACTACCATAGTCGGCACTACAAGGGACGCATACTCCGGATCGATCTCCATTTCCTGAGCCAGCAGATCAACAGATTTTCCTACCGTATCCTCATAGCGTTTCATAAATTCTTCCCTTGTAATGATCTTATCTTCCATTTCCTCCTGGAAGATCATATCTGTGATGAAATCTCCCATCAGGATCACATTCTTGATATCCTTGTCTTTCAGATATAGACGCTGGAAGCTCATCAGGTCATTTCGGATAAATTCCTCAACCAGCTTGTCATAATGAATGGTTGTTTTCTCCAGTTCTTGCAGACGCTGGCGGATTCTTAAACTTCCCATTTTAAGTCCCTGGGTAGTGACCAGAGCATCCTTGTCAAAGAGGGAAACCTGAAGGCTTCCGCCGCCCACATCCAGGATTGCGGTGCCTTTCTGGATCATCTTTTTGAATCCCTTTTCTATAGCAGCAATTGATTTGTACCCAAGGAAATGCTGTTCTGCACTGCTTAGGATTTCAATTTTCATTCCTGTACGCTGATAGATCTGTTCAATGATCAGCAGCGGATTCACAAGTTCTCTGAATGCACTGGTGCCGCAGGCACGATACTCTTCCACCCCAAAGTCCTGCATCAGCCTCTTAAAGTCGTTCAGCACCTCACATAAAACATTCAGCATTTCTGAATCGATCTTTCCGTCAGAATAGACACCCTTTCCGATTTCCAGACTGTATCTGACATCATTCAGTTCACGAAAACCAATTCTTTTTGACATCTCAAAGATCTTCATGCTGACTTCATAAGATCCGATATCAATGGCTGCAAATGTCATGACTGCCATATGCGTTCCCCCTTTACCATTCATCTATTTGCTTTTTTATTCCTTCTCCACACCCAGCAGATGGTCGATAAACTGCTGTGCAGTTCTTCCTGTAAGTCCTCCATGGGAAAGCTCCCACTTATTTGCTTCCAGAAGCAGCTCGTCCTCCGGCATGGTAATTCCGTTTCTCTCTGCGAGAGCTTTCACAATTGTCTGGAATTCCTTTTTGCTCGGTGCACCATAGTAAATACGGACACCAAAACGATAAACCAGTGAAAGCTTCTCCTGCACTGTATCGGAGGAATGCAGATCGTCATCATCCATGATCTCCAGCTTGTCACTGGATTTCTCTCTTACCAGATGTCTTCTGTTACTTGTTGCATAGATCAGGATATTGTCCGGTTTCTTCTCCAGGCCGCCCTCGATCACTGCCTTCAGATATTTATATTCGATTTCAAATTCCTCAAATGACAGATCATCCATATAAATAATAAATTTGTAGTTTCGATTCTTAATCTGGGCGATCACATCATTCAGATCCTGAAACTGATGCTTATACACCTCGATA
>OLOK01002184.1_pt1 | contig 14502 bp, 14 predicted proteins | sample 1672591 | NCBI WGS metagenome assembly OLOK01 (sample SAMEA3136703, study PRJEB25190) | human gut metagenome | biome: human gut; feature: human-associated habitat; material: faeces | place: Austria | collected 2013 | reverse complement strand
CCCCTTCATTACGAGTGAAGTGCTCTACCGACTGAGCTATTCCAGCTTATGGAATGATAAGTGTATAAAAATTTATACACTTATCAGACACAAAAGATATTTTAAGTTATAAGCAGCCATTTGTCAAGAAAATCTTGGGTAAAAATTCTGATTTATCGTGGGTGAAAATTCTGATTATACGATTTTAAACCAGTCTTTTTCCTCAAACTCAACTACCGTACAGTCATTGGCATAAGTACATTCCGGTAAAATGATCATTGCATGAAGGACATCGTTGTTTACAGGCAGAGGACATAAATGCCAGATAGCGGCATTGATCTTTACCATACATCCTTTGGGAACAAGGAAGGCCTTTGTAAGTTCCGGGACTGGCGTACCGGCAGATGCAGGAGCAACATGAATGATCATATCATCATCCAGAGCTACAATGCCTTCCCAGGTGGTTGTGTGGTATTCTGCCATCTTAACGATTCGCTCATCCTTGCGTACGGCAATGGGAGAAAATCCCATACTTCCCATACAAGTACCTGAGATACGATCCGGATAAAATTTGTGGATTTCGCCCTGTAAAGGATAACCTTTCGGCTCAGTCATGGAACAGTAAGTGCCAAAGGGAGCAAAATCTGTTGGATTAATTTTTACAGCTGTAATTTCTTTCATGAAAAACCTCCTCAAATGTAGTAAAAACCCTTGAAGCTATTGTATCATGGTGTTGGAAAAAGCTCAATAAATATCTTTAAAGGGATAGTGTGAATAAAGAAAGGCAGTTAATATTTTTAATAAAAGTTTTATAGATTTAAGAACGCAGTATGTGTTATTATAAAAATGTAGATAAAGTTCATAAAGAAAGGCTTGTGGTGAATGAAAGTACCAAACAAATTGTCAAAAATGCTTTCTACCGCAGGAGAAAAGGCAGCGTATGATAACGCATGTAAGAAATTATTGTCAAACAAGATTATTCTTGCATGGATTATGAAAAGCTGTCTGCAGGAGTACAGGGAGTGTGCAATACAGGAAATTGCAGAGAAATACATAGAAGGAGATTTGTATGTTTCTGAAATTCCAGTATATCCGGATGAAGAAACTCCCGAATTGATAAAAGGACTATCTACTGAAGATACGACCATAGCGGAAGGAACAGTAACCTATGATATTCGCTTTAGTGCATTGATACCAGGCACTGACAATCGATTGAGTCTGATCATTAATGTGGAACCTCAGAATAATTATTATCCTGGGTATCCCATCATTAAGCGTAGCATTTATTATTGTTGTAGGATGGTTTCTTCACAGTATGGAACGGTTTTTACAAACTCACATTACGAAAAGATAAAGAAGGTATATAACGTATTTATATGTATAAATCCTCCAAATTACCGAAAAAATACAATTAATCGGTACTCTCTAAAAGAGGAAAATATGATAGGAAATGTACATGAAAAAGAAGAAAATTACGATCTTCTGACAAATGTGATTATATGCCTTGGGGATGCATATGATAAAGAAGCGTCTGGCATCCTGCGAATGTTGGAAGTTTTACTTTCAGATAAACGGAATGCTTCAGAGAAAAGGATGATTTTGCAGGACGATTTTGGAATCCAAATGGAAATGGATTTAGAAAGTGAGGTAACAGATGTGGGACATGTTCTTGACGATGTAGCACAGAGAAATTATGAAAAAGGAGTTTGCGAGAGTTTGGTTTCTTCAATTAAAACTCTTACAGAAACAATGAACTGGTCTGTGGATCAGGCTATGGATGCACTTAAAATTTCTGAAGAAGATAAAGAAGAAATACGTAAAAAATATAATATTGGATAACGTTTTGCAAGGGAGCAGAGCCAATTTGGTTCTGCTCCTGATCTGTTAAATGAAAATGAAAAAATATGTTATCAATGGGAAAATAACTGTTTTCAAATGATTCATTCTATGATAGAATACACCTTGATTGCAAACAAAGGAGATGAGGTACATGTCAGGTTATTCCGCCCCAGGCTTTTTAGAAAAGTTGTACCTTTTTTGAAGAATTATATGGGAATACGGGTTACCGATATAGCAATATACAGTAATGGCGCTATATAAACATGCACCGTGTTTATATAGAGATTTTCTGAATGTATGGCTATAGGTGTTCCTTCTTTTTGAGAGTATGCAATCATTACTTTATCATTACAGCCGAGCGTGTTAAAAAAGGCTTTCTTCAAAATGCGTGTCACAATTTGTGGAAGCCTGCAGGAATAATTTTCAAACACGCTCCAGAAAGGAGGAGACAAATGTCTGACTCATTTCTTGAATTAAGAAATCTGAAAAAAAGTTTTACATCAGAAGAATATGTTCTACAGGGAATCAATCTGCAAATTGATCAGGGGGAATTCGTCACCTTGCTGGGTGCTTCCGGCTGCGGCAAGACGACCACTCTTCGCATCATCGCAGGACTTGAGCAGCCGGACAGCGGAAGTGTATGGCTGGAGGGGAAAGATGTGACGAATCTGGAGCCAAACCAGAGAGATGTGAACACGGTATTTCAGAATTATGCCCTTTTTCCCCATATGAACGTGGCGGATAACATCGGGTATGGTCTGAAAATACGAAAAGTACCAAAAGCGGATATAAAGAAAAAGGTTAAGGAAATGCTGGAGCTGGTTCAGCTGGAAGGCTTCGAGAAACGAAAACCTGCGGAGCTCTCCGGTGGACAGAAGCAACGTGTAGCCATTGCAAGAGCATTGGCAAATAATCCACGTGTACTGCTTCTGGACGAGCCTCTCGGAGCTCTGGATCTGCAGCTTCGACGGACGATGCAATTGGAACTGAAGCGACTGCAGAAGAAGCTTGGAATTACCTTTATCTATATCACCCACGACCAGGAAGAGGCCATTAATATGTCCGATCGGATCGTGGTAATGAATCAGGGGCAGTTTGAGCAGATTGGCACTCCGGATGAGATTTACAACCATCCGAAAACAAGCTATGTGGCAACCTTTGTGGGAAATGCCAATATTTTAAAAGGAAAAGTTGCAGAAATAAATGGTTCTTATGCACAGGTTCAAATAGGTAACGACACTGTTTCCGTTTATACAGAAGAGATTGTAAAGGTGGGAGAGCAGCTTACCCTGGCTGTGAGAAGCGAAAATATTCTGCTGGATGAAGTTGAAATGGAAAATGTAGTTGAGCAAAATGAAGCTGAGGGAACTGGCAGACATCTTTACGCAACTGTGAAGGAGAAGAATTTCGCTGCAGGTCAGCTGCGAGTTCTGCTTGCTTTGTCTGACGGCACAGAACTCACAGCCAGCCGGTTTGGCATGAATGCAAACATTCAGCCAGGTCAGCAGATAAAATGGTATTTTGATCCGCGAAATGCAATTGTAGTAGATCGGGAGTTTAAGACGAAAGAGCCTGCTGATATGTCAGGAGGAAATCAGTGATGGGCGGTCTCAGTAACAGCCGTGGCAACAGCCAGAAATCTGCACCTGTAAAGAACAGCCACGGCAACAGCCAGGAATCTGCATCTGCAAAGAATATCCGCGGCAATAGCAAGAGTTCTGCATCCACCAGGCATACCCGCGCCACCATCTGGATGATTCTGCCACTCTACATTTTTACCTTGATTTTTGTGGCTTGTCCTCTTATCTATATGGTTGCCTTAAGCTTTGCCACTCCCGGAGAAGTCCACGGTGTACAGTGGATTTTTACACTGGATAATTACAGGAAGATTTTGGAACCAGTGTACCTGGATACCTTTGTCCAGTCCTTCCAGCTGGCCATTACAAGTACTGTTTTTATTACTCTGATCGGGTATCCCTTTGGCTATTTTATGGCGAAATTACCAGCAGGCGGCAAAAAGAAAGCTATGCTTCTTCTTATGCTTCCCTTCTGGGTGAATTCCCTGATCCGTCTGTACGGCTGGATCATCATTCTCCAGAAAAAGGGACTACTGAACTATCTGTTGATGAAATTTGGTATTATCCAGGAGCCTTTAAAAATTCTGTACAGCTATCCTGCCATTGTGATCGGTATGATCTATGTGTTGCTGCCGTTTATGGCTTTGTCCGTGTATTCCAGTGCGGAAAAACTGGACTGGTCACTGGTAGAAGCCGCCCGTGATCTGGGGGCAGGTAAGGCAAAGGCCTTCTGGACAGTCAGCTTTAAGCTGACCCTGCCAGGACTTTTGTCCGGCGTAATCCTAACCTTTATTCCATCTATGGGACTGTTTTTCATAGCAGATATCCTGGGCGGAAACAAAGTTGTGCTGGTAGGAAGCCTGATCCAGGACCAGATGACACGGGGAAATAACTGGCCCTTTGCGGCTGCACTGGCGGTGATCATGATGATCCTTACCACTTTGATGATCCTTCTATACCGTAAGGTTACCAATGCGAAAGAAGTGGAGGGGCTGGGATGATAAAAACACAAAATAATGAAATAGAAGTGCTGGATCCGAAAATGCAAGGTGAAGGCGCCGAGGCTAAAAACGGTACATTAGTTAAAAAGTTTGGAAAGAAGAGAAATACAGGCTCTGGCATGAAAAGGAGCACCCGCTTTGAGAAGATATACCTTGGTATCATTTTCTTCTTAATGTACCTCCCAGTAGCCGTAGTCATCATTTTCTCCTTCAATGAGTCCAAGTTGCCTGTCCGTCTCACCGGATTTTCCTTTCAGTGGTACGAAAAGCTTTTCGCAGACAGCGCCATGATGGAAGCTCTTGTGAACAGCCTGATCCTTGGTGTGGCCAGCTGTGCAGTATCTGCAGTGATTGGAACACTGGGGGCTGTAGGATTGTCACGGATTCACTGGAAAACAAAAGGCGCATTGGAGTACATTTCCATTTTGCCCCTTATGATACCGGAAATTATTCTGGGCATGGTACTGATGGCATTTTTCTACATGCTGAACCTGCCCTTCGGAATGCTTACTCTGCTGATCGGACATACGGTATTTTGCATTCCTTATATATTGATGGAAGTAAAAGCCAGACTTGTGGGCCTGGATCCTTCCCTTGAGGAAGCTGCCCGGGATCTTGGAGCCACTTCCATGAGAGCCTTTTTTGACATCACATTGCCGCTGATCATGCCGGCGGTGGCATCCGGCTCATTGCTTGCCTTTGCTATGTCCATGGACGACGTGGTAATCAGTATTTTTATTAACGGTCCGAGACTGTCCACCTTGCCAATCAAGGTGTACACTCAGATAAAAACCGGTGTTACGCCGGAAATCAATGCCTTGTGTACGATTATGCTGGCTTTTACGGTAGGAATTCTGCTTGTATATTCCCTTATGAAAAAGCTGCGCCGGAGATCGCAGTAGATTTGCGGATTGAATATTTCTTACTGGACTGTATCCATGGAATCAAGGCGAGATCAGATACATTCCGGGGAATGGAAAGGGTTGCTGAACGTTATGCAGACAGTGACCGGAAAGGAGCACATGAATGAACAAACTCATAGAGTTGAAAAATCTCACAAAAAACTTTGATGACCAGCAGGTTCTCCGCGGAATCAATCTGGACATCTATGAGAACGAGTTTCTCACCCTTCTGGGACCAAGTGGCTGTGGAAAGACCACAACCCTTCGTATTATTGCAGGCTTCGAGGAGCCAAGCGGCGGCGAAGTACTGTTTAACGGAATTGAGATTTCCAAGCTGCCTCCATATAAGAGAGAGGTAAACACCGTTTTCCAGAAATATGCCCTTTTTCCCCATCTGAATGTGGCAGAGAACATTGGATTTGGTCTGAATCTGAAAAAAGTGGACAAGGACGTGATCGCCCAGAAAGTCACCAAAATGCTGAAAATGGTAGGTCTGGAGGGGTTCGAAAAAAGAGATGTCACCCTGCTCTCCGGCGGACAGCAGCAGCGAGTTGCCATTGCCCGTGCGCTGGTAAATGAGCCGAAAATCCTTCTTCTTGACGAGCCTCTTGGCGCCCTGGATGCGAAAATACGAAAACAGATGCAGATTGAGCTGAAAAAGATCCAGCAGGAGGTTGGAATTACCTTTATTTATGTTACGCATGACCAGGAGGAAGCCCTTTCCATGTCTGATACTGTGGTCGTTATGAATAACGGTGAAATTCAGCAGATCGGTTCTCCAACCGATATTTACAACGAGCCGGAAAACCGTTTCGTAGCAAGTTTCATTGGAGAGTCCAATATTATAGAAGGAATTATGATCAGAGATTATCTGGTTCAGTTCGACGGATTTGAATTCGAATGCGTGGACAAAGGCTTTGAGGATAATGAAGAAATCGAGGTTGTGCTTCGTCCTGAGGACCTTGACATTGTGGAACCATCTCAGGCGAAAATCAGCGGTGTTGTCCGAAACGTTACCTTCAAGGGCGTTCATTACGAAATTCTCGTAGAAACAGAACTGCGCACCTATAAAGTTCAGACCACCGATTATGCGGAAGTGGGCCGCCAGGTAGGACTGAAATTCGGACCGGAAGACATTCACGTCATGTACAGAATGGGAGCTTATTGATGAAACAGTTTAAGCGCCTGATCATTCCTTACTTTATCTGGGCAATTGTTATCCTTGTGATCCCACTGTTTCTCATTGCCCTGTATGCGTTCACCACAGAAGGAAATGAAGTAATGACACTTTCCTTCACCTGGGGAAATTTTGCCAAATTCCTGGAAACTACCTACCTGAATGTGATCCTGAAATCCTTCTGGCTGGGACTTCTCACCACCTTTATATGTCTGGTGCTTGGCTATCCCCTTGCCCTGATCATTGCGAGATGCTCTGAGAAAGTCCAGGGCCTTCTCATTATGCTGGTAACCATTCCAATGTGGATCAACATGCTTCTTCGTACTTATGCGTGGATGAATCTTCTTGCAGATAACGGAATCATCAATAACCTTCTGGCAAAAATCGGACTGGGACCTATCAGTATGATGTATACGGATTTTTCCGTAATGGTAGGCCTGATCTGCAACTTTATGCCCTTTATGATCATTCCTATCCATACATCCTTAAATAAAATGGATAAATCCCTGATCGAGGCAGCCTACGATCTGGGAGCCAACCGTTTCCAGACCTTCTGGAAGGTAATCTGGAAGCTGTCCCTGCCAGGGGTGGTAAATGGTATTATGATGGTTTTCCTTCTTGCCATTTCCTCCTTCGTTATCCCGAAGCTTCTGGGAGGCGGACAGTACATGCTTATCGGAAACCTGATCGAGTCCCAGTTTATCTCAGTTGGAGACTGGAATTTCGGAAGTGCCATTTCCATGATTCTGGCGGTGATTATTTTGATCTCCATGAGTCTGATGAAGCGGATGGACAAGGAAAAAGGAGAGTAGGAGTATATCATGCAGAAAAAAACAAGCTTTTTTCAGAGATTTTATGTGGCCATCTGTCTGGTATTCTTTTACCTGCCAATCCTGGTGACCATGATTTTTTCCTTTAATTCCTCCAAATCCCTGACCAGGTTTACGGGATTTTCCATGAGATGGTATACAGAGCTGCTGCATAATACAGAAGTCAGCAAAGCGGTTTACGTGTCTGTGACCATCGCCATCCTGGCAACTGTGATCTCCACAGTGCTGGGAACCATCACTGCAATCGGTCTTTCCAAGTCCAGGAAGGTGTTAAAGGAAACACTTTTAAATATCAACAACCTGCCCATTTTGAACCCGGATATTGTTACCGCAATCGGACTGATGCTTCTGTTTTCTTCACTGGGCTTCCGGAAAGGGTACTTTACCATGCTGCTGGCGCACATTTCCTTTTGTACGCCATATGTGATCACCAGTGTTTATCCCAAGGTGCGAAGTCTTGATCCGAACCTGGCAAATGCAGCCATGGACCTTGGAGCAACCCCGTTCCAGGCGTTGACCAAGGTAATCGTGCCCATGATCAAGGATGGCATTTTCGCCGGTGCGCTGCTGGCGTTTACCATGTCCTTTGACGATTTCGTAATTTCGTACTTTGTATCCGGAAACGGTGTAAAGAATATTTCCATTGTGGTCTATAATATGACCAAACGAATCAACCCTACCATCAACGCCCTGTCCACAATTGTAATCCTGGTCATTGTGCTTGTCATGGTTTTTGCCAACGTGCTTCCAAAGCTCCTGGAAAAGCATGCCAGCAAGCATGCGAAAAAGATTCAGCGCGTGATTGCCCTTCTGCTGGTTTTCGCCCTTGGCTTCGGACTGATCAAGTGCGGAGGCGGTGCAGCGGAGAACCATGTCCTGAAGGTTTATAATGCAGGAGAATATATGGATCTGGATCTTCTGACACAGTTTGAGCAGGAATATAATTGTACAGTAGTTTACGAAACCTTCGAATCCAACGAAATGATGTACACCAAGCTTTCCGGCGGTGAGTCCTATGATGTGCTGATCCCTTCGGATTATATGATCGAGCGTCTGATTAAAGAGGATTATTTACAGTATATTGACTGGGATCTGATCCCGAATAAGGGCAGCTTGATGGATGAGGTCATGAATAAAAGCTATGATCCGGGAAATCGTTATTCCTGCCCATATTTCTGGGGAACGGTTGGTATTCTTTATGATACGACTGTGGTTGATCCGGCAGATCTTCAGGAGGGCTGGGATCTTCTCAGGGATACCAAATATAAAGGAAATATTTACATGTATGATTCTGAGCGGGATTCCTTTATGATCGCACTGAAGGCTCTTGGATATTCCATGAATACTACAGATGAGAATCAGATTCAGGAAGCTTACCAGTGGCTGGTTGACCAGAGAAATACCATGGACCCGATTTACGCAGGTGATGACGTCATTGACAATATGATTTCCGGAAACAAGGCTATGGCAGTTGTTTATTCCGGAGATGCTTCTTATATTATAAGCGAAAATCCGAATATGGATTACTTCACACCGAGCCAGGGAACCAATAACTGGTATGATGCAATGGTTATCACGAGGGACTGCAGTGAGACAGAGCTTGCCCATCAGTTTATTAATTTTATGCTAAATGAAGAATCTGCTCTTTCCAATACGGAAGAAGTAGGTTATACTTCTCCTGTAAAGAGTGTTTACGAGACCATGATCAGTGGTGAGTATGAGGGCGTTTCTTCTTATATTCCGGATTTCGAAAATCCAAACAGTGAGATTTTCCGTTATCAGGAACCGAAGATCAAGCAGAAATATGCGGAGCTGTGGACGAAGATCAAGGCAGAGTAAACATGGAAATTTATAAAAACGGAAACGTGGCTGGCAGAAGCCGGCTGTGTTTTTGAAGAAGAGGAGAATGATTATGAAGAAAAAGGTATTTGCGGTAATTCTTGCTGCAGCAGCAATCTGTGGCAGCCTGTCACCTGTATACGCAGCTGACTCCGAGCTGGTCCTTTATACCTGGGAAGGAATGTTCCCGCAGGAGGTTCTGGACGGATTTGAGGAAGAAACCGGCTGTAAGATCGTATATTCCAACTTTGACACTGACGAAACCATGCTGGAGAAGGTTTCCATGGCAAAAGGCGGAGACTATGATGTGGTAATCGCAGATGACTACATTCTCGAGAAAATCGTGGAAGAGGGTCTTGCCACCAAGCTTGACAAAGACAAAATCTCCAATTGGGGAAACATCAATCCTCTTTATCAGGGACAGTTTTATGATGAGAAGGACGAGTACACCGTACCATATGGTGCAGGTATTCCGCTGATCGTATACGATCCGGAGGAGGTTGATCTTGACATTAAGGGCTATTCTGATCTGTGGGATCCGTCTCTGGAGGACAGCATAGCGCTGATTGGCAACTACCGTGTGATCAACGGCATTACTCTTCTCACCATGGGTAAGAGTATGAATGAAGAAGATGTGGATGCCATTGCAGAAGCTGGTGAAAAGCTGGTAGAGCTGGCACCCAATGTGCGTATGATCCAGGATGACAACACCCAGAATGCACTGCTGAACGGAGAGGCTTCTGTAGCGTTCCTTTACACCTCCCAGGTAACTGCAGCTCTGGCAGAGAACCCGGATCTGAAGGTGGTTTATCCGGAGGAAGGTCTTGGCTTCGGTGTTATGGGAATGTTTATTCCAAGCGAGGCTCCCAATGCAGATGCAGCTTACCAGTTTGTAGATTATATTTTAAGACCGGAGGTTGCTGCACAGTGCTTCAATTATATCGGTTACTACTGCACCAACAAGGCAGCAGACGAGCTGGTAGACGAGAGCCTGGTGGTTCCGGACAGTGTAACAAGCGGTGAGAGTATTAAGAATGTAAGTCAGGAAGCTGAGGAACAGTATAATAAGAACTGGACTGAGTTTAAGGCTGCCTGCGATTAATTGAATTAATTCAGTAAAAGGATAACATCAGGAAAGAGCCTGTGAGTGAACCATTCGGGAGAAAAACGGATAAATCACTGTGCAGGCTCTTTTTTTATGTAATAGAAAAGTCCTACCGGGCAGGATTGCACTGCGGAGAAAGGAGAGAGGTCGCTGGAGGTGGAGAATGCTTGCACATATATGTTTCCGGGGACAGAGTGAACAACACGGATATTGACAAAGCTTCGCCAGTGTGTGATTATTATTTACAGAAATAAATGAGTTTTTTAGAGGAGAAACAAAATGGAAATATACAAGGGAGCTTCCGCCTTTGCGGGGATTGCCATTGGGAAAATCAGGTTTTATCGGAAAGGTGAATATCAGATCCGACAGCATCAAGCAGATGATGTAAAAAAGGAACTGAAGAATTTTGATGTGGCTCGTCGGCATGTGATGCAGACCTTGAAGGAAGAGTATGACAGAATGTCAGAAAAGCAAATGGACACAGCTGATCCTGAATTGGATATGGAACCCCAACCTTTGGATAGAATTGTGAAAGTGAATGGGGAAAATGGAACAAACCAGATCCTGGAGCAGGCAGAGCTTCTGGGCTCTGGCAGCTTTCTCCGTGCGGTACAGAGTATGATCACAGGGGAAAAGGTGACTGCTGCTTATGCAGTGCAGACCACAAGAGATGAGATGCAGAGTACTTTTTCCAGGCTGAACGATCCGACCATAAAGGAACGAATCCACAATGTAAGCCGCATCTCCAGTCTCCTTCTGGAAATTCTCGGGGAAGATGAGAACAAAATTGATCTGGGAGAGGAACCAGTCATTCTGGCAGCAGATGCCCTTTCTCTTGCAGAACTGATGGAAATGGATAGGAGAAGCTTCTGGGTATTGTCACCCGCAAAGGTTCTGCTACCTCTCACGCTGCGATCCTTGCGAAAAATATGGATATTCCCTGTGTTACAGGTATTGGGATTCCACAGTCAGAAGAAGAGTGGGAAGACAGCATTGCCATTATTGACGGATATACGGGAACCATCTATCTGGAACCGGATAATGAGGTACGAAAAGAATACGAGATTCGCCGAAAAGCAGATCTGGTAGAGCGGGAATCCCTTTTGAAGCTGAAAGACAAGGGCGATATTACGAAAGATGGACGTGAAGTGGGAATCTACGCGAATATCGGCAGTCTGGATGATTTAAACAGCGCCCTTTATTATGGGGCAAAGGGAATCGGACTGCTGCGAAGCGAGTTCCAGTATCTTGGCAGGGAGAATTATCCCGGGGAAGAAGAACTTTTTCAGGCATATAAAAAAACTGCTGAGACTATGGGCGACCGCCTGGTATTTATCCGCACCGCCGATCTCGGGGCAGATAAGCAGGCTTCCTACCTTGAAATTCCGGTAGAAACCAACCCTCTTATGGGTAATCGGGGAATCCGTCTCAGTCTGGACCGGAAGAACCTGTTTAAAACCCAGATCCGTGCCATTTACCGTGCGAGCTGGTATGGCAATCTGGGGATGATGTACCCTATGATCTGTTCGGAAGAGGAAATGGATGAGGTTGAAGCTCTGGTGACGGAAGTAAAAGAAGAGCTGAAGGCAGCTGGTGTACCATTTAAGGAAATCCGGACTGGAATTATGATGGAGACTCCGGCAGCAGTGATGATTGGGGAAGAGCTGGCGAAACGTGTGGACTTTCTGGGAATCGGAACCAATGACCTGACCCAGTATACTTTGGCCATGGATCGTCAGAATCCGCTTTTACAGAAGAAATATGATGATCATCATCCTGCAATTCTGAAAATGATAAAGATGATTGTAGATGCAGGACACGCGCAGAATTGCAAAGTATGTCTCTGTGGGGAACTGGCGGCGGATACCAGATTGACGGAGACATTTTTGCAGATGGGGGTAGATGCATTGTCTGTGGTACCGGCATGTATATTACCAGTGCGGAAGGCACTGAGGGCGGTTTGCATCGCAGAAATGTGATCTTAGCTTATCCTCTGCGACTGTATTGAGGCGTGCATGTATGTGTGAAGAATTGCAGAATAATTACAAAATAAAACGAGAGCACCAGACATGCAGATCCAGATTACAGGCTGTATGTTTGAAAATATGGGTAGAAACATGAACACAAAAAGCAAAGTAATTGTGCTTCCCTGTGAAGCTTACGACGAAGAACGAATTTATACACTTATGAAAAATGGTCTGTCTCAGCTGGGAGGTCTGGACAACCTTATAAATAAAGAAGAAAAAATCCTTTTGAAGCCTAACCTTTTGAAAAAAGCAGAAGTGGAGAAAGCGGTCATCACGCATCCGGTTGTGGTGGGGGCCTTTGCCAGGATTTTACGTGAGGAAGGTTATAAAGATATTGTGCTTGCAGATTCCTGTGGTCACGGGACTACGAAACAGGTGATCCAGGGTACCGGAATGGACACTTATCTGGAAAAATACCAGATTCCGGCTATTGATTATACGAAAGGCGTGCGTGTGGAAAATCCGGATGGTGTCCAGGCGAAAGAATTTATCCTTCCGAAAGAACTGCTGGAGGCAGAGTGTGTGATTTCTCTTTCCAAAATGAAAACCCACGCTCTGGAGCGAATTACAGGAGCAGTGAAGAACAGCTATGGATTTGTATATGGGAAAAATAAGGCCATTGGTCATACCAAATACCCCAGTGCGGACAGCTTCGCCCGGATGCTTATTGATCTGAACCAGTATGTGAAGCCAAGACTTTATATTATGGATGGAATCACTGCAATGGAGGGAAATGGACCGGGCTCCGGAGACCCGGTAGCCATGAACCTGATTCTGATGTCCACAGATCCGGTGGCATTGGACAGTGTGTTTGCAAGACTGGTTTATCTGAAACCGGAGATGGTTCCTACCAATTACCATGGGGAGAAGATGGGACTGGGAAATTGCAGGGAAGAAAATATTGAGGTTGTGGTAGTTGAGGAGAATCCTTCGACATCAGCAGTGCGTGATGAAGGAAGTGAAATAACTGGGCGAGAGAAGCAACACCAGAATGCAAATGTCTCTGTAGATAAAAAGCAGATTGGTATTGATGTGGTTTGTAATGTAATTTCGATGGAAGCCTTAATAGAAAAATACGGCAATCCCAATTTCAACGTAGACCGCACGAAAGTACGAAACAATGTCTGGACAAAGCTTGCCAAGGCTCTGAATATTTTCCAGAAGAAACCATACATTGAGCCTGACAAATGTATCCGTTGTGGAATCTGTGTAAACAGCTGCCCTGTGCCTGGCAAGGCGGTAGATTTTCAAAATGGCAAAAATAATCCGCCTGTTTATGATTATAAGAAGTGTATTCGATGCTTTTGCTGTCAGGAAATGTGCCCGAAGAAAGCGATTAAGGTGAAGTGAGTGTAAAATACTCTGAAGGGAATATCGGAGAAACATCGGAGAAAATATCGGAGAAACATCAGAGTAATTTCGGAGATAAAGAAGAAAAGCCACTACCGAGCGTCAACTAAGTTGTGACGTTCTACAGTGGCTTATGTATTTTATCGTCCGATCATCTTCGCTACTTCCCTGATATATTCCGGTGTGGTACCGCAGCAGCCCCCTACAATACCGGCACCTGCATCAATCAGAGCTTTCACATGTCTGGCAAAATCCGGCGCATTCATGGAATAAACGGCGTTTCCATTATCATCAATGAACGGCATACCGGCATTCGGCTTGGCAATGACCGGAATGGAAACATTTTCCTTAATATTGCGGATAACAGAAACCAGCTGATCGGGACCAACAGAGCAGTTCACGCCCACAGCATCTGCACCAGCAGCCTCCAGAGAAACAGCAGCCTCGATAGCATTTCCACCGCTGAAAATACTTCCATCTGCATCTACCGTCATGGTACACATAATCGGCAGCTCGCAAACTGTAGAAGCCGCATCCACAGCTGCCAGAGTCTCTTCAATATTGATCATGGTCTCAGCAACGATCAGATCCACGCCGGAATCCTTCAGAATTCCAATCTGCTCCTGATACATTTCGAAAGCTGCCTCATAGGTCATCTCCCCGGCAGGAGCCATCATTTTACCACTGGTGGTAATATCCGCAGCAACGTAAACCTTATGGTCTGCCGCATCAGCGACTTCTCTTGAATAGGAAACCAGAATGCGGTTGATCTCCTCCATACGGTCCTGCAGACCATGCATGGTAAGGCTTACACGGTTGCCGCCAAAAGTTATCGCATTCAATGCAAAAGATGAGACAGCGAAGAAACGTTACGGC
>OLOK01002172.1_pt1 | contig 14590 bp, 10 predicted proteins | sample 1672591 | NCBI WGS metagenome assembly OLOK01 (sample SAMEA3136703, study PRJEB25190) | human gut metagenome | biome: human gut; feature: human-associated habitat; material: faeces | place: Austria | collected 2013 | reverse complement strand
CCACTAGTGAAACCTGGAGTACCATTACAAATATATATGTAGGATCCATAACGGGAGTAATATCAGCCCAACCTATTAACGAACTTGGTCAAGCTATCGGCGCTGCAATGACTTTTAGTAGTGCCGGCACTAAATATAGCCATATGACAAATCAAAATTGCAATACAGTACATCTGTTAATCAAAAATAAGACAAGCAACGGTGGCACGGCTGCGGTCAGTGGAAGATTCTATAATACTGCATCATAAAAGTAACATAAAGGCACCATCAGAATGGCTGTATATTCATGGTGCCTTAACAATGTGGGGTTCTATTATGCATCGAAGAGCTTTTACACTAACACTGACTCTAATACTTCTTGCAATGTACATAACTACTTACGAACAAGCAAATAGTGCATATTTCAACTATTGTGGTTGCAGCACCGTATATTCAGAAGTTTCTAATACTACTTTTAATATTGACGGAATTATTAACGATTTTCATTTGAAGTTTGAAGTGCCTATTGAAGTAGATAAACCAACAAATCATTTACTTCTTGGCATTCAATGCAATCAACGGTGAAAGATAGAACCTCTGATTTATTCTTCTAATCCAAATTGATGCTTATAAGTAATGAACAAGGAGTTTCTAATGAAAAAGTGGGTAGTATACTTAATCCTCCATTCGTTTTTAGTCTTGTGCGCCTGTCAGCCCACACCTGAGCAGCCCGCCATCACGGAAAAACAGAATACGGGCAGCTTTTTGGAGCAGGCCGGCATGCAGGAAAACGGCAAGCATTTTAGGGATATGGATATTCCCGACGGCAAGTATGTGTTTAGCACAACAGGGCTCGGCGGAAGGCTGAGTATAGACGTGTCGGCAGAAATAGACCGGCCCGATGTGGACAGCATAGCCATCTATCGGGTAAAGGCGGGCGGTTTCACGCAGGACGTAGTATCAAAGGCGTTTAACTGCCTGTTCGGCGGCAAAAGAGTGTATGCAGCTTACGATGCATCGGTCGATGAGCTCATCCCTTCCGACGGTACTCTATCCGCACAAAGGATAGAAGGCTTCGGCGACCGTTTGGTTTTAGACGCCGATGCGCCGGACAACTCAACGGAGCCAAAGGATTTATACTGGAATATGTATGTTATGACGCCGAAAGCCGGTGCCGAGAACAGCAGCGGCCTCGGCTGCCTGATGCAGTTCGACTACCACACGAGAATAAAGCCCATACCGGCTTATAATGAACAAAATTGCATCAGGATAAGCTCAAATGGCGATACAAGCCCCGAAGCATTGGACAATATCGGATTTGGCCTTGCGGAAGCGAAGAAAAGGTGCGACGGGTTCTTTGAGGCGATAGGGATGGCCGGTGAATATGGCCTGGGATATTCTTTTTTGGTGGACGATACCGGCATGGGAATATACAGCGGGGACGGCAGGAAGCTGGGGGCGCCGGCGGAAAACTACGCATACAGGCTATATTATACCCGGGTCGTCAATGGTGTAAAGTGCCTTGTGAACGAGGGCAAGAGCATCGACGACATGTCCGACGGCATTCCCTGGCCCTATGAAACGGTGTGCTTTACTGTGGACCGCAGAGGGTTGCAGCTTTGCTGGGAATCTCCGCTGGAAATAATAGATACCGTGCATACCGATCCGGTGTTAAAGCCGTTCTCCGAAATATTGAATACATTTGAATCCATGATGAAGATCAAGTTCGAAGACGTTACAAACCGCATGACCGACGGCACCGGTAGGATGGATATAACCATTGATACGATGCAGCTGGGCCTCGTAAGGGTGCGCGAAAAGTATGGCGACGGCCTTACTGGGTTGTTAGTACCTGCATGGATATTTTACGGAAACAACAGGATAATCTCGGAGGATGGATTCACTCGATACGATTACAGCGACGGCTCGGCATCCTCCTGGAATAAGGAACCCTTCCCGATGCTCGTAATCAATGCTGTAGACGGTACGATAATCGATCTGAGTAATGGTTACTGAATAGCACAAGAGAGCAGATCGCACCGGACATTTCCTCAATCAGAATTCGCCTTGCTGGTTGCTGGTCGTTCCTAACTACTGTACGTATCACAAATACCCAGCATTATACGATCGCACAACAGCAACTGTTTTTTGATAAAGGATCCACAAACAGCAGCGTCACAAGAAAACTGATTTTTTAAGGCAAATGGGTGTCAGATTTTAGTATGCTGAACTGTCTCATATATAACGACGGATAGTCTTGGGGAAAATTTTATGTTTATGAAGAGACTTTTAATTATTCTGTTTATTCTCACGCTGGTTACAAGCAGTTCTTGTAAATCTCATTCACTTGTAGAAAGTTTACCTAAATTAACGAATGAAAATAAATTTTGGAAGGAGACTTTTGAAATAGGTTCATCAATTTGCACAAGGATTACGTTTTTCCTTCACTCCACGAAAAAAAGAATAAATACTCTGCCCTATACGGACAATACACAGTAATAAAATAAGGGCTACTGCCCAATTCTGCCAATTATTCATCCAAACATTCCTCCTATCTGATAAATAGCAAAGACCACTACCCATGCAAGCACAGTGGTGTACACTGCTGTAAACAATGCCCACTTCCAACTTCCTGATTCTCCTTTAATGGCAGCCAGTGTAGCGATACATGGAAAATAAATCAGTACAAACACCATATAGCAAAAAGCCACCAAAGGAGTAATCGGGATACGTTCACCCAAACTCACCGCATCAGCTTCGGCGTCATCTGCATACAGTACGCCAAGTGTACTTACCACCAATTCCTTAGCTCCTACACCAGAAAGAATACCAATGCCCAGCTTCCAATCGAAGCCCAACGGTTTTATCACCGGCTCCATGGCCTTACCTATCCTACCGATATAAGAATTTTCCTGTTGTTCGGCCACATCTGTATATGCGTCATGGTTCGGATAGTATCCTAAAGCCCATATAACAATGGAAGCTATCATAATGATTCCCCCCATTTTACGTAAATACTGCGCACCTTTCTCCCAAGTATGGCGGAAAATAGACTTGGATGTGGGTATGCGGTAAGGGGGAAGCTCCATAACAAACGGCGTATCGTCTCCCTTCACCAGAAAACGACAGAAAAGCCGCGCCATAACTACCGCCAGCAAAATACCGATAGCATAAATTACCAATAATACCAGACTGGCATTATTGGGAAAGAACGCCCCCACCAACAGCAAATAAATAGGCAAACGAGCACTACATGACATCAACGGATTGATGAGCATGGTTACCAGCCGACTTTTACGGTTCTCAATGGTTCGTGAAGCCATAATGGCCGGCACATTGCAACCAAATCCCATAATCAAAGGAATGAAAGACTTACCATGCAATCCCATTTTATGCATTATCTTATCCATAATAAAAGCTGCACGCGCCATATATCCGGAATCTTCCATTAAAGAAATGAAAAAATACAAAATCAAAATATTCGGCAGGAAGACGATAACCCCGCCTACACCACCAATGATTCCGTCAACCAGCAAGTCTTTCAGCGGACCTTCTGACATGTTATTCCTCACCCAATCGCCCAGTACCCCTACCAGCCATTCAATACCCTGCATAGGATAGTCCCCCAGTATAAATGTTCCTTCAAACATCAGATACAGGAACAGAAAAAAGATAGGGTACCCCCATACGCGATGCGTCACAATCGAGTCTATCACACGCGTGGTACGTGCCGTATCTTCATGATTGTCGACATAGGTTTCACGAAGTGCACCGGAAATAAAACCGTATTTAGCATCCGTAATGGCCTGCTCGCTGTCCTCGTTTATCGCATTGCGAAGGCGTTGCTCTTCACGATTACGAACTTCAATAATATCTTTTCCATTAGGAAACTCCTGTACTATTTTCTCCAAGTCACCGTCATTTTCCAGCAACTTGATAGCCAAAAAACGAGTAGAATATTTATACCGTATGTTTTCATTGACGCTGATAACGCGCTTCACCTCCTCAATGCTCCGTTCCAGTTCAGGCCCATGATTGATATGAATATGGCGGTAAAAGCCAACCGGATGTTCCTTCTCCTCCTTGTGAGTCCCAAAATCATGATCGGGCACATATTCCTTGTGCCAATTGCGCAGGTCATTCAGTATTTCAGCACGCACTTTCCCTTTCTTATCCAAGAAGTCTCCGCCTTCGTAAATACCGATAATAACATGAAAAAGCTGTTCAATCCCCTTCCCGGTTCGGCTAATAGTAGGCAGCATCGGCACGCCGAACAATTGTCCAAGCTTTACGTAATCCAACGTATTACCACTCGCTTCCAGTTCATCGTACATATTGAGCGCAATAACCATACGTACATTCATGTCAATCAGCTGGGTAGTAAGATACAGATTACGTTCCAAATTGGAAGAATCCACTACGTTGATTATAATATCCGGCGTTTCATTGATAATGTGGTGACGAACATAAATTTCTTCAGGAGAATATGCAGAAAGAGAATAAGTTCCCGGCAAGTCTACAATGCGGAAGTGATAGCCCTGAAAGTCGAAATAGCCTTCTTTGGCATCTACGGTTACACCGCTATAATTCCCTACATGCTCGTGCGAACCCGAAGCAATATTAAAAAGAGACGTCTTGCCACAATTGGGATTTCCCACCAAAGCTACATTAATAGTACGACGTTTGCCCAAAGCGATACGTTTCAGTTCTTCTTCACTCAGACGCATATCCTCGCTCATCCCCTCGTGATAATCAAGATGTACCGCATCCCGGAGCATTTCCTGTTCGCCAACAATCTCAATCATTTCAGCTTCCTGATGCCGCAATGATATTTCATATCCCATTACCTTGTACTTAACAGGATCCTTCAAAGGGGCATTCAGCAGTACCTCCACCGTTTTTCCCTTGACAAATCCCATTTCTACGATTCGCTTACGGAAACCACCATGTCCCAGTACTTTAACAATTACACCTTTTTCACCGGTTTTCAATTCGGACAAACGCATAGTCTTCTGTCTTTCTTTATTTTTGCCGCAAAGATAAAAGATAAGTTCATACAGCGCAAATAATTTAGAATGTTTTTAAATAAGAAGAGACTTAAGGAAATAAACGCGTAGCACATACATCACTCCGAGCGATGTTTCCATACGGAAATAGTAAAATTCAATAAGAAACATGTATATTTGCCCCCATGGAACAGGAAAGAGTAGCACAATACATCAATCAGAAACGGCTTTTTATGCCAACGGACAAAGTAATCATAGCCTTGAGTGGTGGAGCCGACTCCGTTGCGCTGTTGTGTTTGTTGCAAACGTTGGGGTACAACTGCGAAGCCGCACACTGCAATTTCCACCTCCGCGGCAAAGAATCTGACAGAGACGAGGCATTTGTCTGTCAACTATGTGCAAAGCGGCAAGTTCCATTACATATCGTCCATTTTAATACTGTACGTACAGCCGAAGAACGACATATCTCCATTGAAATGGCAGCGCGGGAACTACGTTACGAATGGTTTGAAGAAATACGCCGAAAAAGCGGTGCCAATGTCATTGCCGTAGCTCATCACCGGGATGACAGCGTAGAAACTCTTCTGCTAAACTTAATCCGCGGCACAGGAATTAACGGCTTAAGGGGAATACGCCCCAAGAACGGGCACATCGTACGCCCTCTCCTTTGTCTGGACCGCAAAGAAATTATTAATTACCTGAACCGCACAGGACAGGACTATGTAACAGACAGCACCAATCTGCAAGATGAATATACCCGTAATAAAATACGGCTTAACCTGCTCCCCATGATGCAGGAAATCAATCCTTCCGTCAAAGAAAGTATTTTCAATACAGCCGAACATCTAAGCGAAGTATCCATCATATATAAGAAAAGCATAGAAGAAGCAACAAAGCGGGTGCAAACAACAGAGGGAATATGCATTGACGCTCTGATGCAAGAAACTGCTCCCGAAACATTATTGTTTGAAATATTATATCCGCTCGGTTTCAATGCTGCTCAAATCAGAGATATATACCGGGCGTTGGAAGGACAACCGGGAAAAACCTTTTCTTCGGAACACTGGCGCGTTGTGAAAGATCGTAAGTACCTTTTAATTGAAGCGTATCAACAGGTTGAACAACCCTTGCTGGCAATGGAAAAATACTCTCTCACCCCGGACTTCATCATTCCCCGCGATAAAGAAGTCGCCTGTTTTGATGCTGACAAGCTTCTGCATCCCCTTTCCCTACGGCTTTGGCAGCAAGGCGATGTCTTTACCCCATTCGGCATGAAAGGCAGAAAAAAAGTAAGTGACTACATGACCGACCGGAAGTTTTCCCTCCTGCGCAAAGAACAACAATGGGTGTTGTGTTGCGGCAAAGACATTATCTGGTTAGTAGGCGAAAGGACAGACAACCGCTTCCGCGTTGATTCCTCCACACAACGCGTGCTCATAATCCACATTATTAAGAAAAAACGGTAACTCCTATTCTCTTTATTCAAGACATGAAAAGACGTTTGTACCTTAAATATAAGTTTCCTTTGTAACTTTCATAAGATAATCCTGTTTTCTTTCTGTCTCTTGAAACAATCGGCAAGCAGAGCGGCAAATGGCGTATCAAATGTACGAGCTTTTTGCGGGCAACCTTTTATACAGGCACAGCAACGGATACACTTTTCCGCATCAGTGTAACACTCATCACCTTTCTTGATGGCACTTGCCGGACAATGCACCGCACAATATCCACAGTGATTGCAAAGTTCTGTACCGACTGCCGGAATACGAGGCATGGGCACACCGCCTTTACGCAGTTTCACCACTTTCCGCAAAAAACGGAATAACGGAAAAAATGCCTGATAAGGACGTTGAATACGGTTGACATCGACAGCATATAATTTATCCATTTCGGCTGCAGTTTCAATCTTTGTCCGTATTTTAGCGCCAAATGTCTCCGCAAATTGCAGATCATCCACATCCGGCCGTCCTACTGCTATGGGATTCTGCTCCGTACTGTATGAATGTTCGCCAACAAACGTTCCTCCTGCAATTACTTTAAACCCTCTTTCCGACGCAAATGCATCCAACTCCACCAACGCCTTTTCATAGGCCCGGTTACCATAAACAACAACCAACACCGCCGGTGCGCCCGAAGTATGAATATCCTTCATCCGTTCCAATGCCAAAGGTGCCACTTTTCCACCGTATACGGGAACGGTAATTACTGCTAAAGTATTTTCCGGTATTTCCAGCTTTCCTGCCGGGTGCAAAGTCAGATCCGTTTTCATTATTTCAGAAACACCTGTACCTCGAACAATTGCCTCGCCCACTTGTTTAGAGGTATGGGTAGGCGAAAAAGTAACTAAATGAACTGCGCATATATTCATAAATCTATTTCTTGATGATAATGGAACAAAGATAGACTTTTAAAATTAAAAAAAAGACGATTTATTTATGAAACCAAAAATTATTATTACCTTTGCACCGTTGAAACATTCTGTAACTCCTTACTGAGGTGAGGATTGTTAACCAGATTTCCGGTTCAATAATAAATATCCCTATTAAATCATAATTTACAAGGTAGACTTACCAAATAAGTAAAAAACCATTCACACATATACTGTATGTATAATATCATTCAATTAAACGACAAAAATTTGTCGGAATTGCAAGCTATTGCCCAAGAGCTTGGTATCAAAAAAACAGATTCTCTCAAGAAAGAAGAACTTGTCTACAAGATCCTTGACGAGCAAGCTATTGCAGGAGCAACCAAGAAAGTAGCTGCCGACAAATTAAAAGAAGAACGTAAGGGGGACAAACAAAAACGTTCTCGCGTAACAGTTAAGAAAGAAGGAACGGACAAGGTGTTCACAGCCAATAAAAACGGCGAGCTTACAAAAGGAAAAACAGGAGAAACACCTGCCACACAAACTTCTGCACAAACAGTAGAGACAGCTAAAGAGACGGCTGCTTCCTCAACTCCCGCAACAGAGACCGAAGCTCCCAAACGCAAACCGGGACGTCCTCGTAAAGTAAAGCAAGAAGCGGCCCCCGTAACTGAAGTATCCAAGACTGCCCAGACGGAAACTAAAGCAGAAGTTGCAGAACCCCAAAAAGCGGAAATAAAGAAAGCCGAACCGAAAGTAACCCCAGCTGCTCCACAACCGACACCAGATGAAACGCCCGTTTTACCGGAAGTAGAGGACGATTTCATCCCCATCGAGGATCTGCCTACCGAAAAAATAGAATTACCATCGGAACTCATCGGCAAGTTTGAGGCCACCAAAGCAGAAACTCCCGTTCCCGTAGCAGAGCAACCGCAACAACAGCGCCCCCGTCTTCGTCTCCGCGACAACAACACTCCATACAATAACAATCGTAACAATAACAACAGCCAACGTCCTGCACAGCAGCAGCGTCCCGCACAACAGCAGAACAGTAATGACAACAATTATGCTGCTCCGGAACGCAAGCCGGTAGCAGAACGTGAAAAGGCATATGAATTCGACGATATACTTACCGGAACCGGCGTATTGGAAATCATGCAGGACGGTTATGGTTTTTTGCGCTCATCCGATTATAACTACCTTTCTTCTCCTGACGACATCTATGTTTCACAATCACAAATCAAGCTGTTCGGCTTAAAGACCGGTGATGTAGTGGAAGGTGTGATCCGTCCTCCAAAGGAAGGTGAAAAATATTTCCCGCTGGTAAAAGTGTCCAAGATTAACGGGCGCGATCCGGCTTTCGTGCGCGACCGCGTACCGTTTGAACATCTCACCCCACTTTTCCCTGACGAAAAGTTCAGACTTTGCAAAGGTGGATATTCCGATTCCATGTCGGCCCGCGTAGTAGACCTTTTTGCCCCTATCGGTAAAGGGCAGCGTGCATTAATCGTAGCCCAGCCCAAAACCGGTAAGACTATCTTAATGAAAGATATTGCCAACGCAATTGCAGCCAACCATCCCGAAGTTTACATGATTATGCTGCTGATTGACGAACGTCCGGAAGAAGTTACCGACATGGCACGTACCGTAAATGCAGAAGTTATCGCTTCCACTTTCGACGAACCTGCAGAACGTCACGTAAAAATAGCAGGCATCGTTTTGGAAAAAGCCAAAAGAATGGTAGAATGTGGACATGACGTTGTTATCTTCCTTGACTCCATTACACGTCTGGCACGAGCTTACAACACTGTTTCTCCCGCCTCCGGTAAAGTCCTCTCCGGTGGTGTAGACGCTAATGCGCTGCACAAACCGAAACGTTTCTTCGGTGCTGCCCGCAACATTGAAGGAGGAGGTTCGCTGACTATTCTTGCAACAGCGCTAATTGATACCGGTTCCAAAATGGATGAAGTCATCTTTGAAGAGTTCAAAGGTACGGGTAACATGGAATTACAACTCGACCGCAACCTGTCTAACAAGCGTATCTTCCCGGCAGTCAACATCGTTGCCTCCAGCACCCGCCGCGACGACCTGCTGCAAGACAAACAAACGCTGGATCGCATGTGGATTCTCCGTAAGTACCTTGCCGACATGAACCCGATAGAGGCAATGGACTTCGTAAAAGACCGCATGGAAAAGACCAAGGACAATGACGAGTTCTTGATGAGTATGAACAGTTAAACTCTCGCATGAGAAATAGTGATAAGAGATAAGAACAAGTATCTAAAAAAGAGCGGGATAAATTAGATTATTCTGCTCTTTTTTATTTAAATTTGCCACATGTTACTATTTTTCGTGCAATGTAAAGGATAAGAAAGTGAAAGCATACAAAACAAACCTAATCTTAATCTTCTTACTGCTTGGAATATCTCCTTGGGCTTTTTCAGCCTCCGCTGAAATGAGTAGCAAACATCTTCGTCTGGTAAAAGACTTAATGAACAATAATCTTGCCTACTCCCAAGACGCAACAACAACCAACATCATTGAATGGGAAGAGGAAATCGTAGACTCTCTCCGACAAAAGAAAGATTACAGAAATATGTTTCTTATGAAACAAATGGCTGTATATGCTTATTCCCTTCAGGCCAAAATATCAGAAGCATTAAAAAAAGCCGACGCCATGATGGACGAGGCACGGTTAATGAAATACAACATTGGTATTTCTCTCTCTTATCAAGCCTTAGGAGATATCTACCTCAATGCCGGAATGAGACCTGAAGCCGTAGAGGAGTATGAAAAGGCAATGAAAACTTTACAAGCAACTCCTCATGCAGAAAAAATACAAGAAAGAATATTCATCCAATTAGTTCCCACACTCATCAAGCTCAAACGGATGGACGAGGCAAAAGCATACTTAGAGCATATGAGCGAAATTTGCGAAAGCAAATGTCTCAGCCCTTTTCTTCTCTATGCCTACCATGCATACTATTACCTACGCAATAACGACTTGAGTAAAGCCCGGGAGTATATAGATGAAGCCATAAAGATCAACAGCAGAACTCCCTCCCATTTTTACGACAATATCTTGAAATATATGCAGGCCGAATATGCACTGGAAACAGAGGACTATGAAAAGGCGATTCTATTTTTCACAGAACTTGCCAGCAAGTCCAGCAGCATAGACACATATAACAATTACCTGAAAATCCGAAAAAAGATAGCCTATATCTATAAAGAGTTGGGACAATACAAAAAGGCCTGCGAAACATATCAGACCATTAAAACAACCCGCGACTCTATTAATGCCCATAATTACACTTCTCAAATAAATTTACTGCGCACCATATATCAGATAGACCGTCTTGAATTGGATAACCAGACACAAAAAAACCGGATGTTGTTTTACCTGATTATCGGCAGTAGCATCATCCTGACCATAATCATTATCTTTGCTTTCCACATCAAACAGGAGAACAAAAGTTTGGCAGCATCCAGAGAAAAGCTGAACAAGGCACAAAAAAGCGCAGAAAATTCCATTCGTGCCAAAAGCCTGCTCTTATCCAATATGAGTCATGAAATTCGTACTCCCCTGAACGCATTATCCGGTTTTTCCTCTATTCTGACCGACAACAACATAGACGCAGAGATGCGCAAACAATGTAACGACATTATCCAGCAAAATTCAGACCTTCTATTAAAATTAATAGATGATGTAGTGGATCTATCCAGTTTGGAAAGAGGAAAAATGCAATTCCGTTTTGAAATCCATGATGCCGTATCTCTTTGCCAAAATGTTACTGACACCGTAGATAAGATAAAGCAGACTTCCGCTTCCATTGTATTTCAAACTTCTTTAGGAAAGCTGGAATTATACACCGATGAAGCCCGTTTGCAACAACTGCTTATCAACCTGCTTATCAACGCAACCAAATTCACGACGGAAGGCCGCATAACCCTGACCTTGGAAAAGCAGGACGGCATGGCATTATTTGCTGTAACTGATACAGGATGCGGAATTGCTCCTGAAAAGCAAGGCAAGATATTCCATCGTTTTGAAAAACTGGACGAGAATGTGCAGGGAAGCGGATTAGGCTTGTCCATCTGCCAACTGATTGTCGAGCGTTTCGGCGGTGAAATTTGGATTGACACAGAATACAAAGACGGTTCCCGGTTTGTTTTCACCCATCCTATCCCCAACACCACCCCAAATAACAAGGAGGCAGAACTATGAAAAAGCAACTTATCACACTGTTTTTCATCTTACAAATGCTGCCCGGCTGGAGCAACAGCCATGCAACGTCCATAACCGACAGTTTACTGACCGTACTATCCGCACTACCTCACGACACTACCCGGCTGAAAACATTACACCAAATAATATTAACCTCACAAGACACTCCACTGGCACTCAAATATGCACAGCAGCTATACAAAGAGGCGAAATTGCAGAACAACAAGTTATACATCTGCGATGGCGCATACTTCCAGACCCTTTATTATTACAATAATGACGGCGAGCAAGACAGTATCAGCAAATGGGTCAACCTGTTAAAGCCCATAGCCCAAAGTATACAATATTGGAAAGTCTATTTCAACTCACAGAAATTACTCATCAACACCTACGTATACAATAACCAGTATGAATACGCTTTCAACGAAGCATCCAAAATGCTGGAAAAAGCCCAAAGTATAAAGAGTGTGACCGGAGAGGCCTCAGCCTATCAATGCCTGGCAAATATCTACCATGAAACCAACCGCCGGAAAGATGAGGAAAAAGTACTCAGGAAACTTTATGAGCTGTTTCCACAAATCACCCACCCCGGTACACAAATCAATATATTAAGCCAACTCATTACTTTCAGCAAACAAACAAAATGCTATACCGACCTTGAAACATTTTTGGATAAGAGTAAAGAAGTTTTGGATAAAATGGTACATAATAACCCTGCAATATTAAAAAGCATTTCCAATCAATATCTCTACGTAGAGATATATTATACCTATCTATATTTAGAAACCGGCAATCAAAAACTGGCAAAAGAACATTATAAAAAATGCTCCGCATACATCACCCCCAACAGTTTCCTCCCCTATCTGGTTCTTTACCGGAATATGGCAATGGAATATCATCTCACTCTTAAAGAATACGATACGGCGCTTGCTATCGCCGACAGTGCGATTCGCTTTGTGCAGGAAAATGATTTCGACATATCCGACTATGCTAAAGAAACTGGTTATAAAGCCGATATCCTAAAAGAGATGGAGAGATATACCGAAGCGTTGCCACTCTATGAAGAGATTATCCAAATAGAAGATTCGATAAGTGACGCCATTTCCAATCAGCAACTGGAAGAAATAAAAGAGTCATACCATTTAAGCCAACTGATACTGGAGCAAGGACAATTAAAAGGCTACATACAGATTATCATTTTAGTAGCAGTGGCTGTCATACTGATGTTATATATCATGTATACGATACGCATTAACCGGATACGGAAAGAGCTCAAATCCTCCGAGAGGCAGACCAAAGAAGCCACCCGAAAAACAGAGGAGGCCAACGAGCAGAAAAACCGCTTCCTTGCCAACATGAGCCATGCCATTCGCGTACCGCTTCATAGTGTGGTCGGGTTCTCACAACTCATAACCACCGATACTGACATTAACGAAAAAAGCCGTAAGGAATATTCTGAAATCATACAGCAGAATACGGAGAAACTCATGTCGCTGGTCAACAACGTCTTGGACTTATCCCGACTGGAAGCCGACATGATGAAATATCAACTGACGGACTACGATATTGTCCAACTCTGCAACGATGCCATCTGCTCCGCACAGATGCAAAGAAGCAACCTGCATATCCACTTTCAGAAATCAGTAAACGAATATATCATACACACGGACTGTAACCGGATGATGCAGATTATTACCAGCACACTTACAGGCTTTTCCACTGTTCAGGAAGAGCGTGAAGTCCATTTCAGTCTGGACAGAAATGGAGAAATCCTATGTTTCAAAATAACCAACTCTCCTTTGGCAGACAAGAAATACAACAATCAGGAAACCTCTATACACCATGAAATCAACCGCCTGTTGCTGAAACATTTCAATGGTACTTATCAGATTATTCCCGATGCACCGGCAGGCCCAACAATTCTTTTCACCTACCCTGCCACAAAACCATAATAATATTCTGCCTCTAAAAGAAGGCAGTTACAGGTATTTTTTGTACTTTTGCGCCTCAATAAGAGTAAATTGTAATTTAGTAATTGTAATTAGATAGTATGTTCGATAATTTAAGCGAGAGACTTGAGAGGTCGTTTAAAATTTTGAAGGGTGAAGGTAAAATCACCGAAATCAATGTGGCAGAGACGCTGAAAGACGTGCGTAAAGCACTTCTGGATGCCGACGTAAACTATAAAGTAGCTAAAAATTTCACCGATACCGTTAAAGAAAAGGCTTTGGGACAAAACGTGCTGACAGCGGTAAAGCCCAGCCAATTAATGGTAAAAATCGTACACGATGAGTTAACCCAGCTCATGGGGGGCGAAACTGCGGAAATCAACATTGACTCCAAACCGGCCGTTATTCTGATGTCCGGTCTGCAAGGTTCCGGTAAGACAACTTTCTCCGGAAAATTGGCACGAATGTTGAAAACCAAAAAGAACCGGAAGCCTTTGTTGGTAGCTTGTGACGTTTACCGTCCCGCTGCTATCGAGCAGTTACGCGTGCTGGCCGAACAGATTGAAGTACCTATGTACTCCGAACCGGACAGCAAGAATCCGGTAGCCATTGCCCAGAACGCCATACAGGAAGCTAAAGCCAAAGGATACGACCTCGTAATTGTCGATACAGCCGGTCGTCTGGCCGTAGACGAAGAAATGATGAACGAGATTGCTGCGATAAAAGCCGCTATCAATCCCAACGAAATCTTGTTTGTGGTAGACTCTATGACCGGACAAGATGCTGTAAATACCGCAAAAGAATTCAATGACCGCTTGGACTTCAACGGTGTAGTATTGACTAAGCTAGACGGTGATACCCGCGGTGGTGCCGCCCTTTCCATCCGTTCCGTAGTAAACAAGCCTATCAAATTTGTCGGTACCGGTGAAAAGTTGGATGCTATCGACCAATTCCACCCTGCCCGTATGGCCGACCGTATTCTCGGCATGGGTGATATCGTATCACTGGTAGAGCGTGCACAAGAACAATACGATGAAGAAGAAGCCAAACGTCTGCAAAA
>OLOK01002166.1_pt1 | contig 14612 bp, 10 predicted proteins | sample 1672591 | NCBI WGS metagenome assembly OLOK01 (sample SAMEA3136703, study PRJEB25190) | human gut metagenome | biome: human gut; feature: human-associated habitat; material: faeces | place: Austria | collected 2013 | reverse complement strand
CAAATCAATAGCTCAAATTGCATTAACTTCTTAAAATGTATAAATAACAGGATAGCTTGGGCTAAGTAATATCAGAAACACTTTTCCGAAAAGGGAGAATAAATATTGGCAAACCAGACGAACTCCCGAAGCGGCAGAAGGTCCTCAGGCAGATATCGGTCTCCGAGTGTGAATTTTCTAAAGCAGTGGATAAAGTGTATCTCATTCGAACGGGCACGGCTCTAGGCGACATCCATGTCGCCGGCCGCCTGTCGCAAACATCGTGTTTGCTCCACCCTGATGACTCACCACTGCTTAAGAAAATATCAACACGCTCCGACAGACATCTGCCTGAGGGCCTTCTGCTACTCCGGGAGTTCTGTTTGTATTTAAAACGCCAATTTCTGCGAAAAAAATACAAAAATATGAAATTTTGATATGTAAAAAGTCTCTATTTTCGCTGCATAAGCAAAATAAAGAAATTCCGTACAAAAATTCCTGATTTAGGAACTTTTTTTGTACGGAATTCATCGTTTTTGGACTATTTACACCAAACTAACTTTCCAGTTAGTTCTTAAAGCTATGAATAGGTGCGGGGATGCGGCCGCCGCGGTTGACGAAAGCATCACAGGAGAAGGTATTCACGGGCATGATGGGTGCGTAACCTAACAGGCCGCCGAACTCCACGGTCTCTCCCACGCCTTTTCCGATTACGGGGATGATTCTGACTGCAGTGGTCTTCTGGTTCACCATACCGATGGCCATTTCATCCGCAATGATACCGGAAATGGTGGTTGCCTTGGTGTCTCCGGGAATGGCGATCATATCCAGACCTACGGAGCAGACACAAGTCATGGCTTCCAACTTCTCGATGGTGAGGGCTCCGGCATTCACGGCATCGATCATTCCCTGATCTTCACTGACAGGAATGAATGCACCACTTAAACCGCCGACGTAGGAAGATGCCATAACACCGCCCTTTTTCACCTGATCATTCAACAACGCCAGGGCTGCAGTGGTTCCGGGAGCTCCGGCATGTTCCAGACCGATCTCACACAGGATATCCGCTACGCTGTCGCCGATGGCCGGGGTCGGTGCCAGAGACAGATCCACGATGCCAAAGGGAACATTTAGCATCCGGGATGCCTCCTGTGCTACCAGCTGACCTACACGGGTTACCTTAAAAGCAGTCTTTTTGATAGTCTCACAGAGAACCTCGAAGTTCTCGCCGCGCACCTTTTCCAGTGCGGTCTTTACAACGCCGGGGCCGCTGACACCGACATTGATGATCTTGTCTGCTTCGGTCACACCATGAAAGGCACCTGCCATGAAAGGATTATCATCCGGTGCATTACAGAATACTACCAGCTTTGCACAGCCCAGGGAATCATCTTCCTTGGTATACTCTGCAGTCTCCCTGACCATCTCACCCATCAGCTTTACGGCATCCATGTTGATACCGGTCTTGGTGGAGCCCAGGTTCACAGAGCTGCACACACGCTCTGTGGTAGACAGCGCCAGAGGAATGGAACGGATCAGCAGTTCGTCCGCCGGGGTCATTCCCTTGCTGACCAATGCGGAATAACCGCCCAGGAAGTTCACACCAACCTCATGTGCTACCTTATCCAATGTCTTTGCAATACTTGCAAAGTCTTCTATCGTATGACATGCCGCACCACCGATCAGTGCAATGGGAGTTACGGAAATTCTCTTATTTACAATGGGGATGCCAAATTCTCTGGAGATCTCCTCTCCGGTCTTCACCAGATCCTTGGCTGCTTCGTAGATTTTGTTATAAATCCTCTCATTTAATCTGTCCAGATCGGAATCGATACAGTCTAACAGGCTGATACCCAGTGTGATGGTACGCACGTCCAGGTTCTCTTCCTCGATCATTTTGTTGGTCTCTGTTACTTCATATAAATTGATCATTACGGCTCCTATCTGCCCCTTCGGGTCTTATTTATTTCGAAATCGTGGGGCTTATCAGATGCGGTGCATCTTGTCAAAGATCTCTTCCTTCTGGCACTTGATCACTACGCCAATCTCTTCTCCGAGAACAGCCAGTTCATCTGCCATGTCACCAAAAGTTTTCTGCATCTGGTTGGTGTCAACGATCATCATCATGTTAAAATATCCCTGTACGATGGTCTGCGAAATATCCAGGATATTGATGCCGTTTTCCGCAAGATAGGTACATACCTTTGCGATAATGCCTACTGTGTCCTTACCAACTACCGTAATAATTGTTCTTTTCATAATCGCCCTCATTTTCTGCATGAAATCATGCTATTATTTTTATCTATTAAACTACACTTTACTACAATTTGCAACCTCAAGTTCAGCCTATGAACATATTCAGACACAGAAATCATGCTTGCATCATTTTGTGAGCGAATATGTTTCAGGCACCGAGCGCCAAACTATGGAGCAAAGCTAGTCATGAAATGACGCAAAAGCGTGCTATGATGCGGCTCCAACGAATAATGCTGGCTGATGCGCTGCGCATCCGCTACGCAATATTGATCACCGGAGATACATTGCTCCTGTCTGCCACCATCATCCGGAAGTCTTCCGCCCGGTAAGGGTTCTCTCCCATGGTGATTTCCATCCGGACCGCTTCATAGGCTAGCTCCGGAAGATTATTCTCCTTGCTGAGATGTCCCAGCACGATAGCCTGCAGCTTGTCATGCAGGATTCGACAGAGCAGCTTGCCGGAATTTTCATTGGAAAGGTGTCCTCTGTCCCCCAGAATTCTCTGCTTGAGATAATAGGGATAAGGTCCTACCTGCAACATCTTCACATCATGATTCGCTTCCAGCAACAAGGCATCCATTCCCTTCAGGCACTCCACGGTGTAATCATTATAGACTCCTAAATCCGTACAGATTCCTACCTTTTTATCTCCGTAAGCAATACGATAGCCCACCGGCTGTGCCGCATCATGAGAGATTTTCATGGGATTGACAGTCAGATCCTTGATAGTCAGTTTCACATCTTCCTTCACTTCCCGAAACAGGGCTGGATCGATCTTGCCCAGATTCCCCATCTTCTGGATTTCTTCCAGGGTTCCCGTTGTGGCATAGATCGGCACTTCATATTTTCTCGCCATGACACCCAGTCCCGCCACATGATCCATATGTTCGTGGGTCACCAGGATGCCATCCAGATCTCTTCCGGTGAGTCCCAGACTGTTCAGCCCGGCCTCCGCCTTTTTGCCGCTGATTCCCACGTCCACCAGCAGATGCGTGGCCTCTGATCCCACATAAATACAGTTGCCGCTGCTGCCGCTGGCAATACTACATAATCTCATAACTTCTTAATCTCTTTTCTATCTTACTTCTGTCTTACTCTTTGCCGTTTTCCATCTTCGGCATTAATGCATACTAGTGCATGCTTTTCCAGTAGATCTCGATCACATCTCCCTCGTTCAAAGGTTCCATGAACTGTGCCGGGCGTCCATTTAAGTTCGTCACAATGGATCTGCCTGCGGATGCGGAGGATCCCAGATCAAAATCAATATAATCAAACACATCCACAAATACATAGGAAGCCTTACCCTGCATGGTGATGGGGGAATGGTTCACGATCACTGTTAATGGATGCGGTCCCTGTGGTGCCACGCTTTGGCTCTGTGCCGTCTGTTCCACGCTTTCGTACTTTTCGTCCTGCTTCCCGGAAGTCCCCTGCGTTGTCACGGAAGCCGTCCCGTTTTCTGCCGCAGTCTCTGTCCCCTGTGTCATCGCCGCTTCTCCTGCCACAGCCTCTGCCTTCTGCATCACAGGCCCTTCTCCATAAACAGGCTCTTCTCTATAGGCATCCTCTTCTGTGTCCGCATCCGGCAGGTCTGCATAACTCCCTTCCGGCAGCGGGTTCTTCATATCCCAGCTTACGGTAAAATGCTCATAAACTCTGGTATCCGGCTGCGCCGCTGTATCATTGACCTTGATATCCGCACCGAGAAGCACATCCAGAAATTCTGCGATTTCCTTTACAGTATAAGAATTCCGAATCCGAATATCATCGTTCTGGCCGATCCGGTAGAATTCATTCTCTCTGTGACCGTTGACTTCCGCTGTCTTCGGCAGACTGATCTGTTTACCGTTCACATAGACCTGCAGTGCATCCCCCAGTTCAGAGAGTTTTCCCAGCTCCAGCACCGCCGGTTCGCCCTCCGTGGAAGGTGTTACCACAATGCGGTCCCCATTATGTACCTGGGTATACATATCCGCCTCGTCTCCGTTGACCCGGATGACTGCTGCCTCTCCCTGTTCGCCCCGCACCATACGGGTCTTACCATTGACAGTAAACAGAAGGGCTTCCCCTTTTCTGGGGAACAGCTGGTCATTGGGGAACTGCATCTGCATGGCGGCATCTGTCACGGATAATTTGCCGTTATCATAGAGCTTTACCCGCTCTCCGTTGAATTCCACGAAAATAAAATTATTGCTCTGTACATAATAGCTTAAACAGATACCGATAGGTGTTACCATCATGGCATCCTTTCTGGCATTTTCCAGTTCAAATGTAATGGTCTGCATGACTTCCTGTCCCCGGATTGCCACACGTTCCTTCACGATGCCCAGCTTCTCTGCCAGCTTCTCCGTGTAACCGGGCACCATTCCACCGCCGCCTACCACGAACACGGCACTGACCGGTTTGTCCCCGTTCAGTTCTTTGATGGTATCGGATACCAGCTGGGTCATACGTTCGATCTCCGGATCCAGCAGTTCCAGCACTTCGCTGGCTTTGATGGTCTGGGGCAGTCCCATGATATCTTCGTATTCGATAGTCTCCTGGGTTCTGCATTTTCTCTTGATCTGCTCGGCCACCTCGAATTCCACGAGACAATGCTGTACCAGAATATCCGTCAGGCTGTCTCCTGCTACGGGGATCATGCCATAGGCTGTGATGGTTCCCTCTTTGGTAATGGAAATATCACTGGTGCCTGCACCCACGTCCACCAATGCCATATTTAACATACGGAACTTCTCCGGAATTGCTACCTGAATGGCAGCAATAGGCTCCAGTGTCAGATTCGCCACATGCAGGCCCGCCAGTTCTACTGCCTTATACAGACCGTCCACTACATCATCCGGCAGAAACGTGGCGATCAGATCCACTGCAATGTTTTTTGCCTTATGTCCCTCCAGATTACCCATCTGGTAGCCATTCATGTAATACCGCATGGCCGTATAACCCACACAGTAGAATTTCATATCTGTATCCGTATTGCTGTTCTGGAATTCCTCGTAAGCCTTCTCCACGCCCATGGTACACAGGGAATACACATCTTCCTGCGTGATCTCCCGGTCGCTCTCAAAGCTGTGCTCCACATAGGTAGTGACGGTACGCAGCACACGGCCTGCAGCTGCGATACATACTTCCGTAAGTTCTCTGCCCAGATCCGCTTCCAGCTGTTCCTTTACCTGGGAAATAGTCTCTCCCACCTTGCCGATGTCATGGATCTGTCCGTCCAGCATGGCTCTGGTCTCATGCTCCTTGGAGCGCTGTGCCAGCACATGGAACTTCCCGCCATTTAAGTATCCTACCGTACCTACGATGCTTCTCGTACCGATATCCAGTCCGAATACCAGCTGTCCCTGTTTTTCTTTTACTCCTTCCATGAATATGCCTCCAGTTTCTGTCTGATCTGTCTGTAGCTGTCTTCCAGACTGTCACTGTTATCAATGACAAAATCACAATGCTGCCGGAATTCTTCCTCCGAAAGCTGTGATGCTATGATCTTTTCTATCTTCTCCGGTGTGTAATTGCGGCTTTCCGAAAGTCTTCTTCTGCGTACATCTTCTCTGGCGTAGATATACCACATTTCATCCACTATATGTTCATACCCGCTCTCGATCAAAAGTGCCGCTTCCACAAAAAACAGTTCCACATCGCCCTTATTCTTTGCCTCTGCCAGACGATCCGCCAGATATTTTTTAACCGCAGGATGAATGATGGCATTCACCTGTTCCAACAGTTTCGGATCTGCAAAAATCTTTGCCGCCATTACCGGCTTATCGATCTGTCCGTCCGGCGCAAGGATTCCGTCTCCCATCAGCGCTACCAGCGCATGATAGCCTTCGGTTCCCGGTTCCTTGACTTTATGCCCGATCTCATCTGCCAGATAGATCTCACATTTATAATGCTGTCCGATATATTTTAAAATCTCTGTTTTCCCGGCACCCACACCGCCGGTAATACCTATAAAACGCATTTATTTCGCCTCATACCAGTTATTGCCCGTGTGCAGATCGATTTCCAGCGTCACCGCCAGATCTGCCGCGGACTTCATATTTTCCGTAAGGATCTCACGGACTCTTGCCTCTTCCTCCTGTGCGGTCTCGACCAACAGTTCGTCATGCACCTGCAGGATCAGACGGGATTTTAACCCTTCCTCTTTCAATGCTTTCCATACCTTGATCATGGCGATCTTGATAATATCCGCCGCCGTTCCCTGAATAGGGGCATTCATGGCCACTCGCTCGCCGAAGGACCGTTGCATGAAATTGGAGGATGACAGTTCCGGGATAGGGCGTCTTCTGCCAAACATGGTCTCCGTATAGCCCTTTTCCTTTGCATCCGCCACCAGTTTGTCGATGAATTCCTTCACCTTCGGGTAAGTGGCAAAATACTGTTCAATGTACTGTGCCGCTTCCTTTTTGCTGATACTCAGATCCTGACTCAGTCCAAAGGAACTGATACCGTAGACGATACCGAAATTGACTGCCTTGGCATTCCGGCGCTGCAGATCCGTGACTTTCTCGAAAGGAGTATGGAATACCTTGGATGCCGTGATCCGGTGAATATCCTCTTCCTGTCTGTAAGCATCAATCAGCTGTTCGTCTCCGGACATATGAGCCAGCACACGCAGTTCGATCTGGGAATAGTCCGCATCCATGAATTCATAGCCTTCTCTGGGGATAAATACCTTGCGGATCTGTCTGCCCAGTTCCATACGCATGGGAATGTTCTGCAGATTCGGCTCTGTAGAGCTGATACGCCCCGTGGCAGTAATGGTCTGATTGAAATTCGTATGGATCCTGCCGTCCTCTTCAATAAAAGCTGCCAGTCCGTCTGCATAGGTGGACTTTAACTTGGTCAGACCTCTGTATTCCAGGATATCTCTTACAATAGGGTAATCCGCCGACAGCTTTTCCAGCACATCCGCAGCTGTGGAATATCCGGTCTTGGTCTTCTTGCCGCCGGGGATCTGCATGGTCTCAAACAGTACCTCGCCCAGCTGCTTGGGGGAATTGATATTGAACTCTGTTCCTGCCTGTGTGTGAATGGACTGTTCCAGTTCCTCAATGCGGGCCACCAGTGCATCCCCATAAGCCTTCAGTTCCTCCCGCTTTACAGCCACACCTTCTTTCTGCATGTCATACAGTACCAGTGAAAGAGGCATCTCCATCTCCTCCATGAGACATTTCATGCCTGCTGCCTCCAGCTTGTCCTTCAGGACTTTTTTGCCTTTCCGGGAGACATAGGCTCCGTAGCACGCATACTCCATGGCTTTCCCGGCGTCCTCGGAAAGCAGTGTCCGAAAATCTCTCTTGCCGAATACTTCCGCTCTGCCCGGGATCAGAATTCCCAGATGCTCCGAAGCAATGGCCTCCATGTCATAATCATTCTTCAGAGGATTCAGCAGATACGCCGCGATCAATACGTCAAAATACTGTTCTGTACTGCTGCGGTCCAGATAGTCATACTGGTGCTTCACATCAAAGGTAGCGATCTGTGTATCCGTACCTGCGGAAAGTTCCTGTAGAGCTTCCGTGATCTCTGCGGTGTCATCCACAGATTCCACCGCTTCCGCAAACAGACTTAACTGCCCTTCCGGTTCCTTTTCAGGTGTCAGGGCATAAAATACCGTCTCCTCATCGGACACAGACAATGCCACCCCCAGCAATTCTTCTTTTTTCGTAGTAGCATCCACTGGTTCCGTGATCAGCCACAGGCCGATCTCCTTCTGTTTCTGCGCTTTTTTCAGATATTGTAAAAATTCTTTTTTATCTTCAATCTGTCGGAAGCTTTCTGCGATCTTGCTGTCATTGGCGGCGGCATCTTTTTCAAATCTTCCCAACAAATTTTTGAATTCCAGACGTTTGCACAAGGTATAGGCTTCCGGGGTATAGAACCCCTCTGCTCTGGCCTGTTCGTAATCCAACTGCAATTCGCAGTCGGTCTTGATCGTTGCCAGCGTCTTGCTCAGATCTGCCAGATCCTTATGCTCGATCAGGGATTCCCGGATACTTTTTTTCGAGATTTCTTCCACATGGGCATAAATATTATCCAGAGAACCGTACTCCACCATCAGTGCCTGTGCGGTTTTCTCCCCCACCTTCGGCACTCCTGGAATATTATCGGCGGTATCTCCCATCAGGGCTTTCAGTTCGATAAACTGTAACGGAGTCACCTGATAGGCAGCCAGTACATCTGCGGCATAATAATCCTCGATCTCCGTTCTGCCCTGCTTCGTCTTCGGAATCCGGATCTTGATATGATCCGTGGCAATCTGCAGCAGATCTCTGTCACCGGAGACCAGTGATACTTCCAATCCGGCCTGCTCTGCTTTTTTGGCCAGCGTTCCAAGAATGTCATCTGCTTCCAGTCCCGCCTGCTCCATAATGGTAATATGCATGGCCTTCAGGATTTCCTTCATGACGGGCACCTGCTCCCGCAATTCCTCCGGCATAGGCTTTCTCGTTCCCTTGTAAGCCTCATACATTTTGTGGCGGAAAGTCGGTGCATGAACATCAAAAGCCACTGCCAGATATTCCGGCTTTTCCTCCTCCAGAATTTTAAACATAATATTCAAAAAACCATAAATGGCATTTGTGTGCAGTCCCTCTGCATTACTCAGATCCGGCACTCCGTAGAATGCCCGGTTCAATATACTGTGTCCGTCGATCAATACCAGTTTCTGACTCATACTCTGTCTATCCTATCTTAATTCTGTCCTCTTGATTCTATCAGGTGTCGCTAAGAGATGATCCATCCCAGAAATCCCATAAGAAAAATCACCGTCAGCACTTCCAGTACGGCCCCTGTCTTCAGAAAAGCCATATGAAATCTTACCTTGCGCTTTGCTTCCGCAAGTCTCAGTTCCAGTTCTCTCTGCAGGTCAAAAGCATCGCCGTCTTCCAGACGCTGCATACCTTCCGTTACAAGGAACTGAATCACCAATTCCTCCTTGCAGCCCGGGCATTCCCGCATATGCTCCCCGAATTCCTGCAAGGTCTGAAAATCCAGTTTTCCTGCAATGAAATCAGGAATATTCTTTTCAAATTCTTTGCAATTCATGCTTCCACCCTATTCCAAAACAGTTCTACAGATTGCGTTCCCATATACTCATACACTTCTACTATACAACATCTTGTGGAAAAAGACTAGAAAAATAGTAGCAAGATTCCAGAAAAAAACTCTTGTCAACTTTTTTAATCTATGATAAGATAATCTCTGTTGTGAGTGTTTGAATGCCGGCGTGTCGGAATGGCAGACGAGGCAGACTCAAAATCTGTTGGTGGCAACACCGTATGGGTTCAAGTCCCATTGCCGGCAGTTAGTGCAGAATCGAATCGGTTCTGCGCTTTCTTTTTGTATTTTTATAACCACATCGCATTTCCTGCTTTTTCCAATTTTTTTCCAATCATCTCCTATGGATTAATTGTTACAAAATTGTTACAATTCATTTGTGCTTAGCTAACACAGACGTAACCGAACACCAGGCAACAGGAAAAGGAGGAAGAAAGTATGTGTTTCAAATTCATTAACTGTTCTCAGTGGTTGAATGCATTCTGCGGCTACTTCAATTTTGGCTGCTAATATCGTTTTCGACGAATAGAGCGTTCCATAGACGCACGAAAAGGCTCTCCCGTTTGGGATGAGCCTTTTCTTATTTCTACACTTTTTCTATGAATTTATACATTTTTACCGATAGTCATAACGGAGGGTGACATCATTGCCCTGTACCTGTACTTCCGCACAGCTTCCGGTGACAATCGGCATCATGGGTGCCAGATGTCCCAGATCCACATCCATGATCACGGGAACATTCTTCTCTCCCGCCACGGCCAGAACTGCCTGGTACTGATCCAGTCCCATCATCTCCTGTCCGAAACACAACGGTCTTCCGATGAGAAAACCTTTGACATACTGAAACCATCCGGCTTCCTCCATCTGCCACATGGCTCTGCGGATGGCAAAAACATTCAGGTCACAGGCTTCCAGGAACCAGATGATTCCGTCCTCTTTATACTTTTCCAGAAAATCCTGTGTTTTATCAAACCGGGTTCCCAGTAGATTCACCAGACAATCCATACAGCCGCCCAGCAACCGACCTGAAAAGCGGATCTCCGGTTCCTTTTCTGCTGTCTGTCTGCCAAGATACTTTTTCAGCACTCTGGATTCCGTGGTGTTATAGGGCAACAGAGGCTGTTCTTCATTTTTCAGAGACTCCTTTTCCCACTTGTCATATCCATGCACCTCTTTGGTCTCTCCGGTCAATATTCCGAAGGCATCTTTCAGGGATGCATGCCAGGGCTCCATGCCAAAGGCGGCCGCGCAGGGGCCGTAGACGGAGGCGGTATCACAGATGGTTGCCAGCAGATAGGTCATGTTGGTATTGTCAGAATACCCCAGATACCACTTGGGCTCTGCTGCCTGCAGACGCTCAAAATCCACATGGTTCATGGTCTCGCACATCAGTTCTCCGCCACCGCAGGAGATCAGACAGTCATTTTCCGGGCTGCAATAGTAATCCGTCAGTTCCTGCCCGCATTTTTCAGGGGTGTTACTGATACCGATGCCCTCTCCGGCATAACAGTTGGGGCCTAATTGTAACTGATAGCCCATTTCCCGGAATTTCTTCTGGGCATTGCCAAAGGCAGTGTAATAAGGTTCTATCTGACAGCCAAAAGAAGGGGCCACAAATCCAATGGTCCCTCCCCGCTGTATATGTTTCGGATATTTCATTGCTTCGTATCCTCCTATATCGCCCATTCGCATTCCGGGCTATCGCGCTTCTTGCTCATGTTCGTTCACTTCCCTCATAGGAGGTTTGCTTTGCCTGCAAGCAGTCACGCCAACCTCCTATGGGTAAGTGTTATGCGTCAAAATTAATCTTATTATAAATATCGAAACAGTCAAAGGTTGCAAAATAATCCTTCGGTGTCTCGGCACGGCGGATCAGTTCCACGCTGCCGTCCTCCTTCAGCAGAAGCTCTGCGGATTTCAGCTTACCGTTGTAATTGTAACCCATGGCAAAACCGTGTGCACCGGTATCGTGGATGGCAATATAGTCACCGATATCGATCTTCGGCAGCATCCGGTCGATGGCGAATTTGTCGTTGTTCTCGCACAGGGAACCGGTCACATCGTACTTGTGGTCGCAGGGCTCGTTTTCCTTGCCCAGTACAGTGATGTGATGGTAAGCGCCGTACATGGCGGGACGCATCAGGTTCACGGCACAGGCATCCACACCGATGTATTCCTTATGAGTATGCTTCTCATGGATGACCTGGGTCACCAGATGTCCGTAAGGTGCCATCATATAACGACCAAGCTCTGTGTAGATTGCCACATCACCCATGCCTGCCGGTACCAGAACTTCCTCATATACCTTACGCACGCCTTCGCCGATGACTCTGATGTCGTTGGGTTCCTGATCCGGACGGTAAGGAATACCGATACCACCGGACAGATTAATGAAGGTAATGTGTGCGCCGGTCTCCTCTTTCAGCTTTACTGCCAGTTCGAACAGTTCTCTTGCCAGAGTGGGATAATAGTCATTCGTTACCGTGTTACTGGCCAGAAAAGAATGGATACCAAAATTCTCCACACCCTTTGCCTTCAGGATCTTATATCCCTCAAACATCTGCTCCGTGGTGAAACCGTATTTAGCATCGCCCGGATTGTCCATGATGTTATTGCTGATGGAAAAATATCCGCCGGGATTGTAACGGCAGCTCAGGGTCTTGGGCAGATAACCGATGGTCTTCTCCAGGAAATCGATATGGGTGATGTCATCCAGATTGATGGTGGCACCGATTTTTGCCGCATATTCGAATTCATGGGCCGGGGTATCGTTGGAGGAGAACATAATGTCCTCTCCCTTTACCCCCATAGCATTGCTGAGCATCAGCTCTGTCAGAGAGGAGCAGTCACATCCACAGCCGTAATCTCTTAAGATGTTGATCAGAAAAGGGTTGGGAGTCGCCTTTACCGCAAAGAACTCCTTGTAGCCCTTGTTCCACGCAAAAGCTTCCTTCAGCGCCTTCGCATTCTCCCGGATTCCCTTTTCATCATAGATATGAAACGGTGTGGGATATTTTTCTGCGATCTTTTCGATCATTTCTTTGGTAACAAATGCCTTTTTTTCCATAAGTATCTCCTCTGCATCTATCTTATTTACAGTAACGCGCTTCTCATCTCTTCCGGAGTCAGAGTGCTCAGATAAGCAGGTGCCACATCAAATACGGTCTTGCAGCCCTTCTGGCCTTCCTGATTCATGCGGTAAGCAGCTCTTGCATAAGCGGTCAGTACGCAGGAAGTGAACTCCGGGTTGGAATCCAGCTTTAAGCTGTACTCGATCACATGGTTGTGCTCACCGTTTAAGCCGGTCTTGCCGGTACGCAGTACAAATCCGCCGTGAGGGATACCTGCGTGATCTCTCTGCAGTTCTTCCTCGGTGATGAAATGTACAGTAGTATCATAATCTGCAAAATAGTTGGGCATGGTCTTGATCTGCTCTTCGATCTGTGCCTTGTCTGCGCCCTCTTCCGCTACCACAAAGCACTCTCTGGTATGCTTCTGTCTGGTGGTCAGAACCGGATTCTCACAGTTTCTGACAGCTTCCAGTGCGGACTCTACGGGAATGGTATACTGTTTGGCATCCTTGACACCGGGGATACGACGGATGGCATCGGAATGTCCCTGGCTGACCCCCTTCCCCCAGAAGGTATAATCGCTGCCGTCTCTTAAAATGGCATTGGCATACAGTCTGTTCAGGGAGAACATACCGGGATCCCAGCCTACGGAAATCATGGCTACCTTGCCGCCCTCTTTTGCTGCAGCATCTACCTGTGCGAAATGCTCGGGGATCTTCGCATGGGTATCAAAGCTGTCTACCACGTTGAAATATTTTGCATACTCTGCGGTCTGTTTGGGCAGATCGGTTGCGGAGCCTCCGCACAGCACCAGGACATCGATCTTGTCCTGCATGGACAGTAACTGATCTACATTGTATACCTTTACATCTGTTAAAGTCTTCACTGTAGCAGGATCTCTTCTGGTAAATACGGCTACCAGCTCCATGTCATCATTCTGCTTTACTGCACATTCCATTCCTTTTCCTAAGTTACCATAACCTAAAATTGCGACTCTGATACTCATTTTTCTATCCCTTTCTATTTTATCCTATTTATGAGAACGCTGCGGCCGTTTCCACCCGGCAAAAGCGTTTTCTACATAATTATTGCTCACCCTGCTTCAACCGAATGAGGGCGATCTCGTTGCGCATGGCATCCTTGAAGACTCTGACAAAATTCTTCTGGCCACTGTAAAGGCAGGTATCACTGCTCTTTCCCGTCACCGTACCGGTGAGAATGTACTCGGAATCCATGATGAGACGGATCTGATCCATCTGCTGTTCCTCTTCCTTAGGCTCTCTGAAATGCTCCGGCACCAGGTATTCTATGATCCCGGCCTTTAATTCCGCATCTTCCGGAAAAGGTTCTCTGTTGTCTTCTGAAATCAGCACCACTTTTTTCTGTGCCCGGACCAGCTCCCTGATCTCCTCCGACCATTGCTCCAGGAATCCACCTGTTGCGGAAAAATAAATACGCTTCTCGGCACCCAGAAGCATGTGCCGGATCTTGTCACAGATGTGGTCATAGCCTTCGATGGTGATATAGCCTTCTCTAGGTAAATTTTTCCTGGGGCCATCCGCCACCAGACGTTCTTTTGCTTTCCGCAGATACCGGATCCGGTTATCGCAGAACTCGGATAATGCTACAGCCAGATATTTTGAGGAGGTTCCTTCGATCACATAAGCAGCTCCATGCTCCACCAACGATGCCAGTCCATTATAGACATTGGATCTGGAAATCCCCGTCAGCTTCGCCACCTCATAGCCTGTCAGTTCTTCATTTTGAAGAAGACACAGGTAAATGGCAGCCTCCTGCCTGCTCAGTCCGAACAGGATAAGTTGTTCTATGATTGCCGCTTCTTCCATAGGTACTCCTTTTAGTGGTTCTTTACAGGAACACTATAGTAAGGATTCCTTGTTTTGTCAATAGGGGAAATACTTATTGAGAAAAGATGTCAGTAAAGAAATAGAAAGTGATGCCATTCCTCCGGGAGTTCTGTTTGTATTAAAAACGCCCTTTTTTGCTAAAAAAATACAAAAACAGGAGATTTTGGCCTTTTATAAGAGCTTATTTTCGCTAAAATAGGAAAAATAATAAAATCAGTACAAAAAATGTTTGATTTAGAGGTTTTTTTGTACTGATTTTGCTATTTTAATGCGATTTGCACCAAAGCAATAGAAATGGCTGCAACAGAAATGGATAAAGTCTATATAATGGTGTAAATTACAAATCTATATAAAAAGAGCCAAGTGCTCATCT
>OLOK01002163.1_pt1 | contig 14636 bp, 9 predicted proteins | sample 1672591 | NCBI WGS metagenome assembly OLOK01 (sample SAMEA3136703, study PRJEB25190) | human gut metagenome | biome: human gut; feature: human-associated habitat; material: faeces | place: Austria | collected 2013 | reverse complement strand
CAGGGAAAAAAGAAAAATTTAGATGATGCAATTGCTAAGGCAAAAAAACAAGGTGTAGATTATTATGAACTTTTGTCTGATAGAATTGGCTGGCTTGATGGTAATGAAAGCGATAAAGGTCTAATAAAACATCTTGAAAATATTGAGAACCTAATTGATTCTCTTAGCGATAAACTTCAGCAATGGGAAAAAACTGCAAGTGTTAGTGAATTAAAAAAAGATACACAGGCACAAAGCGATAAAAAAGAAATTGAACGTATTCGAAATACTTTTGACAAAAGCCAAATTACGGAATTGAAAAAAAAAGTAAAACGTTCTTCTGAAACATTGAAAAAAATCAGAGATTGTGTGCAGAAGTATAAAGTTGGAGAATGGGCGTTTTCCGAAATGGGTTCAAATTGCGGAACACTTGAAAATGTATGTAATAAGAAATTTGGAAATAAGCTTCAATATCCAACACAAAGTGAGTTGGATTCAGCAGCGGTAGAATCAAAGAAGTTAATTCAACAGCCGGCACTCGGTGAATTTCCTACCAATTGGAATGATGAGGCACATCCGGATTTAAAAAAGCCACAGGAGAAAGCATTTTATTCGTATTTGGTTAATAATTATAAACAAAACGAAACAGAGAATAATACGAAAAAAAGCAAGAAGAAGGTAGACGAAAAAAAAGATGATTATAAGAAAGAAGCAGAAAAAGAAAAGCAAAAAGAAGGGGTAGCGAATTCTAATTCCGTTGCTAGTATGGCAAATCGTCCGAGTCAAGTATGGAAATCACATAGGGGGGACAGCCAGCAGCTAGGGAATGAAACTGAAAAGTCCACCAACCAAAAGAAAGCATTAAGCAATTCTACCAGCATAATGAATAAGATGTTTAAGGGCATTTCAACAAAATTAAAGGGTGCAAGAGATAATTTCTATATTAGCGATTATATGCTTGAGATGTTTTCTTATAGTACGATTGAAAAAGAAAAAGGAGAGAATCCAGAAACGTTAACGCGGATGGATATGAATACGAATTATTTGTATGGAAAAGAAGTTGAGTATATTATCTATGGCGGTGACCGTGGTGTAGAAAAAGCATATGCTAGTATTTATGGTATTCGTTTTGCATCGAATTTAGTATATGCATTTACAGATACGGAAATTACAGGAACGGCAACGGCGATTGCAACATCTGTTTTTGGAGCCCCACCATTAACGGCATTGGTTCCTATGGCTAAAATTGCGATTATTGTTGGTTTGGCTCTTGTGGAGAGTGCAATTGATATTGCGGATTTGTCTGCTGGTAAAGCGGTTCCTTTATATAAATCAAGTTCTACATGGGTGGCAAAACCAAGCACTATGACTGGAGAGTTAATTAATAAGACGGTAACCATTGTTACGGATAACGGTGCGGTGGCGATTGATAAGGGAACGGAATTATTAAATGAATGGTTGTCAAAAACATCAGGTAATTTGACGAAGGGTATTGAAGAAAACGGCAATGAATTTAGTGCTGCCGTGGGGGCTATTGTGAAGGATAATGTAGAAAATTATGTTGGACAAGTGGTTGACCAGCTTGTTTCTATATGCACAAATGCTGTAAGTCAGGCAAATAGTGTGGAATATGTGAAGGAAAAGTTGAAACAATGGTCAGATGACACAGATTTTGGCTCTGAAGCTACAAATAAGATTAAGGAGCAAGCGGTTCAATATATTATTGCACAGTGTGATAGCAAAATTAATGAATTGATAGAAAAGATGAAAGAGGGCGGTGATACTGCAAAGGAAGCGGTATCAAGTTTAATGAAGCAATTAAATGATGATATTAAGGATGTTGTATCATCAGCAACGGGAGCAGTTACTAATTTAACCAATGAATTAACTGAAAAATTGAAGCAATCTGCTTCTAAAGGCGCTGAGAAGATGAAGGAAACGCTCAAAAAAGAAATTGAGAGTAAATTCGGTAGTTCTGTTAGTGGAGAGACTTCTGCATCCGATGGTGTAACAGGCTCTCTGCTTTCGTGGAAATACAGTGACTATTTAAGAATGTTTACGGTGATTGGGCTGATTACAAATGAAGAAACAATGCTTCTTAGAATGGAAGATTTGATTCAAAAAAACATGGAATTAAAAAAGGGCACATTTAGTTTAGCATCCTCTTATGTGTATTATGAGATGCAGGCAAGGATTTTAGTAAAACCGTTATTAACGACAGTGCCATTTATAAATGAATATACTAAAGATAGAATAACAGGGACAAATTGGTATACGATTGATTATAAAACCAGATTTGGATATTAGTTAAGAGAGAGGTGATTTTGTGAGAAAAATGAGAGAACAAAAAGGCTATATAACGATAGAAGCAACTATTGTTTTATCGATATACATATTTGCTTTTATGATGATTTTCAGCTTGATTCATATTTGTCGTGCGCAAATGAAAATTTCAGTTGCAATAAATAATGCAGCAAAAGAAATATCGGAATATTCATATTTATACGGAGTGTCCGGGTTGAGTGACAGTATGTACAATGCAGGTCAATCGGCTGCTCAGACGCAGCAGGATTATTCGGAACTTCCTGAAGATGTAGGAACTTTGTACTCGGAAATATCTTCATTGGGAGATAAACAGGGAAATATGGCTGGAGCACAGGGAATTAGCCCGGATAACATAAAAAATATTTATGGGAAATTGGATAGCATAAAACAACAGGGAGGCGGGGTGGCATCAACGATTAGTGATATGGCATCTAATCCCAAAGAGTTAATGATGGGGGTAACTAAGGTGTTGGCATATAACGCCTCGGAAGAATTAAAATCCGCAATTGCATCTGCCTTGACAAAAGCATTAGTGAAACAAAATTTAAAGTCTTCTCTCTCGGATGGAGATAAAGAAATTAATAGTTATTTGCATAATCTGGGAGTGAAAAAGACTCAGGGAACATATTTGGAGTCAATTGATTTTAGTCATTCGGAATTGTTCCCGGCTGGCAATAATGAAATTAAAATTATAGCAGTGTATGAGGTTGAGGCACTTCCGCTTTTAAATATTGATGCTTCTTTTCGTATTGTACAGACGGCAAGAACGAGGGGCTGGTTGAAAGGCGATGAAGATCCACAAATAACAACGAAGGATACGGAAGATGATGTGAAGGAAGAAGGACAGGAGGAAGAAAATTGATAGCAAAAGTTATTGTTTTTATGGCAATTACCATATTGCTCGCTTTGGGTGAGTATTTGTATTTATACAAGCAGTACTCACAAAAGAAAATTTTGTTATTTTGCATTTTGTCCGGAGTGATAGGATTTGTTTCAACACAAATTCTTCTTTGGCATTATCAAATTCATTTTATGGAAATTTTAAAGAGGTGTATTCTGCTTATGCTTCTTTTCCCAATTGCATTGTGTGATTGGAAGAAAATGATTATTCCAAACAAGATTCTTCTTTTGGGATTGATTGTCAGAATTTTTCTTTATCCGTTTGAATTTTTCTTTCGGACAGAACAATTTTTGGTCATAATAAAATCCGACTTTATTGCACTTGGAATTATGCTGCTTTTTTTACTGGTTGCATATTTTTTGGTGAAAAATGGTGTTGGAATGGGAGATATAAAATTGATTTTATTAATGAGTTTATATCTTGGAATTCAAGGGATTTTTGGAGTGCTTTTTATGTCCTTGATTGTTATCTTTTTTGTGGGTTTGTATCTTATGATTATTAAGAAAAGAAGCAAACGTGAGGCGATTCCATTTGCACCGGCTATTTTGGCAGGAACTGTAATATCAATTTTAGTTAATGGTATATAAAGGAGAAATTTGCTATGAGAAAAAGTAATCGATGGGTTATTGCGTTAGGTATTTTATTCATGGTTGGTGTGGCATGGTATATGCTTATTACCACTGTAAGAGACACATCAAAAAGTTATCAAACGGCGTTAAATTCAGCAAGAAAATTTGCTAAATTAAAAATCAATAAAGATGCGGAGGAGAAATATTTTGAGGCTTATAATATTTCTCCATCCTATGAATTGAGTGTAGAAATAGCGAAGTTTTATAAAAACACAGGCGAGGACCAAGAATTTCTTGGTTATACAGAATCGAAACTCGAAGAATATCCAGATAGTTCAGAGTTATATGACGTTTTGATTGACTATTATTATTCACAGCAAATGTTTGAGAATTGTGTGGATTCTTTTGAGCAAATTGATAAAAGGGGAATTTCCTCTAAAATAATTGAGAAAGTACGTGGAAAACTGGAAAAAGAATATGAAATGGGATTTGTTTCCTATCAGGATGTAAAGAAATATCGAAATGGATTCTGTGCAGTGATGGGAGATTCAGGAAAATGGAGCTACGTAACAGAAAAAGGAAATAACGTGATTGATAGCCGTTATTTGGAAGCAACAGGCTTTTCAGGGGATGGCACAGCGGTCGTTCGAGATGACGAGGATTGCTATATTATAGATGATGAAGGAAATCGAAAATTTGTAAACACGAAAAAACAGAGCGTTGAGGAGTGCCGTGCTCTGTCGGAAGGACTTATGGCAATCAAAGTAAATGGGAAATTTATTTTTGTAAAAGATGATTTTTCAGAGGCTTTTAAAGGAAATTATGAGGACGCAAGTGTATTTTTTAATGGTGTTACATTTGTAAAAAATAATGGAAAATGGTTTTTGATTAATGAGAAGGGAAATCGTGTAGGAGAAAGTGAGTATGATGATGTAATCTTGGATGAGATAGGATTTTCTGTCCGGCAAAAGAGGGCATTTGTCAAACAAAATGGAATGGTTATCATGATTGATACGAATGGAAAAAAGATTGGACAGGATTCTTATGAAGATGCGAAACCCTTTAACGCAGAAGGATATGCTGCCATTAAGAAAAATGGCAAATGGGGATTTGTCGATATAAACGGAAAAGTTGTAATTGAACCAAAGTATGAAAATGCGCGCTCATTTTCGAATGGTAACGCCGCTATTATGGAAAATGGTAAGTGGGGATTTATTAATAAAAAACAGAGCCAAATAGTTGAATGCCGTTTTGATGATGCGAAAGATTTTTCCCCAAAAAAGAGTTGTTTTGTAAAAGAAAACGAACAATGGAATTTGATTGTCTTTTATATGTAAAAAGGAGTGGACATTATGCTTACATACGCTGTGTTTAGTGATAAGGGTGATAGGTCATATAATGAAGATAGTACTTATGCTGTTGCTACAGAAAACGAAGGTTGCTTTGCTTTGGCTGATGGATTAGGAGGACAGGGAAAAGGAGATGTAGCATCAAAATTTGTAGTGGAGGAAGTCAAAAAGAAATATGACCAAAAGAGAAAAAAATGTCTTGAAAAATTTATTACGGATATGGTGAGTGAATGTCAACGGGATTTGATGGAAGTAAAAGGACAGGAAGATATAACCGAAGATATGATGACGACATTAGTTGTTTTGCTTGTAGATGATAATCAAGTTAGCTGGGGGCATGTTGGTGACTCCAGATTATATCATTTTTCAGATGGAAAAATAGTTGAGAGAACAAAAGACCACAGTGTTTGTCAAGTCCTTGCAGCAACAGGAGAAATTGACGAGTCAGAAATTCGCCATCATCCGGATAGAAATCGTTTGTTACGAGCGGTTGGCATGCACGATCAAACAGGAATATTGAATTCAGTGCAGACAATTGAAAAAAATGAAAACAGGCATCAATTTTTGCTTTGTTCCGATGGCTTTTGGGAATATATTGATGAAAAACATATGGAAAAGACATTGAAACGAGCGAAAACACCGGAAATATGGCTTGCTAAAATGCAAAAGATAGTACAAAAAAACGGCAAAAACAATAACATGGATAATTATACGGCAATTGCCGTTTTCCTAGATTAACAGGAGGCAGAAAAATGAGTGAGATGGAAAAGAAAATATGTCTGGGCTGTATGCAGGAAATTAACGCAGATGATGTAATGTGTCCTCATTGTGGATTTGACCCGAATAATTACCGGGTGAATCCGAGATGTCTGCGTCTTGGAACAAAGCTTGCAGGGAAATATATTATTGGAAAAGTAATTGGTGAAGGTGGGTTTGGTATCACATATATTGGATGGGACGAAAAACTGGAATTGCCGATTGCAATTAAAGAATTTTTTCCACCGAAAATAGCAAGCCGAGATACAACAACGGGAAATAATACAATTTATGTATTTGATGGAGCTGAGGAAAAAAGTTTTGAAGACGGCATGCGTCGTAGCGTTAAAGAGGCAAGAAGTATGTCTAAACTCGAAGCTTACGAAGGTATTGTTTCGATACGTGATTTTTTTAATGAGAATAAGACGGCATATATTATTATGGAATATGTAGATGGTGACACGCTAAAAAAATACTTGGAACAAAATGGAAAGATGTCACCGGAAGATGTATTAAAAGTGATGAAACCAATTATGAAGGCATTGGAGCAGATGCACCGGACCGGATTAATTCATCGCGATGTCAGTCCGGATAACATTATGATTCGTCGGGATGGACAGGTTAAATTAATTGATTTTGGTTCTGCCCGTGTGGCCCAGGAAGATGACGAGAAGAGTCTTACGATTATGTTGAAACGTGGTTTTTCTCCTGAAGAACAATATCGTTCAAAAGGTCATCAGGGGGCATGGACAGATATTTACGCCTTGTGTGCTACTATGTATTATATGTTGACAGGAAAGATTCCACCGGAGGCAATGGAGCGTCTTGCGAACGATGAATATAAATCGTTAAAAACATATGATGATGTTAAACTTGATAAGAAAATTGCATCTGCAATTGATAAGGGACTTTGTGTTTTTGCAAAAGACCGTTATCAATCGATGAGCGATTTAATTTATGATATTTATGGAGAAGAAGAAAAACGTGTCATTCCTAAAAAAGATAGGGTGTCTACGGGAGATGTAAGTTCTGTAGGTGAAACAGTTTTAGATGAAAACAGTACAGTATTAATGGAAGATAACAATAAAACTGTTTTAATGGATGATGCGGAGAAAATGGGGAAAGTAATCGGGGGGAGAAATACAACATTAAAGTTTAATAGCAAGAAAAAGGTAATGGCAGTGATTGCGGTTATTTGCGTTTTTGTTCTGGGGGGTATTGGAGTTTTTGCGGCGGTACGATCCGGTAACAGAGCAGAGAAATCAACAGATGTTGTCTCACAAGAGAAAGCAATTAAGACACCGACAGCTTCTCCTTCTCCAACGGCTGAGATTACGGCAACACCGGAAATTAAAAAAAAGCCTCTGCCAAATTGCGTGAATCAAAAAGTGGATACTGCAACACAGCAAGTATGTAATTTGTCGAAGAATGTAAATATCAAAACATCAGAAGTTTATAGTGATAGTGTTCCGGCTGGAGTTATTGTCAGCCAAGCACCAGAAGCGGGAAGTATGGTAAACACAGATGAATTTATAGAAGTAACATTTGTCGTTAGCAAAGGTCAGCAGTTAATGACTATACCAAATGTGAAAGGAAAAAGTTTATCTGCGGCGAAAGCAAAATTGAAAAAAAGTGGGTTAAAGTATAAGACAAAAACAAAATACAGCAGTTCCTACTCAAGTGGAAAAGTAATTTCGCAGAGTAAAAAGGCAGGAACAAAAGTCAAGAAAAAAACAACCGTTCATCTTGTTGTAAGCCGAGGACCGAAACCGACGCCGAAACCTCAGGCAACACCTCGTCCGACGGTACGACCACAGCGACATACAACAAGTTCGAGCAGCCCTTCTAAAAAGAGTAAGAAATCAAAAAAGAAAAGTGATTTTCAGGTGATCGGAAGCGATGACTATGTAGTATTAGATTAGACAAATTTAGTATTGCCCTAAAGGAGTGAGTGTTATGAAGAAAATATGTGCAAAATTATTGATAATGGCACTGGTGTTACAAAGTGTTTATTTGACAGTGAATGTTACAAATGAATCCGCAAAGGCGGCAACCTTAAATTTGCATAATCCAACGATGATAAATGGTGTGTCGACCTGGGATTGCGTATACTTTGGAACCTATTGGCAAAATGATACGAATGGGGATGGAGTAGCAGACCAAAATGATGCAAAGGAGCCAATTAAGTGGCGTGTGCTGCAGGTTGATGGGGATGATGTGTTCCTTATGTCGGATAAAAATTTGGATTGTCAAAAATATAATAATAATGAAGTTGATATTACATGGGAAACTTGTAGTTTGCGAACATGGTTATACAGTGATTTTTACCGAAAGGCTTTTTCAACAGCAGAGCAAAATGTGATAAAGGTTACGACCGTAGTAAATGACAAGAATGAGGTGTATGGAACATCAGGTGGAAATACAACAAAAGACAAAATTTATATTCCATCAATAAAAGAGGTAACTAATACAAATTATGGATTTGTGGACTATAATTCGAGGAGTGTTACCAGAAAGGCAAAAAACACAGCATATACAATGAACTGTTATATAAACCAATCCAATGTGTCTCAATATGGAGTATGGTGGATTCGTACGCCAGGAGCAAATCACCAACAAGCTGCAATTGTTGATGGTCCCGGGTATGTATTTGGCGACAGATCTTATAGTGGCTTAAGTGTTGCAAACGAAGATATTGGTGTTCGTCCGGTTATGCATATATCAATATCGTCGGCATTTGGGAAATTAGAATTGGCTGGAACTGTGTCTTCAGATGGGATAGAAACAACACCGGAAGTAACGTCAACCCCAACGTCAACCCCAACTCCAACGCCAATCCTAAAGCCAACCTCAACCCCAACCCCGACGCAAACGTCGGCAATTGTGCCAGAAATCACCCCAACAGCAGATGTGACGTCGAAAACAACAATTATACCAACGGTAACACCGAATCCAACTGCAAAAGCAACTAAAAACCCACAGAAAGAGACGATTGCATCAGCACTTCCGAATAAAACCGCTAATAATACATTGGCAAGGTCAACGGTTAAAATGGGAAAGATATTTAACGATAAAGGTATCAACTATAAAATTACAAAGTTGACGGAAAAGAAGGGCAAGTTGACTTTGATAAGTGTAAAAAACAAAAAGACCAAAAAGGTAACAATACCAAAAGAGGTTAAAAAATATGGTTATAAATTTACAATAACGCAGATTAGTAAAAATGTGTTTACAAGATGTAAGAAATTAAAGCAATTAACGATTAAAAGCCGAACAATTACCAAAATAGGAAAGAACAAATTTCCCAAGAAATGTAAGATTGTTGTACCACAAGTAATGAAAAAGAGGTATACAAAATTGTTAAAAAAATGGAGGAGGTAACATTTTATGAAGATAAAGGGATATTTATTTTTAACAGTTGCATTGTTTATGATGACAATACTGTTTTTTGGGAGTGAATCAAAAGCTGTGATGACATCGTGGAGTGCAGAACAGCCGCCAGAAGGTGCGAAAGGAGTGGAAAAAAGGACAGAATATCGGTTTCGTGATAAATCCACACAAACATCTTACAGTACATCATTAGATGGATGGACACAGGCGGGAGGCAGTTGGGTTGCTTCAGGAAGTGGACAAGTCGACTATGTAAGTTCTTTTCCAAGTGGTTTTGAGGCAAGGAGCGGCATTTATCAATATTACAATCGTGCACCGGTAGCCCCTTCGGAAACAGCCACAAACAAGACAACAGTAAGTACCAGCCACATTGGTTATATTTATTATCATTGGTGCAGAAATGGAACCTATTATGGAAATCAGAAGAATCGGACAGTAAACGGAGTATATACGGATAAGTTTTGGAATTTCCATGCTTTTTTTACCTCTTCACCGTTAGGATGGGATTCCAAAGGTGCATTTTATGGTGATTTACCACAACATTGTAATGATACCTATTGGTGGATTGGATATGGAGAAGGGGTTGCGGCTAATATTCCGGTGTATCGCTGTTCCTATCAACAGTACAAAAAACTTTTTAATTACTATAAATGGTCGAAATATTCGGATTGGTCAGCTTCTGCACCGGTGCCTGGAAGCAATCGTGAAATTCAGAAAAGAATAGCGTATCGATATGAAGAAGATAGCATTAAAAGTATTGCGCCATCAATTGTAACGACTTATACGGTAAAAACAGGTACCGGGAAGTCTGGTAAAAACGCTGCCAAAAAGAAAGTAAAAATTCGTTTGAAAATGATGATTATAAGAGGCTTTAAAGGTTATCAGATTCAATATGCGACGAATAAAAAGATGAAAAAAAGCAAAAGTATCTGGGGGAAAAAGAAGAGTGTGGCAATTTCTGTAAAGAGAAAAAAGATATATTACATTCGAGTAAGATATTATAAAAATAAATCCCATTCAAAGAAAAAGGTTTTTAGTAAGTGGAGCAAAATTAAAAGACTTAGTGTAAAAAAATAATTTTGCAACACTTGTATAGGACATCGTTATCTTGTCAACCCTAATTCAAAAAGCAAAGGAGACGATTTTTTGAGTTACCAGATTTTAATGGACAGCTGCGGCGATTTATCGGAAGGAATGAGAAATAATGAGCATCTGCGGATGATTCCTCTGCAGATCCGAGTGGGGCAGAAAGAGTGGCCGGACGATGGACATATCAATAAACAGGAGTTGTTTGATGAAATTTTAGAGACGGATGTGCTGCCAAAATCGGCGTGTCCGGCACCGGATGCTTATTTGCAGAAGTTCGATAAAAATGCAGACCGTATTTATGTGATAACGGTTTCTTCAGCTCTTTCCGGTTCTTATAACAGCGCGAGCCTGGCGAGAAAACTTTGGCGGGAGGAGAACAAAGGAAAAAAGGGGCAGAAAATTTATATCATTGACAGCAAAAGTGCATCCGCGGGGCAGACATTACTGGCAGGAGCATTGATGCGTTGGGAAAATAAAGGGTATTCCGAAGATGAAATTCGTAAGCGGATCAAGAAACTTCGCAGGGATATGATGACGAAATTTGTGCTAAATGATTTGACGATGTTAGAGCGAAGCGGAAGATTAAATGGTCTTCAGGCAAAACTTGCGGACGCTTTTCATATCTGTCCGATTTTGGCATCGACCGATGAAGGAACCATTTGCCAGACCGGTCAGGCGAGAGGTATGAAACGTGCGTTGTCTGCGATGGTGCGTGCAATTGGAAATGAAAATAAAGAAAAAAAGATTTCGCATATTGTAATTTCACACTGTGGGCAGGAGGCAGGAGCATATGAAGTAAAGAAAAAATTAAATAAGATACTCCCAGATTGTCAGATTCACATTGTTGAGACGGGAGGGATTGCAAGTGTTTATGCAGGAATTGGCGGTATTATTCTGGCATATGCATAAATCCATTAATGAGGCGGCAGACGGAATCAGTTGCTAGTTCCATATTTTCTTCCCATGGTATAAAAACTTTCTTGTCTTTTCGGGTGAGCGAAAAAACAGGAGAATCCCAGTCGGTGCCAGCCGGCAGCGGAAGAAATCTGCCGTCTTTTTTGATGTAGCAGTTAGCGGCAGTTGCTTTCTGACGGTAGGCAGGTTCGACAAAACAGCCAACGCTTTTATGTACCGCCATATCTTCCTTTGGCAGATAATAATAATTTTTATAGTCGGCAAAAAAGTGGTACAGCGTACCTTCCCAAAGCGGCACCTCGATAGAAAGGGATTTCCCTTCAAAAGAAAAGGAGATACCACCTTTTTGAAAGGAAAGATTTGCCGGCACTTTTTTCTCTAAGGTGTCGGTAAATAGAACGCTGTGTTCCGTTGTCTGTACACTCGGGCATATCGGTTTATACGTTGTGTAGGCAAGGAGAAGTGCACATACAATGGTACCAATCAAATCATCTTCATTATGAAAGAGTAGTCTTTTCTTTTTTACTAAGGATTCCGGATTATGAAAAAATTTCTCATGCATAAATTCCGTGTAAAGTGTGATACATTCTTTTCCGCTTAAAAGTTCATGTCTGGTAAAACCGGCAAGACGCTCCATTGTAATCAATTTTTGGTTTGGAACCGGGAAATATTTTTTGATGTGTTTGACTGCCCGGTAAAGGTCAAGTGTCTGCTTCCCGGCAAACGGGGACGGCATATGATTTGTGCGGTATTTCTTTTCCAGATAAGGGATGTCAAAGGTCGCACCATTATAATGCGCAATCCATTCGTACTTTTCTGAAAACTCAGAAAATGCCTGCAAAAGACGTACTTCACTCACATAATCATCGGCAAACCACTGGTTTAGAACCCACTCATTATTTTCAAAGGTAATTGTGCCAATCAGATAAAGAGACGAAACAGCAGCAGAAAGCCCAGTAGTTTCAATATCGAAAAAGCAGATGTTTTCTGCCGGAGCCGGTAAGATAGACGCTGCATTGTTAAGTTGTTTTTCGTAGGAAGTAAGTACCTTTGCTGTGTGTTCCATGGTTAATCCCTTCTTGTAAAAAATCTGCACTTATCATAGCAGAAAATCAGAGGATGTGCAATATTTGCGAATTACCACCGTATGTGGTATACTGTATTTATTTGAAATTTGAGGGAAAAGGATGGAGAATGATATGGAGGCACAGAGAGAAAAACGTCCATTAAAACATCTTCAGGGATTAAAAGGACGAGTTCAAAACAGTTTGAGCGGCTTTTTGAGAGCTTGCATTGTTGCGGCTTTGGTTATGCTTCAGTTTGCAATTCTGATTGTACTGCCGTTTTTACTGCGCCAGTATGCTTCGTTATTTTATTTAGTAATGGAGTTGTTTGGTGTGTTCACCATTCTGGCACTTACGAATGACAGCCGCAGCATGTCCTATAAATATGGATGGTTGTGCATTACAATTTTACTTCCGGTATCCGGAAATATTATGTTTGCTCTTTGGGGAAAGGTAGGCAAAAAAAACAAATTAAACCGTCGGATAAAATCGACGATTCAAAGTGTAGACAGACACTTAGAATGGCATCCCGAAGTGTCCGATGAATTTCGGAAAAAACATCCGGTTTCATCCCGTATGTCGCGTTATATGGAAGCTAATGGTGCACCGATTTCAAAAAATAATGAGGCAAGATACTATGATATGGGAGAAAATGCGTTTGAAGATTTGTTTGCTGATTTGGAGCGGGCAAAAAAATATGTTTTCATTGAATTTTTTATTGTGGCTGAAGGCGCAATTTGGGATAAGATGCATGATATTTTAAAGCGTAAAATTGAAGAAGGAGTTGAAGTTAAATTCCTGTATGACGATTTTGGAGCGCTGCTTCGTACCAGCACGGATTTTGCACAGAAACTACGGGCAGAAGGTTTTGAAGTAGAAGTGTTTAATCCGATTCATAAATATACCAGTAAGTTATTTATGAACTTCCGTGACCACCAGAAAATTCTTGTCATTGATGGTGAGGTGGCATATACGGGCGGTTTTAATATTGCGGATGAATATGCCAATTTAGTAGAGCGTTTTGGCATATGGAAAGATGAAGGAGTACGGTTAAAAGGTGATGTTGTCTGGAGTATGGTAGTTACTTTCCTCGAACTGTGGGCAGTCTGCTCTAAAAATGAGGAGATTGATTATGAGCGGTACCGGGCAGAAAAAACATCGATTCAGTCGGATATGTACTGCCATGTACTGCGTGACGGTCCGGCGTTAGATACCCGCTCTTTTGTTGGCAGCATGTATAAACAGATGATACATTATGCCGGTGAAAAAATGTATGTAATGACACCGTATCTGATTTTAGAAGAAGCGATGATTGAGACGCTTTTGGAAGCCGTGCGCCGTGGTGTGGATGTGCGGATTATCACGCCTCATATTCCGGATAAAAAGCATATTAAATACATGACGGAATATAACTACGGGATCCTTTTGAAAAATGGAATTCGTATTTACGAATATGAGCCGGGATTCATTCATTCCAAAGTAGTTATGAATGAGCATTGTGCGATTGTCGGAACCATCAATATGGATTACCGGAGCTTTTACTTACATTATGAGAATGGTGTCTGGATTTATGATGAAGAATTCAGGCAGGCGGTGGAAGCCGATTTTATAAATACATTTGCGCAAAGTATTGAGATTACCTATGAGGACTGGAAAAACAGACCGTTAAAGATGAAAATTATTCAGCCGATTTTACATGTGTTTGACGCACTTGTGTAATGCATCCGGCATAAGGGAGGAACTATGATAGCATTTGTGAAAGGGATTTTGGACTCCGTGAGTGAGGACAAAATTATTGTGGAAAATCAGAATATCGGATTTGAAATTTTAGTGCCGGGGTCGGTTGTTTCTGAATTGCCGCAGGTAGGAAATACAGTTAAGATTTATACCTATACATATGTGCGCGAAGATGCGTTGCAGCTCTATGGTTTTTTGACGAAAGACAGTATGGACATGTTTAAGCTGCTGATTACGGTAAATGGCATTGGGCCGAAGGCGGCACTTGGTATTTTAACTGCCATGGACACCGATGCGCTCCGTCTTGCGATTCTTTCGGATGATGCAAAAACGATTGCGAAAGCACCGGGAATCGGACCAAAAACTGCGAGCAAACTGATTCTTGAGTTAAAAGATAAATGTCATTTGGAAGATGTCTTTGGCGGCGTGGAAGAATCTTTTGCTACAGAAAATGTATCGGCCGGAGCAGATGCGAAGAAAGATGCGATTGAGGCGCTGGTTGCCCTTGGTTATTCCGCATCAGAGGCTGCCGGTGCGGTACGCAAACTTCAAGTTACGGAAG
>OLOK01002138.1_pt1 | contig 14809 bp, 9 predicted proteins | sample 1672591 | NCBI WGS metagenome assembly OLOK01 (sample SAMEA3136703, study PRJEB25190) | human gut metagenome | biome: human gut; feature: human-associated habitat; material: faeces | place: Austria | collected 2013 | reverse complement strand
GCGGGCGGCCCCGCCCGCCGGGTGCAGACCCCGCTGGCGCCCCGGGACACGCGCCACGCCACGCGCGTAGACAACTTTTACCTGTATTCCCTGGAGGCGAACATGGCTTACCTGGCCGCCATCAGCACGCCCATCGCCGTCCAGTGCGAAAAACTCATCGGCGGCCGCTACAGCCTCTTTGACTACGTGGTGCGCGCGGCGGTGAAAGCATGCGCCAGCGAACCGGAATGGCTGGCCGGAGACGCCGCCGCGGAACTGCTTATGGTGCTGGACAAGGGAGAAAAATACGTCTTCATTGAAAACGCCTCCGGCAAGACGATTTACAACATCGCCATGGAACGCCTGGCCGCCCCCGCGGCAGGTCCGTTCCCCGCGGGCAGCGTCGCGCCCAACATCCTTCTTTGCGACAGCGGCGTGAACGTGGCAGCCCAGCGCGCCGTGCTTCCGGAAATGCCCCACAGCATCATCAGCATAGGAGGCACTACGCCGAAAACGGGCATTGAAGCGGGGCGTCCCGTGTCCAAACTCATCCTGCCCGTCACCCTGTACGTGAACGCCAGCATTCTGCCGGAATGCAAGGCTTCCAACATTGCCGCCGAATTCAAAACCCTGCTGGAAAACCCGGTTCTTCTCCTCCTGTAGGGCTACCGGAACATATTGCTCTTTTCCTTGAACGTTCCACTTCCTCCCCCTGTCTTACCAACCATGAAAAAAGTCGCCATACTTGCCGCCCCCGGATTTGAAGAAATCGAACTCATGGCTCCGCTGGACATCCTGCGGCGCCTGAACATGGACGTAGTGCTTGCCGGCGTCCAGTCCGACAAGGTGGTCAGCACCCATGAAGTAACCGTCAGCACGGACACCATGCTGGATAAACTCCATGCCGACAAGCTGGACGCTTTAATCCTGCCCGGCGGCGCTGGCTCCTGGGTACTCCGCGACACGCCGGAAGTTATCCATCTGGTCAAAAAAATGCATGAAGCGGGCAAGCTGGTGGCCGCCATCTGCGCCGCCCCCATCGTGCTGGCCAAGGCGGGCCTAGTGAAGGACAGGAACGTCACGGCCTACCCGGCCCAGGACGTTTACCGGGAACTCAACGAAGCCGGCGCCCATATTGTGAAAGATGAAAATGTGGTGCTGGACGGCAACATGCTCACTGCCAACGGCCCCGGCGCCGCCATGCTCTTCGGCTACTCCATCGGGGAATATCTGGGGGAAGACCTCCAGGTGGCCCAACTCAAAGAGCAGATGTGCTACACGGGCCTGTAGGATGCCGGCAGGCATTCCGCCTTTCCGCAAACCCCATGCGGCACCGGAACAACAGGGAAAGGGGGAGGAATTTCCCCTTTTCACTTCATCAGGCGCCTTTTCAGGGTATAGTAAGCCCCCCGGCGTCCCTTGCGGGACGACATCAGGCGGGAATGCAGGGCAGAGAAAAAATTGCTCCGGCAGGGGTAATCCAGCAAAAGGCGGCAAAAAGCCCGGTCCCATCGGTCCAGACGGGGGAGGACGTTCTCCGCGCCCACCAGCTCCAGCCACTTTTTCCAGCCGGAAAGCAGAACTTCCCGGTCTTCCGGCGACGCCCTGAAAAAAGCTCCCTCTTTCATGATGAAATGCCTGCGCATCAACTCCATGCAGTAGTCCACCAGACCGAAGGCGGCAGGTGAATCAAGCAGCCCCCGCTGCCCCCAGAAACGCGCCAGAGCTTCCATGCCCATCAAATCCATGCGGAAATCCCCCAGGCGGGGGTCCCGCCCGCAGGAGGAAGAGCCGGGGCGTTCCCGCCGATAATGGTACAACTGGTCGGGAAGAATCAGGAGCCGCGGAGCAAAAGTCAACAGCATCAAACAGAAATACAAATCCTCCCCCTGGCTCAATCCGGGAACGAAACGCAAGCCGTTTTCTTCCAGCAGTTCCCTGCGGATTAACTTGTTCCACACCGTTCCCGCGCACTGGCTCCACGGCGTCCCCCGCCGGAACCGTTCCGCTTTTTCCTCCGGGAAAAATCCGGCTGACGGCGACCAGCCTCTTTCAGACATATCCATGTCCCCGCAGTCGCAAAATTCATGGTATCCGCACACCGCTACGTCCGCTTCTTTCTCCGCGGCCGCAGTAACCAGGCGCTGGAACATATTCCGTTCCACCATGTCGTCCGGGTCCACAAAGCCGATATACGTCCCCGCAGCCGCTGCCATGCCGCTGTTCCTCGCTGCGGAAACACCGCTGTTTTTCTGGTCAATTATCCGGACGCGGCGATCCCTGTTCCGCCATTCGCGCAATATCTCCGCCGTACGGTCGGAAGAACCGTCATTAACGCAAATGATTTCGATATCTTCCATGCTCTGGCCGGTCAGGCTTTCCATACACTGGTCCAGATAGGCGGCAACATTATAGCAGGGAACAATGATGGAAACGGATACGCTCATGGCGGAAGCGTCCTTTTTTATCCGGATTGAAAATTCACATCAAGAAAAAACAGCAACGCCATCTATTGAAAAACGGAACAACCGGAAGAGGGAAACTATTTCCGGAAAGAAATGCAAAGGCTGTCTCCCGAAGGAAGTTCCCGGGAATGACGGGAACGGCGGGCTGTGGTACGGCTGCAATACGGCGGAAAATTCAAACCGTCAGGAATACTCCGGCATCATGCGCAAAGGAGTTTTTTTGATATTGCTTTTCAGTATGAATTTATTAAGTATTCAGTCATCGTCGCACAACGTATTCTTTTTTACGGCAGGGAAAATCTGCCCGGAACGGTAAAAAGAAAAAAATCACCATCCGCATCAGGCGATATTCATGATATTTCCTGCAATTTTTCACCATGAAACCGATTACACATACACAGACAGTCATGCTCCGATTGCTGACCATGTGTATTCCGTTTCGGAATCTGCGTAAAAAAGGACGCGCTTTTCTGCGCGATTTCCTGTCCGACTACGACCGGAACGCCCGCCGAAGCATGCGCGCATGGCGCAGGCATGCAGTAGCCGGCCGCACAATCCTTATTCTGGAGCCCAACTATTGCCACGGAGAAGTCCTCCCCGGTTTTTGCCGTCATCTGCTTGACATGGGATACCGCGTTGATGTCCTGATGCATCACAGCCTGGCCGGGCAATCGCCTCTATGCTGTTTCAAGGAAAACGAGATCCAGATCTTCACGGCCATGTGCACTTCATGGAAGCGCCTGGCCAAAGCTCCCGTCCTCAACCGGTACGAAGCCATTTTAGTATCAACATCCGCCTTTTATGACACTCCGGGATGGGCAGGTTTCCTTCACATGACGGGGCTTGACAGATTCACCAATCTTCTGGCCGTCGAACATGAATTAAATGACATCCCACGGTTCAGGGAAGAAGGGCTTGAACGGCAGGGACGTCTGCTGACGCTGGGCTCCTTTCCCAAAGGGACGATGGTCAATCCGCACTTTTTCGGGGAAATCCCGCCTGCGCCCCGGAACCGTGAACCTGTATTCATTACCGTAGGTTCCCTTTCCGCGCAGAGAAAAAACCACAACCTCCTGATTGAGGCGCTGCAAACCATCTACCATGAAGGCCACAGGGACTTTTCCGTCATCATCGTAGGGGAAGGAGAACTGGGAGAAATTCCCGGCCACCTGCGTCCCTTCCTGCATGTGGCCGGAAAACTCGACTTCCCCGCCATGTACGAGGCCATGAGGCGGGCGGACTATTTCCTTCCTCTCCTTGATCCCGGCAATCCGGCGCACGACCGCTACATTACCACCGGCATCACCGGCTCCGCCCTGCTTATTTACGGATTCGCGAAGATTCCGGTCATCCATGAAAAATTCGCTTCCTTCTACGGCTTCAATGACCGGAACGCACTTCTTTACGGGGAAGAAACGCTTGGCGGCGCCATGCTCCGCGCCATCAGGGAAACGGAGGAGGAATACGCGGAAATGCAGCAGGCGCTTCTCCAATTGGGCAGGGATATTGACAGGGAATCCCGCTCCAACCTGAAGCGGGCTCTTGCCGCATGCTCCCCCTCCGAACCTCAACAGTCCCGCCAATGACCCAATCCTGCCCGCCACAGCCCCAGGTTTCCGTCATTGTTCCCGTTTACAACCAGGAACGATATCTTGAAGAGTGCATCAGCAGCATACGCCGGCAAACCCTTGCGGAGTGGGAATGCCTCATCATTAACGACGGTTCCTCCGACTCGTCGGGGGAAATCGCCCGGCGTTTTTCAGAGGCGGACTCAAGAATCCGTTATTTCGAACAGGAAAATGGAGGCGTTTCCTCCGCCCGAAATCTGGGCATGCAGCGCGCTTCCGGGCGCTATTTGTGTTTCGTTGACGGCGACGATTTCATTGACGCGGCCTTTCTCAAACATCTTCTGGACGCCTCGGACCGCGGAGCAAGCGATTTGACCGTAGCGGGAAAGCTGTTCTGCGACAGGTTTCCGCCGGATAAAATCCCCGCCCTGCCCACCTGCGGCATATTTCTGCGCCGGGAGTTCCCCTTGAAAAACAATCTGGAATTCCCGGAAGGCATTCACCCCTGTGAAGACGGCCTCTTCTCGCATTTCGCGCTCGCGCTGGCAGAAAAAATCTCCTTCTGCCCGGAAGCCGTTTACCATTACCGCCAGCATGAACAGGGAAACCACCACCAGATAAGGAAAAGAACCGCCGATATTTTGGACATGGTCCCCCGGTGGCTTTCCCTGATTGAAGAGTTTTATGAACAACGCCAGCTCTGGACAAGAAAAGCCGGCCATCTCGTCCGCTTTGTAGAGCATGAACCATTTGAACTGAGACTGCTTGACATGCCTTTCTCTCACGGGGAGCAGGAAATGCTTTACGGCATCATCCGGGACTTCCTGAAAGCCCATTGCACGGACGCCGAGTGCCGGAGAGAGTCTCTTCATCTTCCTTTCCGCCTGTTGTTGAAATCCACCAGCTTTTCAGACTTCGGAAGAAGACTCCGGAAGGCCGGCAGGAACACCGGAATCCTCTGGAAAAACGCCCGCGTTCTTGAAGACATCCGTTCCTGCTGCTCCATTTCTCTGCACATCCGCAGAACGGATTACCTCTCCAACCCCTACCTTTCTCCGCCGCCGCTGGAATACTATCTCCGGAGCATGGCTGAAATGGAAGGAAGGCTGCGGGCGGCAGGCGTTCCTCAGGAATCCCTGCGTTACTTCGTCTTCTCGGACGACATAGAATGGGCCCGGCAAAACCTGAGCCCCGCCCTGCCCCATGTCCATGTGGATATCAATGACGGCGGCGCCGGCTACTTCGATTTGGAGCTGATGCGAAACTGCCGCCACCACATCATCGCAAACAGCACGTTCTCCTGGTGGGCGGCCTGGCTCAACGAACACGCGGAGAAAATCGTCATCGCGCCGCGCATCTGGTTCAACAGAAATGAAGACGACCGGTACCATACGGACGACGCGCTCATCCCCGGCTCATGGCTCCGGATATAACCCCGTTTCCTTACGCAGCAGACCATGTCCTCTCCCCTCATTTCCGTCATCGTCCCCATCTACAACATGGAGTCCCTTCTTCCGCGCTGTCTGGACAGCCTGGCGGCACAAACCCTCCGCGACCTGGAAATCATCTGCGTGGACGACGGTTCGACTGACGGGTCCGGAGGCATCGTCCGGAAATATGCTTCCGGAGACAGCCGGTTCCGCCTGATTACACAGGAAAATTCCGGCAGGGCGGAAGCCCGCAACGCGGGAATCAGGGCAGCCGCAGCGCCTTACCTGGGTTTTGCGGATCCGGATGACTACGTTGAGCCGGACATGTACGAACGGCTCTACCGGCTCGCGGAAGAAACCGGGGCGGACATGGTCCAATGTTCCTATTCCCCCTTCCTTCCGGCTGAAAGCGAAGAATCGCGCGGAATGGCTGAGGAAAAACTCCTTCATATTGAAAACACCGCCTGCGACGGCGTCTTTACGGAGAAAGGAGAAATATTCAGGCTCTTTCTGGAAGACAGGATCACCGGCGTCGTCTGGAGCAAATTGTTCAGGCGGCTCCTCCCCGGCTGTTCCGCCCCCCTGGAAGTCCGCCTGCCTTCTTCCTTCACCAGCGGAGAAGACACCCTTTACGTTTCCCGGGCCATCGCCCGCTGCCGCAGCGTCGCCCTCACCTCTGAAAAACTCTACCACTACGGGCTGGGCGGCCCCCAATCCGTTTCTTCTCGCAACCGGAAAGCGGAAACCCGGCCCGCAAGTTATTACGCCGTATTCGAGATGCTCACCAGGGAAAAACTCCGGGAGGGGGTTCTGGGCAGCAACCGCACGGCCTACATGAATTATATTGTCCCCCTGCTTTTTCCGGACAATGAAATGCCGGCCGGGCGGCTCAGGCATTGGGCGGAACTCTGGCGGGAGGCGGACATTCCTTCCGAACACGTTTGCGGGATGCCCAGGGAACAGAGGGCTTATCTTGAGGCCGCCCTGGCCGGACGGTGGATTTACCTGCGCCTCCTTCAATGCTTCTGGAAGTTCAAGACCGCCAGAAGGAAAATGTTCCGGCTGAGGTTTTCCAAAAACGGAATAGACACGCTCCAAATCCTCGGATACACTCTTTATTCTGCAAAGAAGCTCCCCCGATCATCCCTGTAACTGCTGTTTTTCCCGTGTTCATCTATTCCTACCAGCAACACGACCACCTCCTGCCCGGCAATGACAGAATGCTGGTGATCGGCAGTTCCGCTCTGGCAAAAAACCATGGCCATCTGAAATCGTCCCGACTGGCCGCCGACACGCTCATCTTCAATTTCCCGCTCAACCATCCCCGCCTGTGGCGGCAAATGGAGCACAGCCTTTCCGGCGCCCGCTACAGCATCATTCTTTTCATGTGGCCGCCCCTGCATCTTTCCCCGGCCAACGGCAGGCTCATGGAAAAGCCCCCGGAAGGGGGCGGGCCCATGGAAAGCGCCGAAGATATGCTTTGCAGGCTTTTCGCCTTTCTGCGGAAACAGACGCGCCGCCTGATCCTCCTGTCATCCCCGCCCTCCGACTACGGCAGCGCCCGGCACCCCTACGCGGAAGAACCGGGCGTCCTTGAAGCCTGGAACGCCCTTCTTCGCACGCTGGCAGGCAAGCTGAACCTTCCATTCATTGACTTTTGCGGCGATATGCTGCAATACCGCCCCCTGCCCGGCTCCGGGGAAGAAGATTTCCCGGAAGCTTACCGGAATCTGGGAAAACAGATCCTCCACCGGCTGCCTTTCGGCCAAACGTGGGTGAGAAGGCGTTCCGGGAAAATACACCGCCTGCTGGAGAAAAGAAGAAAACGCCGGAAGGAACGCATGCTTGCCCGCTGGAGGACATTGGCGGCCCCTCCCCATTACCGTGAGGAAACCGACTGGATTACGGCCATTCATTCAGAAAAAGGGCAGGCGCGCATACTGCTCATTGGCGATTCCGTCATGCGGCATTTGTGGCGGCCCCTTGCCTCAGAACTTCAGGAAGACATTGACTTGTTCTCCTCCACGCTGATTCCCGGAGATCCGGACTATCTCCCCACTCTTGCAGGATATTTTCCCTCCGCCGGATACGAAGCCGTCATTGTTTCCTTCGGTTCCCACGTCACCAATAAAGTCTCCGCCATTTCCGTGGATGACTTCCGCAAAAATTACATGGCATTCGTCTCCCAGCTCAGCAAGCGCTGCCGTTTCCTCATCCTGGCAACCAGTACGTCCATCATGGATGGGCCGGACGGCACGCTGAATGAAGAAAAAGAGAAAACCCTCGCCGCCTTTAATGCCATTGTCCGCGAGGCGGCATCTTCCCTGCCCGGCGCGGTTCTTTCAGACCACCATGGCTTCATGCAGGGGCGCAGATATATAGATCCCTTCCATTTCTCCCCTCCGGACCGCGCGTACCAGGCCGGGAAAACAGCCGGACTGCTCCTGCCCCTTCTCTCCGCCCGGCAGGAACCGCCAAAGGAACAGGAATGTCCGAAAACCCGCCCCGAACCATGAAATGGACAAATGAACGAAAACCGCCAAATTATTTTCCATACGGGGAGAAACGGTTACCCCCCGCAAAAATCCCGGCCCCGGCATTTAAAGACTTCAAATTCCCCCCCTTCTTCAAATTACAGACATCCCTTTTCCGGCCTGAACGGAGCCTCCATGCTCTTTCCCTCCCCGGCCTATTTCTTCCCGCAGCCCCTTCTTCAAGACCCTTCCCATGAAATTCCCCGATGCCATGACAACCCCGCCCGTTCCCGCATCCCCGGAGAAATCACGCATCCCCGTCATGTTTTCCGCCACCGGCGGCTGGGGCCTGCCCCTGGGCGTAGCCATTCACACCCTTTGCCTTCACGCCGGTTCCGGACGCTTTTATGACATTCACATCGTTCACGACGGAATGGACGCGCGAATAATACAGGGGCTGAACCGGGTCGCCGCCCCCTTTACGCAGGTTTCCCTTTCTTTCCTGCAACTTCCGGAAGAATTCCGCCAGCTCTTTCAAAACGGCAACAAGGACCGCTACTCCCCCCTTGCGTATGCCCGCCTGATGGCCGGCAGCCTGTTCCCGCAGTACGGCAGGATCGTTTATCTGGACGCGGATGTCCTGCTGGCCGGAGACGTAGCCGAACTGTATTTTTCCGATTTGCGGGGAGCTTCCGTAGCGGCGGCCGGAGACGGCCTGGCCCTCTGGAGTATTGAAAAAGGAACGATGCATCCCCATCTGGAATATATGGGCAACTACCTTTCCTCCCCCCTTTCCTACTGCAATTCCGGCGTCCTGGTGCTGGATCTGGACCAGATGCGCCGCCGCAACCTGGAACACCGCCTGCTCCAATGGCTCCGGAGCCGCCCGGAACCCTTCCCCTATCCGGACCAGGACATCTTAAATATCGCCCTGCACGGAGACATAACGCCGTTGCCTCCGGAATGGAACTTCCAATTCCTGTCCTGGACCTGGGATGAAGAAAAAACACGGCTCCTGCGCGGGACCGAATTTGAAAACGTTCCGTCCATATCCTGCGGGCGTTCATGGAAACTGCTGCACATGGTAGGCCCGGAAAAACCATGGCGGCTTCCTGACGCCCCCGGAACCATGGGGCAGTTCCACTGGATCCTGTACTCCTTTTTCTGGTGGCCGGAAGCAAAGAAACTTCCCGCGTTCCGGAAGGAACTGGATGCGATTTCCCAGGGGCTGGCCCCGCTACTCCGGCGCCATATCCGCGGCCAGCAATGGAAACTGTTCTTCTCCCGGGGCCATATTTTCCGGAAACGCCGGGACAAAATCAGGTGGCTGAAAAAATTGCTGTCCATTCTTGACGGCAGAAAACCGTAACCGGCTTCCTCCTCCCTCTCCGGAAAACCGGCGTACTCCGGAGACTGTTCCCGGCTGACCTTCAGACGCCCATGACGAGCGCCTTTAATGCGGTGTGTGCGGTTCCAGCATCTGCTGGCGTTCCCGTTCCTTGTCCTTGGCCAGGCGGCGCGCCTCCTTGGTCAGGTACTGCTGCAAACGGAAGGCTTTCTGGCCTTTTTTCCGGACGACATGTTCGGAAGTGCCGTCCGGCAGAATATTGCAGGCCTGGACATTGTCCCTGAAGCAGGCGTCCAGAATGGATTTCAGGCGGCGCGCCAGCTTTCCGTTGGTGACGGGCACCATAAGCTCCACCCTTTTATCCAGATTCCGGGTCATCCAGTCCGCGCTGGCGATGAAAAGCTGGTGGTTGCCGCCGTGGTGGAAAAAGAAAATGCGCGCGTGCTCCAGATACCTGTCCACAATACTGACCACGCGGATTACCTTGCCGTTGGGCCGGGGGCCCGTTTTCAGGCAGCAAATGCCGCGCACGTTCAGTTCAATGTCCACCCCGGCGTCCGCGGCCCTGTACAGGGCGTCAATAATTTCCACGTCCTGAAGGCTGTTCATCTTGGCGGAAATGCGGGCGGGTTCCCCCTGCCGCGCGCGTTCCGCCTCCCCCTCAATAAGTTCAATAAGGCGCGCCTTCATCAACACCGGGGAGGGATACAGCTTGCGGAAGCGCATGAGCTTGGTGCGCCCCGTCACGGAATTGAAGAACTGGGAAGCGTCCGCTCCCAGCTGGTCGTCGCACGTAAGGTAGGAAATATCCGTGTAAATCTTGGCGGTGGTCTCATTGTAATTGCCCGTGCCGAAATGGCAGTAACGCCGCAGCATGCCCTGTTCCCGGCGCACCACCAGGCAAATCTTGGCATGGGTCTTCAACCCCTTGACGCCGTAAACAACCTGCACGCCGGAACGCTGAAGCTCTTCCGCCTTCTCCAGATTGCGGGCTTCGTCAAAACGGGCTTTCAGCTCCACCAACGCCGTCACCTGCTTGCCGCTCTCCGCCGCCTTTTTCAGGGCGGCCACGATGCGGGAGTTCCTGGCGGTGCGGTACAGCACCTGCTTGATGGCGATGACGTCCGGATCTTCCGCGGCTTCCTCCACCAGGCGCAGGACGGGTTCAAAACTTTCATAGGGATGGTTGAGCAGAATGTCCCCGCCGGCAATGTTTTCAAAAATGCTGACGGCCGGGTCCACGGAAGGGGACGGCTGCGGGGACCACTGCTCCACCTTCAACTGGTCATTGCCGGGTGCAAAGGCCATTTCCATAAAATCGGAAAGCATCAGGGGCCCCTTGAGGTCATAAGTCTCTTCCTTCCCGGCGCCTACGATCCGCATGATTTTGTCATGCAGGGGAGCGGGCGCGGAGGACTCTACTTCCAGCCTCACGCATTCGGAAAATTTCCGGGCTACGAGCACTTCCTCCATCTCATCCGCCAGGTCCAGGGCGTCTTCCTCCTGCACGGCAATATCCCCATTGCGCGTGACGCGGAACACCGCTGCGGAAAGAACGGTTTCACCGGGAAAAACGGTGCCGATGCACTCACGGACCAGGTCCTCCAGCATCACGTAGCGTTCCGCCTCCGCGGAAGGGACGGGAACGCGCCGCGGCAGGCCGTCCGGAAGGGCCACCACGGCGGAGCGCACCTCCCCGGTCTCATTGTCGCGCAGTTCCACGCCCATCAGCAGCTTGAGGGACGGCAGCGCGGGAGCCTCCGGAGCATCCATGTCCAGCGGCGTCAGAAGCGGGAATATCTGGTTGTTGAAATACTGCTCCAGCGTCAGTTTCTGGGAAGTGCTGAGATCCTCCATCGCCAGGGGGTTGATCCCGTTGATTTCCATCCACGGAAGAATTTCCTCATGGAACAGGCGGTATTGGTCCTCAATCATGCGGCCCACGCGGGAGCGGATGGCTTTCAGCTGGCGGGTGGGCGTCAGCCCGGAAATGTCCTTCACGCGGGAACCGGAATGCCGCAGCATCTGAAGGCCGCCCACGCGCACCATGAAAAACTCATCCAGGTTGGAGGCGGTAATAGCCAGAAACTTCAGGCGTTCCAGAAGGGGAAGATCCGTCCTTACGGCCTGGTCCAGCACACGCTGGTTGAATTCCAGCCAGGAAAGTTCTCTGTTGATATATTCGTCAGACATGGGAAAAATGGAAAATGGAAGTTTTTTAAATCAGCCTACCGCTGGGGCGCCAGCACGACGTCATACCCGAAAATATCCGCAAACAGGTCGCCCTTCAGCCGCAGGGCCAAGTCTTCCACGGCGGTTTCCCGCACGCCCTGAAGCTCCAGCTCCAGCATGCGCCCGCGGATATGCGCCCGGACGCCGTTCACGCGCTGGGCATGACCGCGTTCCAGGGCGTCCGCCACGCGCAGGATGGCGGCCATCTTGGCTACGCGCATGCGGTCCCTCAGCTCCAGCTCCCCGTACATGGGATCGGAATTGGCGGGAACCTCATGCCGGTGGTAGCGGGCCAGCAGGGCGATCGTTTCCACATCATCCCGGGAAAGGCCGAAAATTTCACTGTTGAGAATGATATACTGGGAATGGAGCTGGTGGTTCTGCTGGTTGATGAAAGAGCCAACCTCATGCAGGATGGAGGCCACTTCCAGCAGCAGCCGGTCATGCTCGGAAAGGCGGTGCAGGTCCTGAAGCTGGTCAAACATCTCCATGCACAGGCGCGCCACATGCTCGCGGTGCCCTTTGTCCGCCTTGTACCTGTCCGCCAGAATCCCGGCGAAATGGAGAACCTCCGCCTCCAGATCCCCCGGATGCTGTTCCGCGCGTATCAGGCTGCTTGAAAACTCCTCATCATAACCGCTTGCGGGAATAATGACGTCATCCAGGTTCAGGCTGCGGGCAATCATTTCCGTCATCAAGACGGCGGGCAGCAGGGAATCCACCCCGGCGAAATCCGCCCCGTAAACGTTCATGCGCTGTTCCAGAGTGGTGCGGGACATCCGCTCCGCCTCCGCCGCCAGAGAGGAGCACGCCACCTTGCCTTCCGGCGTGGGGGCCAGGCGGTCCCGGAGCTGCTGCATTTCCTGGCCGATGACGATAAGGCCCGCCAGGCCCTTCACGCCCCCGTAATCCAGGCAAATCTGGTCCACCTGTCCGCGCATGTGCTCCCGCAGAATGGAAAGCTCCGCCACATCGTCTCCGTACTCGATTTCCCCGACGGCCTCCCCCGTGCGGTGCGTTCCCAGCCTGTAGCAGGAATAACGCACGATGCGCCCCTTCTGGAACAGAAGCACGCGGGTATTGCCCGGCCCCGTATGGACCACAAGCACCTTTTTCTTGCTGAATCCCGGATACTGGGCCAGAGCCTCCTGCACCTTCACGTAGATGAGGCGCGTCATCTTGCCGTCGTCAATGCGGCGCCCCCGCAGGCCGTGTGCCACGTGCATGCGGTTCACGAACACGTCCACATTATCCGCCTCGGAAATGATGTTGGAAATCATGAACCGGACGGAAAGCTTGCTGCCGGCTCCGTATTCCTTGAGAATTTCCAGATAGTCGCCGATAATTTGCACGCAGCGGTCCATGGTATGCCGGGAAATGCGGTGGAACCGGAAAATATCACGCGCCATCGGGACGGGCTGCTGAAGGAAATCCAGCAGGCGAATCCTGTCCCGGACAGCCTCAGCCACCATCAGGCTCATGGAGCTCGGGCCCAGATAGATCACCGCCTGAGTTGATAATTCCGAATCCTGAACCTGCTCGCCTTGAATCATTGCCATACCATGTATTGTTTCCCGGCCGTGGAGCAAGAACGGCAACGTGACAAAAAAGCCGCTTCCACCCCTTCCAGCAAAGGAAAGAATAAGGGATTTGCCTTTTGACGGCAAGAGATAAGCGCGGCTCCCTTCCCGTCCCGGCGGAACGGCTCTTCAAGACGGCTATTTCCCATAGGCCCCCAGCAGGGGAACCAGCCGCGGGGCAAATCTTTTCATGCAGAAAAAAAGCCCCGCCAGCACGGCGAAAATGACCGGAACCAGACAAAGCCAGAGCATGTCCCACGCTTCCCCCTTCCATGTAATCCAGCCGCTTTCACGCAACAGGATGATGACGATGTAATGCGTTCCGAAAATGAAAAAACATGCCGGAGCCAGCTCCGCCACCCACCTGGCAGCGCGCGGAAACCATTCCGTGAACAGAATGGCCAGGGACATCAGCCCCAGCATGCCCAGGGCGATGAGCATGGAGTTGTGCTGGTCCCGGTGGCCTGCCAGCCACCAGGTAAGCGCAAGCGTGGCAGCCAGAAAGGGCACAGCGTACCGGCGCACGGCCTCCGTCAGGAACGGGAGGGAATACCGGGAAACATACATTCCCAACAGGAAAAATCCCAGGCTGTTGGCGATGGGATAATCATGATCCGCCAGATCCAGCGCAAAATAGTTCAGGGACAGCATGACCATGCCCGCCCAGAGCAGATAGTCTCCCAAGCGGTAAAGAAGGGGAGCCGCAGCAGTATAAATAATAATATCGCGCAGGAACCACATAGGCGCGTCCACGGGATGCCCGGCAATGCCCAGGCAGCGTCCGAACGCCGCGAGAGCGGGCCAGAACCCGGCGCCCTCCTCTCCTTCCAGCCATTCATACATAGGCCGGTAGGACGCGTAATATTCATGCAGGGGAGACCAGCCGATCAGGACGGCCGCAACCAGCCCCCACACCAGATACGGACGGAGAAGAAACCAGCTCCGCCTCCAGAGGAAAAGGCTTCCTCCATCCAGAGGGCCGAATGAACCTCTCCCCACAAAGTAGCCCGCCGCCAGCAGAAAAAAGGGCGTTCGCGCCGCCAGGAACTCCGCCCATATCCACCGGTACAGCTCCGCCGAATAAAAGGCCATGTGATTCGCAATAATCAGGATGCAGGCGACCACGCGGGCCACATCCACCCACACCATCCGGCGGGCGGCGGTCTTCTCCAGAATCACGGGAACGGAAGATACCGGCGGCGTCATTCCCTGGAGGGGGCTGAAGTTACAAAGGAGCAATGCCGAGCTGTTCCGGCAACGCGATGCGGGGGCGGTCCGTCACAATCAGGGGCGCGCCGTCCGTTACGATAACCGTGTGCTCAAAGTGGGCGGAAGGCTTGCCGTCCGCCGTGACGACCGTCCAGCCGTCATCCAGAATTTTAACGGAAGGCCTGCCCGCGTTCACCATCGGCTCAATAGCCAGGGCCATCCCCTTTTTCAGGCGCGGAAGCTTGTAATGGGGGCGGTAATTGGGAATCTGGGGTTCTTCATGCAGGTGGCGGCCTATGCCGTGCCCCACAAAATCCCGAACCACGGTAAAACCGCGGGGACGCACGAAACCTTCCACCGCCGCGCAGACGTCCGCCAGCAAAGCGCCCGGCCTTACCAGTTCAATGGCGCGGAACAGGGATTCCTCCGTCACGGCCAGCAGCCGCAGTTTTTCCGGATCCACCATACCCACCGGAACGGTCATGGCGTTGTCTCCATGCCAGCCGTCCACAACAGCGCCCACG
>OLOK01002137.1_pt1 | contig 14816 bp, 10 predicted proteins | sample 1672591 | NCBI WGS metagenome assembly OLOK01 (sample SAMEA3136703, study PRJEB25190) | human gut metagenome | biome: human gut; feature: human-associated habitat; material: faeces | place: Austria | collected 2013 | reverse complement strand
AGCGTAGTAGAGCCCACTCAACCACTGCGTCTTGCTCGACAATCCAAAAACAATTGAGAGGCTAGGACTTTTGTCCCAGCCTCATTTTTTTATGAATTTGGATCATCAAGACTCCGGCCATGAAGACCTTTCTCGCGCTGTACTTGACGCAATTTTTCAGGTGTCACATCATTGCCATCTTCATCGACAATCTTGATGCCTTCAATGTGATGACGAACAGAGCGACGGTAGCCCTCGATATACTCTTCACGAAGCTTGGCTTGTTCCACTTTTTCCTCAGCAGTTAAGCCTTCCGTTTTTTTCTTTTTAGCCAGTTCATTAATACGGGCAATTTTTTTAGGATCCATGATTCTACCTCTCTCTTACCTTTTATTTGGTATTAATCTGATTAAACTGGGCTATTTGTCCTGCTTTAGCCGTTAAAGACGCTAGGAGAGCTAAGCGATTGTTACGCACAGCCTCATCTTCTGCCATGACCATGGTATGGTCAAAGAAAGCGTCGATAACTGGACTGAGAGCAAAGAATTGGTCCAAATTGGCAGCTAAGTCAGATGTCAGCACGACTTTTTCAATGGCCGCTGCCAAGTCTTTTTCCTCTTTATTTTCAAAGAGTGCTGGATTGACAGCGGTCTGCCCTTGGGCTTTCTCAGCTAGATTGAAGACCCGAGATAGGCTTTCCACTGCTGACTTGAAGTTGTCTTCCTGAGCTTTTTCTGCTAGGAGCGCAGCTGTTTCTACCAAATCACGTACGACGAAGTGAGTGCTTTGAAGAACAGCCGTCACGATGTCTTTTGGAATGCTGCGATCCATCATTTTCTCAACACGAGCACGGAAGAAGTCCAGCACCGCCTCTTGATTGTCATAGCTTAGGCTATCAAACTTCAGTTCGTATAGTCGACCAAGAAGCTGAGCCAAGTCAATGTTCCAGCCAAACTTGTCCAAGATACGCACAACACCCTGAGTCGCACGGCGCAGCGCATAAGGATCATTAGATCCGCTTGGAATCAATCCAACTGAGAAGAAGGACAGAATGGTATCCAGCTTATCAGCCAGAGCCAAGACTGCTCCGACCTTGGTGTCAGGCAATTCGCCATCGGCTGAAGTCGGCATATAGTGCTCCCGAATGGCAGCTGCAACCGCAGCATTCTCACCAGCCAGAAGAGCATACTTTTCACCCATGATACCTTGCAGCTCATCAAATTCCCCAACCATGCCAGTCAGCAGGTCAAACTTATAAATAGCTGCTGCACGAGCCAAGTCGGCTGTCTCATCAGCATCCAATCCTGCCTCTTGCGCCAAGAGAGCAGCAATCTTGCCAGTCCGCTCCATGTGCTCTGCTAGAGAGCCAATCTTTTCGTGGAAGGTCACATTGTTCAGTTTTTCAACCAAGTCAGCAATAGCCAACTTTTGGTCTTCCCGCCAGAAGAATTCTCCATCTTCCAGACGAGCCACCAAGACTTTCTCATTTCCCTTGATGACATTTTCCAAATGCTCTGCATTTCCATTGCGGACAGAGATGAAGTGTGGTAAAAGCTTGCCTTCACTATCGCGCACAACAAAGTAACGCTGATGCTCTTTCATAGAAGTGACCAAGACTTCCTCTGGCACCTCTAAGTATTTGGCATCAAAATTACCCAAGAAAGCAGTTGGATATTCTACCAGATTCAAGACTTCATTAAGCAGGTCTTCGTCAATTTCGATAGAAACCCCGTGCTCCTCTTCTAATGCTTGAATCTGATCAACAATCATATCTCCCCGTTCAAGAGGACTAGCAATGACAAACTGAGCCCGTAGGTCATCTTCATAGGAATCTGCTGAAGCAATCTCCGTTTCTTGACCTAAGAAACGATGTCCTCGGCTAGTACGACCGCTCTTGATGTCCAAGAAATCCAAGTCAAAGGCCTGCTCATCTAAGAGTACAGTCAAGGTGTGGACCGGACGGATATATTCAAAGGTGTTGTTGGCCCAGTGCATGCTGACAGGGAAGGTCAGAGCTTGCAAAACTTCTGTCACTGCCGGGATGATCTCCTCTACAGGGCGACCGATCTCTTCCTTGGTCACATAGACGTATTCTTCCCCCTTGATTTCACGGAAAGTAATATCCTCAACCGTCAAACCCTTACCACGAACAAAACCTTCTGCAGCCTTGGTAAAGTTGCCATCAGCATCCAGAGCAATTTTCTTAGAAGGGCCTTTGAAATCTTCTGTCAGATCAGACTGCTTGTCCGCCAAGCCAACCACGCGCACCGCTAAACGACGAGGCGTAGAGAACATTTCAATTTTCTCAAAAGTCAGACGATGGTCTGTCAGGAAGGCTCCCATCTTGTCGCGCAGTTGCTTCATGCTCGGTGTCACGACATAGGCTGGCATTTCCTCCAAGCCTAATTCAACTAATAAATTTTTTACCATGATTATTCTCCCTCCTCTGCCAAGAGTTTCTCGCGAGTCTCTGCATCCAAAAGTGGATAGCCCAGACGCTTGCGCTCAGCCACAAAGGTCTTGGCCACGACACGCGCCAGATTACGAATACGAGCGATATAACCAGCCCGCTCTGTCACAGATACGGCTCCACGTGCATCCAAGAGGTTAAAGGTATGCGAGCATTTGAGAACATAGTCATAGGCCGGGTGCACCAGATGCTCGTCCAGACAGCGCTTAGCTTCTGCTTCAAACCTCTCAAAATTCCCCAAGAGCAAGTCTTGGTCGCTGACCTCAAAGCTGTATTTAGAATGCTCATACTCAGGATGAGTGAAAATTTCGCCATACTTAACGCCATCAGCCCACTCAATGTCATAAACTGAGTCCACTTCTTGAATATAAGAAGCCAGACGCTCCAAACCATAAGTCACCTCAGCGGTCACCGGGTGAGTTGGCAGACCTCCAACTTGCTGGAAGTAAGTGAACTGAGTGATTTCCATACCATCCAGCCAAACTTCCCAGCCCAGACCGGCTGATCCAGTTGATGGATTTTCCCAGTTATCCTCAACAAAGCGGATATCGTGCTCCAGCGGATTGATACCCAAGAGCTCCAAAGACTGCAAATAAAGTTCTTGGATATTGCTTGGAGAAGGCTTCATAACCACCTGAAATTGATGGTGCTGGTAAAGACGGTTAGGATTTTCCCCATAGCGCCCATCTGCTGGCCGGCGAGACGGCTCGACATAGGCCGCATTCCAAGGCTCTGGTCCAATAGCTCGCAGGAAGGTATAGGGACTCATCGTTCCCGCCCCCTTCTCATTATCATAAGCCTGCATAAGCATACAACCCTGATCATTCCAGAATTGCTGTAAAGTCAAGATAATTTCTTGAAAAGTCAATTTTTTAGACATTAGTTACTCCTTTATTTTTTCATTTTAGCTCAGGGACTATCTTTCGCTCCGTTTGAACAAACAAAAGAACCACATCCGACAGTCCTAGGCTATTGCGACCTAGGGGCGTCAAGACGCGGTTCCACCCTAATTTATTACTTCATTACGTTTAAAAATGTTAACCAAAAGCGCCATCTGCTCCGCTTCCCTATCTGGCTCACACTATCCCAGACTCGCTAAAAAGTAGACAAAGAGATTTCTTTCTAAAAAAGATTATAGCAGAAATCCTAACTATTGTAAAACACTTATACACCCTTAATAAAAGAAATCCCTCAAGTATAAACCTAAGGGATTCTAATTCTAAAGTAAGCTTGAAAGTTTTAAGCTTGTCTTGGTTTTCTAGGTTTCACAACTCTTGGTTTTCTGCCATCAAGTTTTCTCCTAGCCACCTTCAAATTCGCAATAGCTTCCTTAACCTCTGCTTGGCTAGCGCCTGGATCTTCCAGAACTGCCTTAGCTTGTGCATAGGCCTCTAAGTACGCTGCTTTAACATTCTCGCTGGCATAGATAAATTTATTGCTAATTGCTTGATAGTGCATGTCGTATTCTACTAATTTTTGTAAATCAGTAAAGTTCGTTGGCTTACCATCTAATTTTTTCTCAGCAGCTGCCAGTTTAGCCAGTGCTGTATCGATTTGCTCTTGGGTTACCTTCTCTTGGAGTAAGAGAAGAGTAACTTCTTGGAAGGCTTGGTCATAGGCACGGCGGTTTCTGTCCTTAGCATTGGCATAAGCACCTGTTTTCGTTGTTGCAGCATAAGCCTCTACTGCTGCTTTAACAGCTGCTATATCAGATTCTTTACCGTCAAGATCAGTTGTTGCAGCTTGCAACTTGGCAACAACGGCATCCACTTCTGCCTGCGTCAATTTACCAGCTAAAGCATCTTTAGCAGATTGATAAGCTTGATCATAAGCCAGACGTTTTGCGCTAGAAGCATTGTAATATTGAACTGTCGATACTAGATTTGATTGCTGATTAACCGCAGCCATAAGAAGGGTTTTAACAACAACTCCTAGTTTAAGAAGATTGTTCTTACCTTCAAGAACTTCAACAGTTGGATCTGTTTCCACAAGCTCATAACCAGTTGGGAGATTTACAAAGACAGAGTAGAATCCTGCCCCTACTGATCGGCCAAAGGAATTCTTGCCAAATTTAGCAGCAGGCAAAGTATATACATCTCCATTGTTGTTCTTGAGAAGTACTTGAGTATTCTTTGGTACAGCCTGATCAAAAGTAACACTGACTGGCGCAAAGACAACTTCCTTAACAAGAAACTCGATGGTCTTGAAGCTATCTTGTGCTGTTAATTCAAATTCCTGCGTCTTGGAACCGTAGAACTTGATTTCATCCCTATCATAGGTGAAGACTTCCACTGTATAACGACCAAACGGTAAGAAGTTGATATCTTTTCCTTTGTCCAAATCAACGTATTTTCCTTTGTCATCCTTGATTCGATAGACAAAGGTCGTGTCAACATCTTTATGTGTAGTTGCATCCACCATGGAAACTCGGATCCGACCTGAATTTTCAGGGCTGACAAATTCAGACAAGGCAAGAACATCTTTGTTGCCTGCATAATCTTCTACCGCATAGAAAATCTGGGACTTGTCCACTCCTTCTGGTAAGGTGTACGTACCATCTTCATTGGCTGAAAGATAAACTCTATGCTCGTATTCCCGTTCTTTTCCATGGGAATCCACGTCCTTATAAGTGATTGAACCTTCTTCGTCTGCCTTCAAGTAGAAGACTTGTTCGCGCAGGATACCACCGTTTCCGACATCATTTGGCTTACGGACTGTTAAAGTCTCAACACCGTCTTTATTCGTGATATAACCTGAAGTAATCTGAGGTTTTTGGGTATCAATTTGAAGATCGAAGCTTACGGTTTGCTCTTCTGCTCCAGGCACGTCAGGTGTATAGCGAACGACATAGGTATAGCGGCCATCTTCTAACGGGTTGCCCTTGCTATCGCGACCATCCCAAACAGTATTTGTCAAAAGATAAGACTTCGGTTTTCTCGCATCACCGCTATAGAAATTCTTACGGCCATCCCAAGCATTGCTACTTTGCCAGATTGGGAAGCGGTAGTCAGTATCATCTGTTGTATACACACTAGCTGTCAGATTGTTCACGTTCCGGTAGAAGACAGAGCGGTACTGGATTACATCTTTATTGCCATCACCATTTGGTGAGAAGGCTAAACGAATATTGCCATCAGCATCCAGCTGTAAGATATGTTTCCCATCGGCATTTTCAGCAGTTCCTAAGACGACTGAACTGCGGTCTACAGTTTTACCAGTCGAATAAAGGGTATCTTTAGACGTTGTTACGAGGCTCGTCACATTGCTTTTAGAATCAATACTTTTATCCTCTGGCACCTGATAATAGAAGCCTGATTTCCCATCGCGAACTAATTTATAAATTGGTTTTTCAGCAGCTGGCAGATTTTGGAATTGACCACGGAAGCCCATAAATGGAAGGCTCACTACATCACCGTCATCTGCTGGATCAACAAAGCGAACAAAACCTTCCAAGAAGTAGCCGTTTGGCATTAACTTGGTCAGCTCTTCTGCAAATTTAGCCACATTAACCTTCACAGTTACAGTCTGACTACTATGAGCCTTGACCGTAACTTCAGGCCATACTGTCTCAGTCAATTTACGAGGTGTCAGATCAAATTGACCATCCTTAACAGTATCCGTATTGGTATTGACAATCATTTTCAGGGTTCGGTCAGTATCAGTAATATTATGAACCGTCACGTCAAATGTAAAGCTATCTTCGACATTGCCTAAGGATACGCTTGGGTATTGGTTTTCCCCAGTAACATAAAGTCCAGTAGACACTGCGGCAGCTGTATCAACGATTCCTGCACCTTGCTGACGCGGAGAGGTATAAGCGCCTGTTTCTTTATCAATATGCAACTTCGCAGTTGACATGATCAAAGCCTTGACCAATTCAGAATTCTGAGCTGGAGTCAGGTCTGGATAATGCTTGAGCAGGTATTCTTTCACCAAGGCTGCAACACCAGCCACATGTGGAGAGGCCATACTGGTTCCGTTCATGCTACCATAGGTATTGTCATTGAGTGAAGAATAGATAGATCCACCAGGAGCTGACACATCTGGCTTCAGCTGCCCATCGGTTGTAACACCCCAGCTAGAGAAGTCAGATAGTTCTTTAGCTGTTGGATTTGGACGATTATCTTTCAATCCGTTGAAGGCAATCTTATAATTACCAGCAGCCAAGGCTTCACCATACTGTTTGCTGATAAAGGCTGATGGAGCTGATTCTGAATCCTTATCCAAGGCCATCTGGATATTAGCCCCTTCAACATTATTGTAAATGAGGGCACCAGCTGCACCATGTTGAATCGCATTTTTAATCTTTTCAGAGAATGTAATCGAACCACGCTGAATAAGAGCCAACTTCCCTGTCAAATCTAGGCCATTAAAATCTTCTTCGCGTCCTTGACCAGCATTGACATACTCATATTCCTTGCCTTTTTCAAAATCAGCCTTGCTATCTGCTTTGGCAAATGTGAATTTTCCGTTGCTTAATTCATCGTTGTCTTCCAGACCACGAACTTCCATGACTTCCTCAGTCACTACCGTATTATCAACAGAGGCAACAGAAATAGCTCCTTCTGCAGTTGAAGGATTTCCGACTAAACCATAGTCTGGATTTTCAGCTAGAGGTTTGGAATGGCCACTTCCGAAAGTATTTTCGTTACCAGCCGCAATTACGACACTGACTCCTTTAGCTCGAGCTCGTTCAATCGCTGCAGAGAGACTAGGACTCATGTTTACGACTGATCCTGTTGCTGAACCCAAACTCATGTTGATGGAATCTGCCCCCAAGGCTACTGCATCTTCAATGGCCTTGATATAAATGGCGTCACTCGTAGTTTTTTGACGGTCTGAGAAGACCCGCATGAACATCACTTGAGCTTCAGGAGCAACCCCATAGATGTATTCTCCATTGCTATCCTTCTTGTCTGGATTTCCAGCCGTGATACCAGTAACGTGCATACCGTGAGAATAGCTATCTTTTTCCTTGATGCTATCATCGCCATCAATATAGTTATAGGCATAGACAACCTTGCTGTTATACCATTTACCATAATCAATTCCGGCCTTCTTCTTTGCCTCTTCAAGAGCAGCTTCCGTTTGGTATTTGGCCTTTGAAGGATCTGAAATACGCAAGACTTCATGGTGGACGTCTAAACCAGAGTCGATAACAGCAACCAAGCGACCTTCCCCTTTATAACCTTGAGACCAAGTTTGAGGAACCTTGATGATTTCATTACTACTGATGCTAGTTGGTTGCTCGTCCTTGCTGACTTTATCTTCTTCTGCAGAAGTCGCAGTAGCAACTGGCTGACCTGTATTTTCTGACGCTACAGCTTCTGTAGTCGCTGGCTTTCTTTCAGGATTTTCAGTCCTAACCTCCTGCTTATCATCTTTCTTCTCAGATGAAGAGCTTGTTCCCTCTGCTGTCGAAACAGTCTGTTTTGGCTCTATAGCTACAGTTGTTTCGCTAGCTACTTGCTTTTCTTCCTTAGTTTCTCCTGCTGATGGAGCTTGAGCATTTGCTGGTTCTGAACTTGAGGATTTGTCTACTTCTTCAGAAGTTTGCGACTTGTCCTCTTTTACTGTCGCCTTATCCGCAGAAAGAGACTCCTGCTCTGACGAATCAGCTGTCGTAACTAGGCTTGACTGCTGACTCGCTTCTGATGTATTAACGGCAGTCTGTTCGTCCGCATTAGCTTGGCCTGAACCAAAAATCAAAGCAGTTCCCAACAAAGCCGAAGCCAAACCAAATTTGAACTTCCGAAGTGAAAAACGTTGTTGTCTTTTCATACAAAACTCCTCAATATTTTTTAACTCATATTATAATAAAAATTGTCTGAAAATTCATACTTTGTTATAAAATGTAACGAAAATGTAATATTCCCAAATGTTTTTCTACTAAATACCTATTTTATAAAGTTTGATGAGTCAATTTGTTTGAATTATAGAACAAAATTAGAATAATATACGGTTTTTACCACCTTTGTCACAAAAAATAGGTCACTTAGCGATCTAGCAAGGAATTCCTTTTTATTGAAAACGCTTGCCGACCCAAAAACTTTGTGATATAATTAACATATTAATGATAATAACTAAACAGGAGGAACTACTTATGAAAGCAGTTGTTGTTAATCCAGAAAGTACTGGTGTTGAAATCATTCAAAACAAAGAACTCCGTCCGCTTGAAACAGGTGAAGCTCTTGTAGAAATTGAATACTGTGGTGTCTGCCACACTGACTTGCACGTTGCACATGGTGACTTCGGCAAGGTCCCAGGCCGTATCCTTGGTCACGAAGGGATCGGTATCGTCAAAGAATTGGCTCCTGATGTGAAGAGCTTGAAAGTCGGTGACCGCGTCAGTGTCGCTTGGTTCTTTGAAGGTTGTGGCACATGTGAATACTGTACTACAGGACGTGAAACTCTTTGCCGTACAGTAAAAAATGCTGGTTATTCTGTTGACGGTGGTATGGCTGAACAATGTATCGTAACAGCTGACTATGCTGTCAAAGTTCCTGAAGGTCTTGATCCTGCACAAGCTTCTTCTATCACTTGTGCCGGTGTAACTACCTACAAAGCCATCAAAGAAGCTCAGCTCCAACCAGGCCAATGGATCGTCCTTTATGGTGCAGGTGGTTTGGGTAACCTAGCTGTTCAATATGCTAAGAAAGTTTTCAATGCCCATGTTATCGCAGTCGACATCAACAATGACAAACTTGCCTTAGCAAAAGAAGTTGGTGCTGATATTGTCATCAATGGACATGAAGTTGATGACGTTCCTGGCCTTATCAAAGAAAAAACAAACGGTGGAGCTCATTCTGCTGTCGTAACAGCAGTTTCTAAAGTGGCCTTCAACCAAGCCGTTGATTCTGTACGTGCAGGTGGTCGTGTAGTAGCTGTTGGTTTGCCATCTGAAATGATGGACCTTAGCATTGTCAAGACTGTTCTAGACGGTATCCAAGTCATCGGTTCTCTTGTAGGTACTCGTAAAGACTTGGAAGAAGCCTTCCAATTTGGTGCTGAAGGCTTAGTTGTTCCAGTCGTTGAAAAACGCCCTGTTGAAGATGCCGTAGATGTCTTTGATGAAATGGAAGCCGGTACTATCCAAGGACGTATGGTACTTGACTTCACTCACTAATGCCTCTTTCTATTAATAAACAAAAAAACGGACTACTCTATGTTTAGTTCGTTTTTTTTTTATTGATACTTTTACGGTATAGGGTTCTTAAGGTTTGTTGCAAAAAAGATCTCACTATTTATGAAGAAGACAGATCAATCACCCTGTTTATGAAATAGCGTGCAACAAGCTCTTTTTCATTACTTTCTAACCGAAAATACATCATAATACTAAAGCATAAGACCTAGGGAATAATCCTTAGGTCTCATCTTTATGCCTTAAAAAATACGAAGAAGAATTTTTCATCGCAAACCTTTCACGCCGTTACTCCAGCTCTATCCCCTTCTCACGGAGATTATCTAAGCACTCCTCATAGTAGGCGTCATCATGCTCACTATAGATAGGATTGCCTAGCTTCTCCTCAGGCAAGTCTTCATAAGAAGGGCAGGTCTTACCACGGTAGTTCTTGTCCAGCCATTCTGGGCTGACCCGATAGCCACGACTAGCCATCTCCTCCATGATCAAACGATGATAGGCATAGAGACGATAGGGCGAGTGGGTAAAGACATAGTCCACCGTCGCATGCCTTCTGCCCCAGCCATTACCGCGCAGGGCGCAACATTCCCGATGTTGCCCCAAAAGCTGAGGACGAGGAAGTTGAGGGATCAAGGCCTCATGCCAAAGTCTCATGTAAGTCTCCTTTCAGTAAAGTTAATTTTTGTAAGTAAGCATTTAGATAAAGGGCAAGCAAATCTTCTTTACAGACCTCCCCCTTATGTTCAGGAATTGGGCAGGCACGGTCAATCATGAGTTGAACCTGACTCAGCTCCACCACTTCTTGCTTGAGATACTGGCGAATTTCATTGTAAATATTGCTAGAATGACTCAATTTACTGACCGTATGAAGCTTTTTTCATCTTCCACAAATTTCCATAAACTCAAGATACAAAGTAATAATTTTCTTTTAGTTCTCGGAATCGGTCAAAACTGAGAATGCCCTCATTTTGTAATCTTCCTAAGACGACACTAGGATGAATATCTATCTCCTCAGCAAAGTGTAGGATATCCGACTTATCAAAGTTTCCTTTTTCTACAAAAGCTTGATAGTCTTCAGGGTTTATCAAAAGATCTTTTGCAAACTGGTCTGCCATTTCCTCAGAAAGTCGGTAGGATTCACTATTACCATCATCAGATGAAAAATCATTCTCCAGAATATGCCCAATCTCGTGAAAAAGGGAAAACCAGAAAATATCGGATACTTTATTTCGATCTGTAAGTAATAGCATGGCACTGCCATTTCCAAATTTTTTGGTTGCACCATTTAGATTAGCATTTGGCAAAGCAGGAAGGCCAACTAAGACAACACCACAGTCTAGCAAGATATCAGACAAGCGTTGAGGAAAAACTTCTGGATCTTGTCTGGTCAACTTTCTCAAAGCAGGTAGGCTTCTCTCTAACTTTCTACGATTGAGCTTGGTAGTCGTTTTATCACGCGCTTTTTTAGATGCCAACTCCAGCATGATATTGGAGTTTACTATACTTTTAGGCGTAAACTCACGTGTATTCCGATAGCTCACTAGATGGTTGAAAATCGCGAGGTTTTCTAAACTTGCCACACCTAGAATCTTGCGAAGCTCGACAATCTTTTCTTTCAAAGTATAGCGTTTGTCTGAAACGTAGCCTTCTTCCTTAAAATACTTGAAGTCAATCATCTCACAGATATCTTTCTCGCTACCTTCTTCTAGCTCTCTTTGTTCTGCAATCTCAGCAACTTTTACATCATAAGCATTTTGAAGATTGAGCCAGGTTTGCATGGAAACTCCGCTTAGCTTGGCTAACTTATGAGCCGTATCCTTACTAATAGGCTCCTCAGCATTGACGATTTTGCTGATAGTCTTTGCTGACACACCCAAACGCTCCGCAAACTCTTTCTGTGTTACGTTATAATCTTCAATCAACTCTTCAACATACTGACCTGGATGAAAAGCAATCAGGTCTTTGTATTCAATAATTTTATTACTCATAGTGATTGCTGACCTCCTCTATCTTTAGGATTTCGATCTCTCGAGGCTTTAAAAAAATAACATCTTTATCTACCTCACGAAACCCTACAATCAAGCGATAGGAACTCTTTCGACCATCTATATCCAAAGCAAACTGTCCCTGTCTCTTTCCCCTGAGTTGGTGAAAGTGATATTTAGGAAAAGCTGTCACACTGGCCAAAGAATCCGCTGCTTCCAAAAAGTTGATCAACTGATGCAACTTGACAGCAATCTTATCCGAAAAATCCTTTTTCGCCTGCCTCAGCTCTGTGCACTGCTTTTTAACAGTTTTGTTTGTATAGATAAGCTTCATATGTCCCTTTCGTTAAATTAAATTACCTTTTAGGTAATTTAATTATAGCATCTTTAGACAATAAAAACCAGCCAAAGATTGATTTGGCTGGGATTTTAAATCGGATTGACGTATCTAACTACTTTTCCATCACCCTTTGAACTCCTTCAAAAACTGCTTGAGCTCAGCATCTGCTTCTGGTGTGGTTCCGTGGAGTTGATTAAGCATTTCGAGCAGGGATGCTGTTTGGCTTTCGATTGCTTTATTTGTCTCGTTAATCTTGCTGACGATTTCTGTTAGTGGCTCGACTTCTTCTTCCTCAAAGGTATCTACATAGCGAGGGATATTGAGGTTATAGTCATTTTCGACAATCTCTTCATAGCTTGCTAGATGAGCAAACTTCTCCATGTCCTCTCTACTCTTATAGGCCTTGAGGATCTTCTCTATATGAGCGTCCGTCATGATATTCTGGTTTTTGCCCTTATCAAATTCCTTAGAAGCATCGATAAAATAGACGTCCCGATTGGTACGGTTCTTTTTGAGAATGATGACTGTGGTTGGAATGCTTGTATTGAAAAAGATATTGGCAGGAAGACCGATCACGGTATCAATAGCACCTTCTTCCAGCAAGGCCTTACGAATAGTTCCTTCGGCGTTACCACGGAAAAGAACACCGTGGGGAAGGACGATAGCCATGACTCCCTTGTCCTGCTTGAGGTGGTAATACCCGTGTAAGAGGAAGGCAAAGTCAGCCTTAGACTGAGGCGCGAGTTTCCCAAAAGGAGAGAAACGAGGATCATGGAGGAAGCCAGAACTTGCTGACCACTTGGCTGAGTATGGTGGATTCATGAGAACACCGTCAAAGTTGGTCGGCTCCTGGGTCGGCCAGTCTTCATCCAGTGTATCGGCATTGTGCAAGAACTGGTTTTCAACAGGAACCCCGTGGAGGATCATGTTCATCCGAGCCAGGTTGTAGGTCGAAGTATTGAGCTCCTGACCAAAGTATTGGACGGTTTGAGGCTGATGAGAATACTTCTTAGCATTGAGCAAGAGAGAGCCCGATCCCATGGTGGCATCGTAGATAGTAAAGCCCTGCTCGTCTTCACGCCCTAAAAAGGCAATCTGGGTCATGAGCTTGGCCACAGGCTGCGGAGTATAGAACTCCCCTGCTTTCTTACCAGAGTCAGTCGCAAACTGACCGATCAGATACTCATAAGCATCGCCCAGCATATCTCCCGCATGACCTGCTACTTCCAGCACTGCTAGCTCTTTCATGACAGCAGCTACTAGCTGGTTTTGCTTTTGAGGAGTTGCTCCTAGCTTCTTAGAGTAAAGATCAATGTCCTCAAAGAGGTTTTCATAGAGTTCATCACATTGCTCAATATCTCGGAAGCCCTGAGCTAGATCTTCCAGTTGGAAGGTGCCTTCATTGACCCGGTCCACCAAGGCTGTAAAGGTCAAGTCTGGCTTGATGACATAGTTGAGCTCATCCTTGATGACGGAGATGAGGTCCTCTTGAGAGTCTGGATCCTCATAGTAGGATCGGTAAAGAGCCAAGGCTTCATCCAGACTCTCTGTCTCCTCCTCCATGGTCTCAGCCACGAAGAAGAGCAACTTATCTGAGAGGTATTTATAAAAGATCATCCCCAAAAGGTAAGACTTATAGTCATTGGCATCCATCTTAGAGCGGAGCACATCCGCCGAGTTCCACAGGGCTTGGTAGAGCGACTGGGAGGTTTGTGTTGTTTCCATAATGTTTCTTTCTAATTTACTATCTTAGATTAATTTAATTTTTTTGCATGGTTAGCTTCCATTTTATGATGAGTTATTGGATTTGTATATAACCTTCCAAGTGCTAATTTTAGTAAGCATGTTAGTTTTCTATTACTATCAATTATAAAATTTTGATTATCATCCAACTCAAACTCTTGACTAGGATACTGACTGTATGTTCTCAACAAAGTACTTTTAACAGCTATATCATCCAAATCTATATCATAATCTTTTAAAACTGCCAACATCTTTAAGTTATTAGTCTTAATTTTAAAATCTGAAACAAAACTCACCAGATTAAATTCTTTAAACTCATCAACTTCTGCCTGACTTGCTATACGATAGTAATCATCAATCCCCTTAAATAAGCTACGAATCGTTCTAAAATTTTTGAAATACAATTTATCATTTCCATCAAAATAGGCATCGTTCTCAGATTTTAATTCTATACCATTTTCAATAATTGTTCTTTCAGCTCTTTTATGTCTCAATTTCAAGATTGACTTATCAACCAGTCTCTTTGATTGTGTAATTTTTTGAAAAACTAACCCATCATTTTCAACTTTACGAAAAATCAAGTCAATTTTTGAGAACTCTGCTTCATTCACATCATTTAGACCCACAGTATTTAAAAACTTATCTTCATATTCTTTGACCATAGACATATGCGAATCATCAATTTCAACATAGAACCATTCATCATGTTCTAATTTTATTTCTGGATCAAATTCTCTACTATTTTCAGAATCAATCTCCGGAGCAACTAATTCTGAAATATCATCCGAGTTCTCCAATTTTCTATATATTTGACCTACTTTTACTAAAAACATACTATTCCTTCTCCAAAAAAGTAAAATTATTTATTCTAACTAGTCCTTTTATAGTCCCAGTTTCTTTAACATCTTTTTTCTTGCTATAGATAATAAAGACATTGCCGTTTTTATCAGTGACTCTGTAATAACGATATGAAAGTAACCATATCAAATTAAAATAATACGATCTCTCCATCAGAATCCACCATATTAGAAAAATGAGGACTATTACTACAATCTGATATAAGAATGTTAATTCACCTAAACCCAGCATAATTACAAAAAGGCCTAGGTAAGTTGGAATGATTTCATTTTCTACTGGTTGTATACTTTCAACTTGAGC
>OLOK01002136.1_pt1 | contig 14827 bp, 7 predicted proteins | sample 1672591 | NCBI WGS metagenome assembly OLOK01 (sample SAMEA3136703, study PRJEB25190) | human gut metagenome | biome: human gut; feature: human-associated habitat; material: faeces | place: Austria | collected 2013 | reverse complement strand
CCGTTCGTCGGCACACAGCACCCACAGGGGCCGTCCGCTGTCCCGGTGCAGGGCCGCCTCCACCTGGGCCCGGTGGACCGGTCCCACGCCGGTGACCAGCACCGGCGAAACGCCGCCGCGTACATCCTCTGTCAGCTGCCGCACCTCCGTCAGGTGCAGCAATTCCTTTACCAGCGCCTTCACCGGGCACCTCCCTTCGTTTTCCCCCAACGCATCCCGGGGCGTATACGGTAAGTATACGCCCCGAAGCTGTAATTTAACTTAAATTTTGTCCGTCCGCCGCCTGTCGGGGGCGGGAACCCTTCTATGCTTATGCGCTCTTTCCGGATTTCTTCTCCCGGGTAAAGACCTCTGCCGTGATCAGCGCCGTCAGCGGGATGGACAGGATCACGCCCACGCTGCTGGCTACGCCGCTGACCACCTCCAGGGATACATAGGCCGAGCTCAGCAGCTGCCGGGGGGACAGTCCCAGAGAATACAGGTACAGGATCAGGGTAAAGCCGCTGCCCAGAAACGCCAGGATCAGGGTGTTGGTCATGGTGCCCACCATGTCCCGGCCGATGTTCATGCCGGAGCGGAACAGCTCCCGCCGGGACAGCTCCGGATTGGCGGCGTGGACCTCCGACAGGGAGGAGGCAATGCCCATGGTCACGTCCATCACCGCGCCCAGGGCGCTGATGACGATGCCGCCCACCAGCAGGCCCCGCAGACCGATGGGCGTGCCGGTCTGCCGCAGCTGCAGCAGTGGCTCCACGTCGTCGATGCGCAGGCCGTCGATGCGGGTCAGTCCCTGGGCCAGCAGGCCGAACAGCAGAGCCAGGGCGGTGCCCGCCACTGCGCCCAGCATGGCGCACACGGTCTTTTTCCGGACGCCGCCTACGATGGTCAGGCTTACCACCGCCACATAGGCACAGACGATAAACGTCATCAGCAGCGTGTTGGCACCCTTCATCAGGGACGGCAGCAGCACGCCGAACAGGCACACCAGCGTCACCGCCAGGGCCACCAGGGATTTGACCCCCGTCCGGCCGCCCACGGCCACCGCTGCCGCGATGAACAGCACCAGCACGATGCAAAGGGGCAGCAGACGGTCGAATTCATACACCGTGGCATTGACGGTGCCGTCGGAATAGGTGGAGATCAGGACGGTGGCCCGGTCCCCGACCTTCAGCGGCCCGCCATACAGGGGCCCCACATAGTTATATACCTGCATCTGCTGGCCCTTATAGTCGCCGGAGCGGACGGTGACCAGCAGCAGCTGCTCGCCGCGATAACCGTTGTCGGAGGCAGGGTCCTTCTCCGTGGAATCGGAGAGGATCTGGTCCACGGAGGCGCTTTCGTAATCCGCGCGGTTCTCTGGCTCGTCGGACTGCACGGGAGCCGCCAGCAGCCGTGCCGCCAGCAGCACCGCCAGCGCCGCCGCCAGCACGATGCACGTCCATTTATTCTCCCGCAGCCAGGCGGCAGGGCCGGGCCCCTTCGTTTTTTTCTTCATATATACCGGTCCTTTCGGCAATTGGTGACACCAGCATAGCAAGTTGCGCCTCCCTTGTCAAGCAGGGCTTTGTGCAATCATCCATGCCTTGTGCACATATTAGCAAAATTTGTGTCAAATCTGCAAATAAAGCTGGAAACTGATAGAAGCGTATGTTACAATGAAAATACCTGTGGGGCGGGAAGCTCCGGGGGAAATTAAAGGAGGTAATAGCCTGATGAAAACACCTGTTCGCACCAGACTTCTGTCTGCGCTGCTGTCACTGGTCATGCTGGTTTCCCTGCTGCCGGTGTCGGTATTCGCGGCAGAGCCTGCGTCCGGGACCTGGGAAAAGGTCACCGAGGCACAGGAGGACTGGTCCGGTCAATACCTGATCGTCTATGAAAAGGGCAGCCTGATCATGGACGGCTCCCTGTCCGCCCTGGACAAGGAGGGCAACAAGGTGGACGTGACCATCACCGACGGCAAGATCGTTGGTGATTACGCCAAATACGCGTTCACCATCGCGCCCATGACCGGCGGCTGGTCCGTACAGTCCGCCAGCGGAAAGTACATTTCCGGCAAGTCCGGCAAGAACAAGATCATCACCGGCTCCACTCCGGAGCTCAACACCATCACCTTCGCTGATGGTAATGTGAAGATCGCCAGCAACAACACCACGCTGCAGTATAACGCAGCCGCCACCAACGGCACCCGGTTCCGCTATTATAAGAGCGAGAATCAGCAGCCCGTGGCCCTGTATAAGCTCAGCACCGTTCCCGCCCGGGAAAGCGGCATCGTCACCGATCTGACCACCCTGCAGAACGGCGACAAGGTGGTGGTGTTCAACCCCGCCAACAAAAAGGCTCTGTCCTCCGTGTACAACGGCTTCTATAACACAGGCGTGGATGTGGAGCTGACCGGTGGCAAGCTCACCGGCTACACGGATGCAGAGCTGTGGACCGTGAACCGCACCGAGAGCGGCGCCTATACCTTCTCCACCGCCGAGGGCAAGAAGCTGTCCATGGACACCAGCTACAGCAGCACCCCCCTGGACAAGGCCAATGTGGATTGGGAGCTCAGCGCTGCCGCCACGGCGGACTGCTTCTACATCAAGAACGTGGGCCGCGGCAGCTATCTGGAGTGGTATGCCGAGAAGAACAACTGGAGCTCCTACGGAACCATCGGCAGCAACGAGCCCCTGTTCGCCCAGCAGCTTTATCTGGTGGTGGCCGAGTCCCCGGAGCCGGGCCAGCCGGAGGATCCCACCGCTCCTCTGAAGAACGGCGACCAGGTGGTCATCTACAACCCCGCAAACCTCAAGGCCCTGTCCAGCGAGTACACCGGCTTCTATAACAAGGGCACCGACGTGACCCTCACCGGCGGCAAGCTGGCCGGCTTTGCCGAGGCGGACATCTGGACCGTGGGCGTCAACGACGATGGCAGCTATACCTTCTCCACCGCCGACGGCAAGAAGCTGTCCATGGACGAAAAATACTCCAGCACTCCCCTGGACAAGGCCCACACCGCCTGGACACTGGAGCAGGCTGCCACCGAGGACTGTTACTATATTAAGAACGTGGGCCGCAGCAGCTATCTGGAGTGGTATGCCGAGAAGAACAACTGGAGTGCCTTCGGCACCATCGGCAGCAACGAGGCTCTGTTTGCCCAGCAGCTCTATCTGGTAGGCGACGAGACGGACCAGCCCGCCGGCAGTCTGCCCCAGGAGGGCGCGCAGGTGGTGCTGTTCAACCAGAATGCCCAGGGCGTCCTGGCCGGGCAGAATGACAACACCGACAGCCCCGCCGTCAACAACGTCTCCGCCCAGATCACGGACGGCAAGGCCATCCCCGAAAACGGCGGCGTGGTGTTCACCGTGGAGCGCAGCGGCGAGTATTACCGCTTCCGCAACGAAACCTACGGCTACCTGTGCTCCAACGGCACCGGCAACAACGCCTTCTATTCCCTCACCGCCAGCGACGACGCCGACTGGACCGTGGAGCCCTGCTCCGGCGGCGTGGGCGGCTATCAGCTGGAGAGCCGCACCGCCAAGTTCAACGGCAGGTACAGCCAGTTCCTGGAGTATTATAGCGACAGCTATAAGACCTATAGCATGTACAACGTCACGGACTACACCATCTACTCCTTCTTCTTCTATGGCGTAGCCGACAGCGTGAAGCTGGACGGCGGCATCGTCAATGATCCCGCCGTGAAGTTCACCTCCGCCGACTCCGTGAAGGGGGGCCAGGATTACACCCTGACCTTTACCGTGGACGATGCGAAGGCGGTCCAGAAGCTGGAGATCCTGGTGGACGGCAGGTCTGCCGGTGTCATCACCGATTACACCGCCGACGGCAGCAATTACACCGCCAATGTGCCTGCCGCCATGCTGGCCGGGTCCGATCAGGTGACCTTCACCGTCCGCGTGACCAATGTCTCCGGCGTCAGCTACAGCGGCAGTCTGGTGGTCACCGTGGTGGACGAGCCCTCCATCGGCGCCGTGACGCCGCTCAAGGGCAGCCAGACCGGCAGCGACAAGCGGCCTGTCATCTCCGCTGAGCTCATCAACGCCGGTGAGAATCCCACCGTGGAAATGACCGTCAACGGGGAGAAGGTCAACGCCGTCTGTGCCGGCGGCAAGGCCACCTACACCCCCGCCGCCGACATGACCGACGGCCGCACCAATGTTACCGTCACCGTCACCCGCGCCGACGGCAAGTCCGCTTCCTTCAGCTGGTTCTTCACCGTGGGTGAGTCCCGGTATCAGCTGTACTTCGGTCAGCTGCACAGCCACACCCAGTATTCCGACGGCGCAGGCTCTCTGGAGTCCGCTCTGAGCTATGTGAAGAACCTGCCCGACAGCGCCAACGTGCAGTTTGTGGCCTTCACCGACCACTCCAACTACTTCGACAAGAGCGGCGCGGCCAACCCCGAGGGCGCTCTGTATGACATGAGTCTGGCCACCCCCTACAGCCAGGAGACCTGGAACAGCTACCGTTCCGCCGTGGCCGCCTTCAACGAGGCCAACGCCGGCTCCCTGGTGGCTCTGGCCGGCTTCGAGATGACCTGGTCCGGCGGTCCCGGCCACATCAACACCTTCAATACCCCCGGTATCGTCTCCCGCAACAACACCACCCTGAACAACAAGACCGACTATGCCGGTATGCGCGCCTACTATGCCCTGCTGAGCCAGCAGGAGGGTGCAGACAGCCTCAGCCAGTTCAACCACCCCGGCAACACCTTCGGCACCTTCGGTGACTTCGCCTTCTGGGATCCCGTCATCGACAGCCGCATGTACATGGTGGAGGCCGGCAACGGCGAGGGCCAGATCGGCGCCGGCGGCTATTATCCCAGCTATGAGTACTACACCATGGCGCTGGATAAGGGCTGGCACCTGGCTCCCACCAACAACCAGGATAACCACAAGGGCCGCTGGGGCAACGCCAACGACGCCCGCGACGTGATCCTCACCGACGACTTCTCCGAGGAGGGCATCTACGACGCGCTGCGCGCCATGCGTATGTACGCCACCGAGGACAAGAACCTGGAGATCGGCTACACCGTCAACGGCATGCTCCTGGGCAGCAGCCTCACCGAGGTCCCTGAGAAGCTGGACATCCATGTTACCGTCAACGACCCCGACGCCAGCGATTCCATCTCCAAGGTGGAGGTCATTGTCAACTCCGGCAAGACCGCCTATACCTGGGATGATCCCGCTGTCCTGGCCACCGGCGACCTGTCTGTGACCCTGGACCCCGACTACAGCTACTACTACATCCGCGTCACCCAGGGTGACGGCGACCTGGCGGTCACCGCTCCCGTGTGGGTGGGCGAGACCTTGAAGCTGGGCATCTCCGATGTGACCTGCGGCACCTCCACTCCCGTCACCGGCGAGAAGATGACCGTTACCACCACCCTGTTCAACAGCGAGAGCACCGACGCCAGGATCAAGTCCATCACCTATGCCGTGGGCAGCCAGGTGCTGACCTCCGCCACCGACGCGGGCACCGTTCCCGCCAGCGGCACCCTGGACCTGAGCTATGATATCTCCTTCGATACCGCCCGGGTCTATAAGGTCACCGCCACCGTGGTGCTGGAGCAGGACGGCAAGGAGTATGTGTTCACCAAGGACATTACCCTGGACGTGCTGAATGCCGACGACCTGGTGTATATCGGCATCGACGCCTCCCACTACAACGAGTATGTGGCCGGTAACTACAAGGATTCCATGGGCAACTTCGGCAACCTGGCGGGCAAGTACAACGTCCGCACCGTGGAGCTGAAGACCAGCGACGATCTGATCGCCGCCTGCTCCAATCCCAAGTTCAAGGCCCTGATCCTCACCGCCCCCTCCCGCCGCCTGGCGGACGCCCAGACCGATCCCCGGACCTACAGCGCCGCGGAGCTGGCGGCCATTACCGCCTTCAACGCCGGCGGCGGCACCGTGATCCTGGCCGGCTGGAGCGACAACTACGAGAACTATGACGTGATCCAGAGCAATCCCGCCATCAAGCACATGGCCGCCACCCAGAACGAGGTGCTCCAGGCCCTGGGCTCCAGCCTGCGTATTGCGGACGACGCCACCTATGACGATGTCCGCAGCGCAGCCGACGGCGTGGACAAGTGGCGTCTGTACTTCAACACCTACGGTCAGAGCTTCCTGACCGACGGCGTGGAGGTGGACCCCGCTCACCCCTATGACCGCCTGTACACCGAGGTATTCAGCCACTATGGCGGCGCCTCCGTGTATGCCGTGGACGCCGATGGCAACCCCACCTCTGCCCTGCCCGCTACGGTGACTCCGGTGGTGTACACCCATCCCACCACCTATTCCGTGGACGTGGATAAGGACGGCCTGGGCGGCGCCAACGTGCCCAAGTACGCCTATGCCGAAAACGACAGCCGTCTGCTGGCCATGGCCAGCGAGCAGCTGGAGGGCAAGGGTCTGATCATCGTGTCCGGCGCGGCCTTCATGTCCAACTTCGAGGTCCAGGCCACCATCAGTGACAACGGCTCCGAGAAGAACTACTCCAACTACAAGATCTGCGAGAACCTGCTGGGCCGCATCAACCCCGTGAAGATCACCGACATTGCCACGGTCCAGGCTCAGACCGAGGCCGGTCACAAGTACACCATTGAGGGTGTCGTGACCTCCAACGCCTCCGGTTATGACAAGGCCACCGCCTTCTTCGACTGCATCTATGTTCAGGATGAGACCGGCGGCATCAACTGCTTCCCCGTGGCCGGCGACTTCAAGATCGGCGACGTGGTCCGCGTCACCGGTGTGACGGAGACCTATCAGGGCGAGAACGAGCTGCAGGTTTCCTCCATTGAGAAGATCGGTGAGACCACTCCCGTCACTCCCAGAGCCGTCACCTCCACCCAGATCAACGACGGCTCCGTCCTGGGCCAGCTGGTGACCCTGAACGGCTACGTCACCGGCTATGAGATGGCCGACGGCCTGGTCCAGACCATCCTGGTCCGCGACAGCGAGGGCAAGATTGCCCGCGTGTTCATCGACGGCTATATCACCACCTCCTACGATGTGGCGAACCTGTCCGTGGGCTGCCAGATCTCTGCCACGGGCCTGGCCTCCTATGACAACACCTTCGTCCTGGCCGACGGCACCCCCATGGCTCCCCGCATCCGCGTCCGCGACCGCAACGACGTGGTCTGCACCGCCCATGAGCATACCTTCGGCGAGTGGATCGTCACCACCCAGCCCACCTGCACCGAGCCCGGCGAAAAGACCCGCACCTGCACCGGCTGCGGTGAGGTGGAGACCATGGTCATCGACGCCACCGGCCATCACTACAAGGATGGCAAGTGCACCGACTGCGGCGCAGCCGATCCCGGCTATCAGCCCACCCAGCCCGGCGTCAAGACCGGCGACGAGAGCAACACCACCATGTGGATCATCGTCCTGGTGTGCGCTGCCGCTCTGGCTGTGGTGCTGGTCATCGTGTCCCGCAAAAAGCGCAACAGCTGAGAAAGCCTGATCGCTCAGGTAAGCGCCGAACAAAAAGGGGTCCCGCCGGATGGCGGGACCCCCTTTGCCTGTCAAAAAAGGGCAAAAACGGCGTCCGCCTTGGTCAAAGGCGGACGCCGTTTCTTTTCATCAATGATTTACTTTTTCTTGCCGCCGTGGGTGGCCTTCATGCGCTTTTCGTGATTGAGGATGGTCTTGCGCATGCGCAGGTTCTCGGGGGTGACCTCCAGCAGCTCGTCGTCGGCCAGGAACTCCAGGCACTGCTCCAGGCTCAGCTTCCGGGGAGGCACCAGGCGCAGGGCCTCGTCGGAGCCGGCGGCCCGCATATTGGTCATCTGCTTCTTTTTGCAGACGTTGACGGTGATGTCCTCCTGCTTGGGAGACACGCCCACGATCATGCCCTCGTACACCTTGACGCCGGGACCAATGAACAGAGCGCCGCGCTCCTGGGCGTTGAACAGCCCGTAGCTGACGGACTCGCCGGTTTCAAAGGACACCAGGGAGCCGGTGCTGCGGCGGTTCAGGTCGCCCTTATAGGGGGCGTAGCTGTCGAACACAGAGGCCATGATGCCCTCGCCCCGGGTGTCCGTCAGGAACTCGTTGCGGTAGCCGAACAGGCCCCGGGCGGGGATCAGGAACTCCAGCTTCATGCGGCTGCCCACAGGGGTCATCTCGATCAGGTCGCCCTTGCGGGAGCCCAGCTTCTCGATGACCGCGCCCACGCATTCGCTGGGCACGTCGGCCACCAGACGCTCAATGGGCTCGCACTTCTTGCCGTCGATGGTGCGGTACAGGACCCGGGGGGGAGACACCTGGAACTCGTAGCCCTCCCGGCGCATGGTCTCGATGAGGATGGACAAGCTCATTTCGCCGCGGCCTGCCACATTGAAGGCATCGGTGGCGCCCTCAAGCTCCGTGACCCGCAGGGACACGTCCTTCAGCGTTTCCCGGAACAGGCGGTCCCGCAGCTGGCGGGAGGTGACGAACTTGCCCTCGCGGCCGGCGAAGGGAGAGTCGTTGACGGAGAAGGTCATCTCCATGGTGGGGGCGGAAATTTTCACAAAGGGCAGGGGCTCCACGCAGTCGGGGGCGCAGATGGTGTCGCCGATGGTGATGTCGCCGATGCCGGACATGGCGATGATGTTGCCGGCGGTGGCCTCGGTGATGGGCTGCTTGCCCAGGCCCTGGAACTCGTACATGGACACGGCCTTGGCCTTCTTGGCCGGGGCGTCGGGGTCGTGATAGTTGCACACGGCGATCTCCTGATTCTGCTTCAGGACGCCGCGCTCCACCCGACCGATGGCGATGCGGCCCACGAACTCGTTATAGTCGATGGCGGACACCAGCATCTGGAAGGGCTGGTCCAGGTCCGCTTCGGGAGCGGGGATATAGCTGAGGATGGTGTCGAACAGAGGCTTGAGGTCCGTGCCCGGCACGTCGGGGGAGTAGGAGGCGATGCCCTGGCGGGCGGAGCAGAACAGCATGGGGGAATCCAGCTGCTCCGGGGTGGCGTCCAGGTCCAGCAGCAGCTCCAGCACCTCGTCGATGACCTCGTGAATGCGCTGGTCCGGGCGGTCGATCTTGTTGACCACCACGATGACCCGGTGACCCAGCTCCAGGGCGCGGCTGAGCACAAAGCGGGTCTGGGGCATGGGGCCCTCGGCGGCGTCCACCAGCAGGATCACGCCGTTGACCATCTTCAGGATGCGCTCCACCTCGCCGCCGAAGTCGGCATGGCCCGGGGTGTCCACAATGTTGATCTTGGTGTCGCCGTACTGGATGGCGGTGTTCTTGGCCAGGATGGTGATGCCCCGCTCGCGCTCCAGATCGTTGGAGTCCATGACCCGCTCCACCGTCTCCTGGTTCTCGCGGTACACGCCGCCCTGCTTGAGCATCTGGTCCACCAGGGTGGTCTTGCCGTGGTCCACGTGGGCGATAATGGCTACGTTTCTCAGTTTTTCATTCTGCAAAGGAAAAACCCCTTTCTTTTGGGTATAAAAATCTCTTAACCTTCATATTATATCCCCGGATTTTTCCGATTGCAAGAACTTTTTGTGAATTCCGGCTGTTTTTTAGGTTTTGCTTTTCCTTTGACCCGGGACGTGGTATAGTGAGGGGGAAAGGGGGCGTTTGTATGGACCAGGAGACGCTGCGACGGAAATTGGCAGAGCACCGGTCGTCCTTGCAGCAGGCGCGGAGTGAATTTGCCGTGCTGGTGCCGCTGGTGGAGGGGCCGGAGGGGCTGAGCCTTCTGTATGAGGTGCGCCCGGCGAAGCTGCACCACCACAGCGGGGAGGTGTGCTTCCCCGGGGGACGGATGGAGGCCGGGGAGACGCCCCGGCAGTGCGTCCTGCGGGAGACCTTCGAGGAACTGGGCCTTCCGGCGGAGGCCATTGAGATTTTCGGGGACCTGGACTTTCTGTACCTGCGGTCCGAGGGGCTGATGTATCCGGTGCTGGGCCGGGTGGACCCGGCGGCGGTGCTGCGCCCCAGCCCCGACGAGGTGCAGGACACCTTCACGGCGCCTCTGTCCTGGCTGGCGGCCCATCCCCCGGCTATCTACCGCTATCCCCTGCGGCCGGAGATCGGGCCGGACTTTCCCTATGACAAGGTGGGCGCGGCGGCGGACTATCCCTGGCAGGCCGGGCACATGGAGGTGCCGGTATACGAGGGGCTTCCGTATCCCCTGTGGGGGCTGACGGCCCGGATCACCTGGTGGCTGCTGGAGCGGTATGGGGACATATTGACAGGTATGTTATAATGTAGCATGGCTGATTATATAGAAAAAAGAGGAAACTGCTATGGAATTTACACAGGGCGCGCCCTTTGACAGCTTTGGCCTGTCCGAGGCCACCATGCGCGCCATACGGAACAAAGGATACGAGATCAGCACCCCCGTTCAGGCCGGGTGCATCCCCCCCATGCTGGCGGGAAAGGACGTCATCGCCAAGGCCCCCACCGGCACCGGCAAGACCATGGCCTTCGGCATCCCCATCATCGAGCGCATCGACCCGGACAGTGAGGACGTGCAGGCGGTGATTCTGGCCCCCACCCGGGAGCTGGCCATGCAGATCACCGACGAAATGCGCCAGATCGCCGTGTGCCATGAGGGGGTCCGCCTGGTGTGCCTCTACGGCGGACAGCCCATTGCCAAGCAGATCAACGTCCTGAAGCGGCGGCCCCAGATCGTGGTGGCCACGCCGGGCCGCCTGTCCGACCACATGAAGCGCCGCACCGTGACTCTGGGTCAGGTGCAGACCGTGGTGCTGGACGAGGCGGACCGGATGCTGGACATGGGCTTTATCCACGATGTGACCCGCATTCTGGACAAGATCCCCCACCGGAGGAATCTGGGGATGTTCTCCGCCACCATCTCCCGGGAGGTCATGGACATCTCCTGGGTGTATCAGCGGGACCCGGAGGAGATCACCGTCCAGGCCACCCGGGAAAACAAGCCCGATATCCTGCAATACCGCATCGAGGTGCCGTCTGACAAGAAGGTGGACGCCATCGCCTCCATCATCCGCGCCCAGCAGCTGGACCGGGTCATCTGCTTCTGCAACACCAAGGGCTCCACGGAGCGGCTGACAAAGTTTTTGCAGCTGCGGGGACTGGACGCCCAATGCATCCACGGCGACATTCCCCAGCGCAAGCGGGAGGAGGTCATGGCCCGGTTCCGGGACGGGGAGCTTCATGTGTTCGTGGCCACGGACGTGGCCAGCCGGGGCATTGACGTGGACGACGTGGACGCGGTGTTCAACTTCGAGGTGCCGGAGGAAAACGAGTATTATATCCATCGCATCGGCCGCACCGGCCGGGCCAGGAAGCACGGCGTGGCATATACCCTGCTGTCGGACTTCCCGTCCCGCATGCGGCTGGACGATATCGCCCGCAACACCCGCAGCCAGATCATCCCCGCCGTTCTGGGCGAGGACGGCCAGGTGACGCCGGCGGAAAACAAATCCAAGTAAGGAGCGTGGCCCCTATGAAACGACGGATACGGTGGACGGCCCTGGTGCTGGCGGTATGCCTGCTGGCCCTGACCGGCTGCGCACAGCAGCGGGACACCATGACCCTGCGGGTGTGTCTGGACAGCGCGCCCGCCACCCTGGACCCCGCTATGGCGGCCACCGACGCCGAGCGCACGGTGGTATCCCATTTGTTTGAGAATCTGATGAAGCTCTCCCGGGGGGAGAACGGCAGCATCCAGGCCGCTCCCGCCGTGGCCAAGTCCTATGCCGTGGAGGATAACCTGGACGGCACGGAGACGTATACCTTTACCCTGCGGCAGAATGCCCGGTGGTCCGACGGCAAGGCCGTTACCGCCCACGACTTTGTTTACGCCTGGCAGCGGCTGGCGGATCCGGCCACGGGCTCGCCTCACGCGGCGCTGCTGGATATGGTGGCGGGGTACAGTCAGGCCCGGGAAAAGCAGGACGGAAGCCTTTTGCAGGTGTCCGCCCCGGACGACTTCACCTTTGTGGTGCAGCTGTCGTATAAGTGCGCCTATTTCCTGACGGACGTGTGCGCCGCCAGCGCCACCATGCCGGTGCGCAGCGATGCGGCGGAGCAGGAGGACTGGTCCCTGCACTCCGAGACGCTGCTGACCGACGGGCCCTATCGGGCCACCGCCTGGGAGGAAACGGGGCTGACGGCCCTGGCCGCCGACGGGTATTATGACGCCCGCCGTCTGGGGCCGGACGTGCTGGAGTTCCGGTTTGAGACGGACGGCCAGAAGCGGGCGGAGCTGGTGGAGCACGGCGACGTGGACTTTGCCATGAACCTGCCGGAGGGCGACACCTCCGATCCCTATCCCCAGACCACGGTGCTGCTTCTGAACCAGCGGGCCGAGAGCCTGGAGAACGAATCCCTGCGCCGGGCCCTGAGTCTGGTCATCGACCGCAGCGCGCTGGTGGAGGGCCTGTCCTGCGACGCGGCGGAGGGCATTGTGCCCCCGGGCCTGCGCAATACCATGGGCGGCGATTTCCGCACGGAGAGCGGCAGCCTGGTGGACAACGCCCCCGATAACTACGAGGCTCTGTGCCAGCAGGCCAAGACCCTGCTGGAGGAGGCAGGCGGCGTAAAGGCCGTGGGGCAGATCACCCTTTTGTACGATACCTCGGACGAGACGGCGACCAATACCGCCATGGCCGTCCGGGACGCCTGGAAGCACCAGCTGGGGATCATCGCCGTTATGCGCGGCGCCACGGCCCAGGAGCTGGCGGAGGCTGTGAACCGGGGCGAATACATCGTGGCGCTGACGACCCTGACCGCTGACCGGGGCGATGCGTCCGGTCTGCTGTCCTGGTGGCAGAGCGGCAGCAGCTTCCACTCCACCGCCTATGTCATGCTGCTGCGGGCAGCGGAGGCCTCGGGCCGGGTGGAAGTCCGGGACGCCTATCTGGAGGACGCGGAGCGGATGCTGGTGGAGGACGGCTGGGTCATTCCCCTGTACTATCCCCATCGCCACAGCGGCCTGGGCCAGCACCTGACGGCTCCCCTGTACGACGGCACCGGGGTGTATCTGTTCTCCGGCGTGGTGCAGCAGACGCCGCAGTAAATCACAGGATTCGGGAGGAAGCACCATGAAAGAGACTGTTTTGCTTACCGGCGGAGCCGGGTTCATCGGCTCTCACATTGCCGTGGAGCTTTTGCAGCGGGACTATAACGTGGTCATTGCCGACGACCTGTCCAATGCCCGCCCGGACGTGCCGGAGCGCATCCGGCAGATCACGGGCCGGGCCCCGGCGTTCTATCACATGGACGCGGCGGACCGTCCGGCTCTGGACCGGGTGTTCCGGGAGCATCCCATTGCCGCCGCCGTCCATCTGGCGGGATACAAGGCCGTGGGCGAGTCGGTGCAGAAGCCCCTGGCCTATTACCGGAACAACCTGGACACCACCCTGGCCCTGCTGGACGTGATGGCGGACCACGGGGTACACCGGCTGATCTTCAGCTCGTCGGCCACGGTGTACGGCGACGCCCCGGCTCCCTGCCGGGAGGATATGCCCACCGGCGGCTGCACCAATCCCTATGCCTGGACCAAGCTGATGATCGAGCAGATCCTGCGGGATGCGGCCAAGGCCGATCCGGACCTGTCCGCCGTGTGCCTGCGGTATTTTAACCCCGTGGGAGCCCACGAAAGCGGCCTTATCGGGGAGCTGCCCAACGGCATTCCCAACAACCTGATGCCCTACATCACCCAGACCGCCGCCGGTATCCGGCCGGAGCTGACGGTGTTCGGCAACGACTATCCCACTCCCGACGGCACCGGCGTCCGGGACTATATCCACGTGGTAGATCTGGCCCGGGGCCATGTGGCGGCGCTGGAGTTTTCCCGGACCAGCCCGGGCTGGGAGGCCATCAACCTGGGCACCGGCCGGGGCAGCAGCGTGCTGGAGATCGTGGAGACGTTTCAGCGGGTCAACGGCGTGGCGGTGCCTTACCGCATCGGCCCCCGGCGGGCCGGGGATCTGCCCACCTGCTATGCCGCCACGGACAAGGCGGCGCGGCTGCTGCACTGGCACGCGGAAAAGGACCTGGCCGACATGTGCCGGGACGCCTGGCGCTGGCAGCAGAGCCAGAATCAATAACGCACACACAATTCCGGGCCGGTATGGGCGCTGCCTGTTCCGGCCCGCAGCATTCGCAAAAGGAGATTTTTCATGATGCCTATCCGTTCCAGGGCCGCAGCGGCGGCCGTGCATATCCTTACTGCCTTGTGCGCCGCTGTGGGCGTGGTGCTGCAATGCGGCTTTATCGGCGGGAAGCTGAACTTGGCCGTCCTGCAATACTTCACGCTGATGAGCAACATCCTGTGCGCCGTGTACTTCACCGGCGCCGCCGTGCATACCCTGCGCCGGGGCGGCACCTGGCTGCCGGTGTGCAAGGGGGCCCTGGTGATGGCCATGGCCATCACGGGCATCACCTTTCATCTGGTGCTGGCCGCCGGGGACTTCAGCATGGGCCCCACCCAGCTGATCACCAATCATCTGCTGCACACCGCCGCCCCTCTGCTGACGGTGCTGGATTGGCTGCTGTTCGACGAAAAGGGCCGTTACCGCTGGTTCGAGCCGTTCCTGTGGGGCATTTTCCCGTCGGCCTACTTCGTATACACCATGATACGGGCCCGGGTCAGCAGCTTCCGGTTCTATAACGGCTCACCGTATCCCTATGCCTTCATGGACGTGGACGCCCTGGGCTGGGGCAAGGTGCTGCTGATCTTCCTGGGCATGGCGGCGGCGTTCCTGGCCTTCGGCTATGTGCTGGTGTGGCTGGATCATCTGCTGGCCCGGCGGCGGCGGGCATGACAGGCCGGCGGGACCCGGCCCGGGACATGGAGGCCGCCCGGGCCATTGCCCGGC
>OLOK01002126.1_pt1 | contig 14890 bp, 13 predicted proteins | sample 1672591 | NCBI WGS metagenome assembly OLOK01 (sample SAMEA3136703, study PRJEB25190) | human gut metagenome | biome: human gut; feature: human-associated habitat; material: faeces | place: Austria | collected 2013 | reverse complement strand
ATCCCAAAGCACTACGTGCATTCATCAGTACAAATGTAGATTTATCTACACAGGAGATCCTTTCCTGTTATGTGTGTCGATGGTCAATTGAAATATTTTTCCGCCAGTGTAAGGATAAAATGGCACTGGACGGCTATCAGCTGTGTTCTGCACAGAGGATCAAAAGGTATTGGCTGCTTATGTCACTGGCACATTTCATGTGTATAGCAGGAACTGGTGAGTTCTGCTCTTTCGAGACCGGATATCACAAGATCTGCGGCATTGTTCAGTTGGAAAAGTATCGATATCTTTTCCAATGTGCAAAGGAAAGCGATGATTTTGACCCATTTATAAAATTAGCAGGGTAGTTTTGTGCAATTTTTCAAATTTACTCATTTATAGATTATAATATATTTTAGCATTTACTTCTACAAAAAATCTCTGCCAGGGCATTATCCCCGACAGAGATTTTTTATCATACAGATTTTTATTCCTTATGATTCAGATAAATAAAGAATCCTACATTCAGAATGATTCCTGTTACTGTTGCAACCGGTGCTGCCAGTCCGATCTTTGTCAGGCTTGCATTTGGCTGGATACTCATAAAATATGCCAGCGGCAGACGCACCAGAAGTGTCTGGATCAGACCCTGGACCATAACCCAGACTGTTTTGTTGTTTCCATTGAAATAACCGACCATACTGAACATGATCGCTGTCACGATCGTTTCCGGTGCAAATCCTTTCAGATAGTCATATCCATTCTGGATAACGGCTGCATCGGTTGAGAAAAATCCTGCCAGCATATCTCCCTTGAACATGACAAGAAGGAACACCAGGCAGCCGACAGCCAGTCCTACGCCGATTCCTGTAAACATGGACTGTTTCGCACGTTTTGTCTTGCCCGCTCCTACATTCTGGGAAACAAAAGATGCCATGGACTGCATCAGCGCACTTGGTACCAGCATCGCAAAGTTTACAATCTTGCAGGCAACGCCGTAACCGGAAGAAGCCTCCAGTCCAAGTCGGTTGACAAACGCACAGAGTGCCAGGAAAGAAACCTGTGTCAGAAATTCCTGGAGTGCCAGCGGAAGACCGATCTTGAGGAATTTTTTGCACTGTGGATTCAGGCGGAAATCTTGCTTTGTGATCTTAAACGGGAGATCTTTTTTGATCAGAAGGATAACCGCAAATACAACACTGAGTGCCTGTGCAGAAACAGTTGCGATCGCTGCACCTGCTGCATCCATATGAAGTCCTGCAACCAGCACCAGGTCACCGATCACATTGACAATACATGCCACCAGGACAAACAGCAGCGGTGAATTACTGTCTCCAAGTCCACGGAAGATTGCAGACAGAAGGTTATAAGCTACAATAAAAAAGATGCCGCTTCCGCAGATCCGTACATAACTGGATGTCAGGTCAACAGCCTCCACTGGTGCCTGCATCAGCACGGAAATCGGACGTGCAAAACATACCATTACAACAAAAAGTCCAACGGAGATCATAGTGAACACGATCGCCGCTCCACCGATAACTGCACCAATCTGTTCCGGTCTCTTTTCGCCTAAGTAACGGGCGATCAGAACTGTGATACCCATTGCAAACTGGATCACTACGAAAGTAACCAGATTGAGCACCTGGCTTCCTGTTGAAACTGCAGAAAGTCCGGATGTCGAACCAAACCTTCCTACTACCAGCAGGTCAACTGCACCATATGCCGCCTGCAGGATCAATGCACCAAGAACGGGCATCATAAAGGCGACCAGTTTTTTCAAAATACTTCCCTGCGTAAAATCTGCTTTATCATTTGTCATAATGATTCCTCCTCTCGCACATGATCTGGTAAAATTTCTCGATGGTACGAATCATACAGTCTGCATCTTCCTCTGAAATATCATTCAGCTCCACAGACAATACCCCGAAGTAATTCTTATCATACTTACGGAAAAGATTCCAACCCTCTTCTGTGATGGATATATAAGTAACACGTCCGTCATCCGGGGATGCGATCTTGCGGAGATAGCCTTTTTTCTCCATCTCCTTGACTGTTCTGGTCACTCCCGGACGCGGAATGTTCAGCTCATCACTGATATCTGATACTTTTACATGAACATCCTGTTTCTCCAGCGACTGAATCACATCCAGATACTGAATATAAGACGGCATCACACCCTGAGGCAGCGGCGGCAGCATCTCCCGGATCCGCTTCGCCTGATAACATGCATCAAGCATCTCCTTGATCTTCTTATTGGTCATGTTGCATTCTCCTTATATAGTTATCTTTGTTAATTACCTTTGATAATTATATAGAGATTTGAGGATTTGTCAAGAACTATCGAGCAAAAATTTTCCAGAACTATAACCAAAAAAATATCGCTTTACCATCACTTAGACAGCAAAACGATATTTTTTTACTTACATCTTTTGATTCGGTTTGTTTCCATTTTTAGCTCTGTTGATATGATACGGTGTTTCTACATTACTTCTGTCCCTGAATTTCTAACAGCTTCCTGAGACGCTTAACTTCCTCTTCGAGTGCATCTGCGCGCTGTTTTTCTGCATCTGCGCGCTGTTTCTCTTCCTCTGCTCGTTGTTTTTCTCTCGCAGTGTTTCTTTTTAGAGCCCCTATATCTATTTCTTCCATATTCTCAAACAGATATCCCATACCACGACCTCCTATTCCGCCCATCATCTCCCGGGCATTCTCACTTGGTACTTTCATTTTCATTAGTAAAGACCACAGTATCTTCTTATAGATTTCCTTTATCTCATCGGGTGCATTCGCATAAATGGAATCTACCATTGTCTCGGAAACCTTTCTAAATTCCTCGATATCTTCCGAGGACTGTATCTTATTAATCAGCATCACCAGTGACATTTCGTCATGCTTCTTGCTGAGCTCTTCATTTGTATATTTGTTCAAACTCACTACCTGATATGTAAAGTCCGGAATATACTCAGCCATTTCCTCAGAAAAATCAATCCTGTCTTTCAGATGCAACCCTGCTGTCCACTCTTTCTCCCCTTCATAATATACGATTGGAATAATCAGTGGATATCGAAAATTTTTTCGCCGACTGCTTCCCTCCTGGATTTTATTCTGAGTCGCTTTATACTCCTGCCAGATCACACACATATATCGAAGCAGCTGCATCGCCACATCGTAATCAATATCACTTTTGTGCTCAATCAATGACAATACATACACTTCCCTTTCTATTGTGCCATCCATTCTACGGATATATACCTTCTTGATTGTATCCGCTTCAAATTCTACACCAAGAAATGCCTGATATTTCTGAGACACATCTTCGATATCCTCCGGCATTACATTGGATAATAATGGAATATTCGTATAATTTCTTAAGAACTGACTCGTCAACATGTCGTTCTTAAAAATCTCTCGGCTGTTTGCATTTTTCGCATGCATTTCCGGCTGGTAGCTCGTATTCTTTTCTCTTTTGTCCTGTGATGCTTTTTCCATTCTGCCTCCTCACTGGAAACAAATCACAGATCAAAAGATATTTACAGTTTTATTGTATCATGGGAATTTTGAGGGAACAACTGAAAATTCCTCTAAAATTTTAAAATCTCATTTCTCCTTAAACAGTTATATAGAAAAAGAGCCTCTGCCAAATATTTTTACAATGCAAAAGCTCTTTTTCCGAATATGAATATGTGTATTAACTCCGATTATTTTCGGATAGAATCAACCAATCTTCTTGCTTCTTCTGTTAACTGTCTGATTTTATTAAATTCCCCAGTTTTTACAAGTTCCCCTTTTACCATCCAGCTTCCTCCGCAGCAGACAATCTTATCACAGGAAAGATATTCTCCAAGATTTTTTGCATTTATTCCTCCTGTAGGCATAAACTTAAGCCCTGTATAAGGTGCCGCCATGGCTTTGATCATAGAAATCCCTCCAGCCGGTTCGGCTGGGAAAAATTTTACTACTTTAAGACCTCTTTTTACTGCCTGTGCAACTTCAGACGGAGAAATACAGCCTGGAAAAACAGGAATTTCGTTCTTAAGACAATAGTCTACAATCTCTGCATCAAATCCCGGACTCACTATAAATTTCGCCCCTGTCCGAACGGCTGCATCAACCTGTTCAACAGTAAGTACAGTTCCTGCCCCAACCAACATTTCCGGAAACTGTTCCGTCATCAGACGAATGCTCTCTTCTGCTGCTTCTGTACGAAAAGTTACTTCTGCACATGGAAGTCCACCCTCAACTAATGCGGTTGCTAACGGTACTGCATCTTTTGCATCTTCCAAGACTACTACCGGAACCACTCCGAGTTTCTCAAATCTCTCTGTTATATCTTTCATTTGAATTTCCTTTCATTATCAACTTATCTTTTTATATCAAAGTTCATTTCCATCACATGCCTGATCAGCGAAACATCATCCGTTATATTTCCATCACCATGAATCGTATGTTTCACTGCACTTGCTGAAACACCAAAATTCACAATATCCTCAGGTGTATAATCATTCATCAGTCCATATATAATTCCACTTACAAATGCATCTCCACCACCTACTCTGTCAAGAATATGAAAGGTCAGTCTCTTACTTTCATAGATTTTTCCATTTAACCAGAGATACGCAGAAAGACTGTTTTCACTACAGCTATGGGCAAAACGGACATGTCTCGCAATACATTTTATATTTGGATATCTGCTTACGAATGCTCTGAACACTTTCTCCTGCTGTTCAAGATCCGGCTGAAATGGAATGTCATCTTTTACATCCCCTACATTATGATCTTCTTCATCCTTCCAGATATGATAAGGTTCTATCCCAAAAAGGACATTCACATATGGAAGACAGCATGTGCAAAAATCTCTTGCTTCTTCCCAGCTCCACAAAGTACTTCTGAAATTTCCGTCAAAACTTACTGTCATTCCGCTTTCCTTTGCAATTTTCAGACATGACATTATCAATTGACGGCATTTTGTTCCAAGCGCCGGTGTAATACCACTTAAATGAAGCCATGTATAACCAGACAGAAGTTTTTTTATATCTGTTTTGCTAAAATCATATTCTGAAAAAGCACTATGTTTCCTGTCGTAAACCACTTTGCTTGGACGAATTCCATAACCTGTTTCCAGATAATAAGTTCCCAGACGATGCGTAGGTGTCTCTTCTTCTGTAGAATAAACCACGCTATCGCAATTTACATCATTGCTTCGCATCATACGCACAGCACTTTTTCCAAGGCTATTTTCTGGAACTACCGTAAAAAATGACGCATCTACACCAAGATTTGCAAGGGAAAGAGCAACATTTGCCTCACTTCCCCCATATCTTGCTTCAAAAGTTGTTGCCGTTCTGATTTTTTCATAATCCGGCGGAGTCAGTCGCAGCATGATTTCGCCAATCGTAATAAATTTATGTTCCATATTAATACTCCAAATAAGCTCCCTTCATCGGGCTTGCAGCATGCTGACTGAAAAGTCTCAGCACACCTTTCTTATATTTTGTTTCTCGTGGTTTCCAATTCTTACGTCTTTCTGCAAGGATCTGATCAATTTCTTCCATAGATTTGCGTTCTCCTGCAATTCCGATGATATTCAGTTTTCTTTCCATAACGTCAATTTCAATCAGATCACCTTCTTCAACAAGTGCAATCGGGCCACCATCAACAGCTTCCGGACTGCAATGTCCAATTACCGGACCAGTAGATGCACCGGAAAAACGACCATCCGTAATCAGTGCAATACTCTTTCCAAACTCTTTGTCACTGCTGATTGCTTCAGAAGTATAAAACATTTCCGGCATTCCACTTCCTTTCGGTCCCTCATAACGGATAAAGACCGCATCACCTTTCTGAACTTTGTGTTTCAGAACGGCATCCAGGCATTCTTCCTCACTGTCAAACGGTCTTGCACGAAGTACAGACTTAAACATTTCCTTCGGGCATGCAGTATGTTTGATCACAGCACCTTCCGGCGCAAGGTTTCCGCGAAGAACTGCAATACTTCCGTCTGTTCCAATTGCCTTGTCATATGGACGGATAATATCTTCTTTGGTAAGATTTACATTATAACGTTTATTAAATTCCTGAAGCCATTTTTCACATTTTTCGTAAAATCCATTCTGTTTCAGTTCCTTCAGGTTTTCTCCTAAAGTTTTTCCTGTAACAGTCATTACATCCAAATGAAGGTGTTCTTTAATTTCTTCCATAATTGCCGGGACACCTCCTGCATAATAGAAACATTCTGCTGGCCAGCGTCCTGCCGGGCGTACATCCAGAAGATATCTGGCATTTCTGTGCAGTCTGTCAAAAGTATCCCCGGTAATCTCAATACCAAGCTCATGTGCGATTGCCGGAATATGCAGCAGACAGTTTGTACTTCCTGAAATTGCAGCATGTACGAGAATTGCATTTTCGAAGCTGTCCATAGTTACAATATCTGAAGGACGCATATTTTCCATCTGTGCAATTCTCACTGCCTGTCTTCCCGCTTCTCTGGCAAATTCAAGAAGGTCTGGGCTTGTGGATGGCATCAAGGCTGTACCCGGAAGTGCAAGACCAAGTGCCTCTGCCATAATCTGCATGGTAGAGGCAGTTCCGATAAAAGAACATGCTCCACAACTTGGGCATGCATTGCACTTTGCCCAGTCAAGCTTTTCTTCATTAATTTCACCACGTTCAAATTTTGCACTGTACATTCCAAGCTGTTCCAGCGTCAGCATTTCCGGTCCGGCATTCATTGTTCCACCTGGCACAAAGACAGATGGAATATTTACTCTGGCAAGTCCGATCAAGTTTCCTGGAACTCCTTTATCACAGCTTGAAAGATATACACCGGCATCAAATGGTGTTGCATTTGCATGAATTTCGATCATATTAGCTATCATTTCACGACTTGCCAGACTGTAATTGATACCATCTGTTCCCTGACTTTCACCATCGCAGATATCGGTACAATGATAACGTGCACCAAATCCACCTTCTTCAGCAATTCCCTTTCGTACCTCTTCCACAAGAATATTTAAATGCCCACTTCCCGGATGGCTGTCACCATAAGTACTTTCTACCATGACCTGAACCTTTCCCAGATCCTCTTTTGTCCATCCTGTTCCCAGACGCAGCGGATCAAGCTCCGGTGCAAGTTTTCTCATTTCCTGACTTTTTAACTGCATGATTTTCTCCTCCTTATTATTCATTCTCGAATCAGATTCAAACTTTCCAGTTTTTCTCTAAGATCCCGTTCTTCATCATCTGCTACACCAAGTTCCACATCATCAAAGGTCGGCAAACTGAACACTCCCAGCATAGATTTTGCATCTACAATATATTTTCCACAGATCAGATCCACATCTTTCTGACATCCAGATGCCGCCTGCACCAGATGTTTTGCGTCATACATGTCTCTTAAATAAACCGGTATCCTTATCATTAATCTCTGCCTCCTACGCAAAAATCGAAATAACAAAGCTTACAACAAATGCTGTAACACCGATCAGTGTCTCCATGATCGTCCATGATTTCAGCGTTGTTTTTTCATCAATCTCAAGGAATGTACTTACCAGCCAGAATCCGGCATCATTCACATGACTCAGTGCTGTTGCGCCACCACAGATTGCACAGCACATAGCAGCTCTGTAAATCATGCTTGTATCCATTACCGCCGGCATCGTCGCCATGATTCCTGATGCCATTGTCATCGCTACAATAGAACTTCCCACTGAAGCCCTGACCAGAACTGCAATAAGAAAAGCAATAAGGATCAATGGAAGTCCACTTTTTTCAAGAACAGGACCGATAATATTTCCAAGTCCAGAATCCTGAAGCATCCATCTGATCACACCTCCACTGGCAATAACAAGAAGTATCATACCTACCGGTCTGAGTGAGTGATCTAATATTTTCTTTAATTGAGCACCTGCAAATCCTCGTCGGATTCCCAGAAAATACATTGCTGCCAGAGTTGCAATCGTAAGTGCCAGAAATGGTTTTCCAAGAAATCCAAGAATATTCTGTACACTTACCGAAATTGGCATGTATTTTGACAATGTGCTGAGAAGTATCAGCACAAGTGGAATCAATATCACGCCTAATACCAGGCCAAACGGCGGCATTTCTTTTCCATCATCCTTAATTTCTTCTACATTTACCGGAAGTTCTGTAAAAATTTTATTGCCAATAAAACCACCCCAGGTAATTCCGGAAACCAGCATACAAATTAATGCTGTTGGAACTCCAACCATGATCATGGTTCCCAAATTTACCCCAAGCGCATTTGCAACAAGTACAGATCCGGCAGATGGTGGTACAAAAGCATAACCGCTGGCAAGACCTGCAAGAAGTGGAATTGCATAATACAATGTAGATTTTTGGGTCTGCTTTGCAACACTGAAAGCCAATGGTATCAGTACTACAACACCCGCCTCAAAAAATACGGTTGTGCCAATTACAAGCCCTGTGAGTCCCAATGCCCATCCTGCTTTTTTCTGACCAAATTTATTTATCAGTGTTTCTGCAATTCTCTGTGCACCACCACTTACTTCCAGAATTCCACCGAACATAGAGCCCAGCCCTACCAGAAGTGCAATTCCCTGTAAAGTTTTTCCGACACCTTTCTCTACTGTGTCAGAAATCATCGTAAGCGGCATTCCGGCTCCGATTCCGATAATAATGGCGGAAATCATCATGGACAGAACCGGATGAAGCTTAAATCGGATGATCAGTACCAGTAGAACTATAATTCCTGCTAGAGCTGCAATCATCAGCCTCATTGGATCGGCCACAAAAGTTGTTTCTTCCATTTTCCTTTTACCTCCTTGATTCATCTGATGTTTTTTGTGTTTGTCGCAAATTCATCTGACCTATTTTAGCATTTTTTGTTTCTATTTGTAGTTTTAAGTCATTTTTCTTTGCAATTCATCTGATGTATTTATAATATATTCACTCTTTCAAAAATGCAATACTGTAATTTTATCCAAAATATTCTATGTATTTTTGTGCATATTAACATTTTGACTTTGAATTCGAAAGACATTATCATAAGAAGTAAGAAATATGAGATATAAGAAATGGAGTAAATCATATGATGAATTTATCATCTGAAGAAAAAAGTCTTCCTCAAAAAATATCAGAAGATATCATCGCACTTATTTTGGAAGAAAACCTGCAGCCGGGAGACAAATTGCCTAATGAAACGATTCTTTCCGAACGTCTGAATGCTGGAAGAAGTTCTATCCGTGAGGCAATGAAACTTCTGGCTTCCAGAAATATTGTTACTATCCGTCAGGGATCTGGTACCTATATTGCGTCTTCTCCTGGAATGGTTGAAGATCCCCTTGGCTTTACTTTTATCGGTAACAAACAAAAGCTCATTACTGATCTGCTGGAAGTTCGTTTTCTTCTTGAGCCGTCCATTGCAGCAATGGCAGCCACACGCGCAGATGAAAAAGACATAAAAAAAATCACCGCGCTCTGCGATGAAGTTGAATTACTATTAAAAAATCAAAAAGATCATACACAAAAAGATATAGAATTACATACCGCAATTGCCTTAAGCAGCAAAAATGTTGTTGTCCCCAGACTGATTCCCATAATCAACAGTTCTATTCCTCTTTTTGTTGAAACAACAGGAGGCATTCTGCACGAAGAGACCATTGAAACGCATCGTGAAATTGCTGATGCCATCGCGTCTCACGATTCCCTTCGCGCTCAGGATGCCATGTATCTTCATTTGGTCTATAACCGCAAGAGAATACAGCTTAGTCAAAATGATTCAAGCAAATATTGTGCTTCTAATACCCGAATACTAAAATGAAATGCGTACATTCTAATATATTGAGGAGGAAACCAGATGCCAAAGCGTTTTTGCATTACAGGAACCTGTATCCCGGAAAAAAATTATATGGTAGATATTTCTGATCGAATTGACCGAATCATACAGGACTACATTGAAAATGGCAAATATTTTACAATTAATCGTGCACGTCAATATGGAAAAACAACTACGCTTTATTTACTGGAGCGTCGGCTTCAGAAGGACTATATTGTTCTGAGTCTGAGTTTTGAAGCCGCTGATGAATATTTCCACTCTCTGGAAACTCTGGCTGAAGGATTGGTTTTAGATATAGGAGAATGTCTGCAAAACCAGCGAGTCTCTAAAGACATTCTTGCAGAATGGAACAGACCTTTATCAGAAAAATTCCCGATGCGTTCTTTAGGTATGAAAATCAGTACTTTATGCAGATCTTCTCACAAAAAAATTGTTCTTATGATTGATGAGGTTGATAAAAGCTCAGATAATCAGATTTTTTTATCTTTCCTGGGATTATTAAGGGACAAATATCTAAAATGGCAACAGGGAAAAGACGAAACATTTCAGTCAGTCATCCTGGCTGGTGTTTATGATGTAAAAACATTAAAATTAAAGCTTCATCCCCAGAAGGAAACAAAATATAACAGTCCATGGAATATAGCTGCTGATTTTCAGATAGATATGAATTTCAATTGTAAGGATATCTCATCTATGTTGAAAGAGTATGAATCTGAACATCATACAGGAATGAATATTTCTGAAGTTTCTGAATTAGTATATGATTATACCTCCGGATATCCATATCTGGTATCCAGAATATGTCAGATCATAGATGAACAGCTGGCCGATACAGATAATTTTACAGAAAAAACAGCCTGGACAAAAAACGGCGTACTTGCTGCAATAAAAATCCTTCTAAAAGAACCCAATACCTTGTTTGACGACCTGACAAAAAAATTACTGGATCATCCTCAATTAAAAGAAATGCTCCAGAACATCCTTTTTGGAGGGATAGATTTTCCCTACAAAAGAGAAACTCCGATCATCGACCTGGGCGTTACATTTGGATTTCTGAAAGATAAAAACGGAATCGTCGCCGTTTCCAACAGAATATTCGAAACTCAGCTCTACGATATGTTTCTTGCTGAAATGGCTGTGAATAATAAACTGTACATGGAAGCATCCACCAGTCGCAGCCAGTTTGTGGTATCAGATATGCTGCAGATGGATCTGGTCATGCAGAAATTTTATGAATACTACGAAGAAATATATGCAGACAATGATCAGAAATTCATAGAAGAAAACGGCAGAAAACTGTTTTTACTTTTCCTGAAACCTATTATCAATGGAACGGGAAATTATTATATAGAATCAAGAACCAGAGATAATCGCCGGACAGATATCATTGTAGATTACAAAGGAAAACGCTTTATCATTGAACTAAAAATATGGCGTGGAAATGAATACCACATGCGTGGTGAACAACAGTTGTTTGAATATCTTGATTATTACAAAGAGGAAAAAGGATATTTATTGAGCTTTAATTTTAATAAACATAAACAAGTTGGTATTCAGGAATTAGAGTATAACGGTAAACGAATACTGGAAGTAATCGTATAAATTCATATCGTAAAAATTTCTTTTTATACAAAGGACAGCATGTTATCAGATAATACGGGATTGTCAAGTTTTTATCTTATAACTTACACAAAAAACCTTGGCAATCCCATGACTTCTTTTGCATCGTTAGATTCTATCTTGAGAAGTGCCTCTGAGATTTCAAGAAGATTTGTTCCCAACACCTTGTCGTTCAGGAAATCTTTTTAAACATAATCATGATCAACCCCATATCCATTCCCTGTGAATTTCTTATTATAAATAACTAAGACTTCCCATACCTAAAATGGGATTCGCACCTTGCTACGAAAATAAAACTCGTAGCAAAAAACTGAACCTTGACAACAAATGTTTTCAACAATTATGAAAGCATCACTATAAAGCAGTCACAGTATTGGCTGCCTGTAGTGAGAGATTGATCGTATTTAAGAAAGGCTAGCTTTGAGCTTCCACATGATAACCATGCTTTTCCAATTCCCGTATATAACGAGAAAGCTGTTTTTGTTCACAGTGCTTACGTCTTGTTTCAAAACAGGATTCGTCAAATAGAGTTCCTTGTTTTAACATTGTGTAGATGATGACAAGAAGTTTTCGGGCAAGTGCGACAATCGCTTTTTTGGCTCCTTTTTTCTGTTTGATTCTCCAGTACCATGCCGAAAGATAAGTGTTGCGTTTCCCTGCAATCACCCAGGCAATTTCGCAGAGCATACTTTTTATGTAAGGATTGCCTTTTGTGACAGAGGTGCTTTTTCGTTTTCCAGCACTTTCTATAATATCATCGAGTGCTTTTTCTTCCTCGTTTTCTCCGTAGGGAATTAATCTTGGAATGCCATCATCTTTAGAAATTTCATGTTTCAACTCAATAATATCATCCCAAATAGAATGATAACTATACCCCTCATATCCGTTAAGATAATTTTTTAAGCTTTCATTTAGCACCGTTGCAAATGTCCCTAAATTATTAGGGTCAAATCTTGCCCAGACACCTCCCAAACTCGAAACCTTTGTTTGCAGAAAATGCTGTTGGTCCGTGTCCTGCGTGTACTCGGCACCATCTGCAACAAATGCTAATATTTTGGTTCCATTTTTTACAGCTTCATCAAATTCAATTTCCGTCAGAGAACGGCCATCTTCACCTTTTGAACCAAAACGGAAACCATAAATACCAATCATTATGTCAGCACCATCTAGCTGATTAAGGCAAAATGCAGAACTAGAGCTCGGACTTGCAGGAAAAGACTCCATTGCACTGATAGACGCTGTCTTAGCCCCTGTAATGTCTTTGAGCATATTTATTGCTACACCACGGATTTTCTTTAAATCTTCATAAGTAGAACTGACAAAAAATCTCATATCACAAACCTCATTTTTGTTTGCAAATCATGTCAATATCGCTTCTAGACACAGTATATATGTATAATCAGTGACAGTACCCCGTCAATTCTGGAAAATAATCACGAATGATCCAGTGCTTAAACGCAGCAAACGGAGTGTTCCATTTCAAGCTTAGTCGAAGAAGACACTCCGCATCTTTTTTGTCTTCACCATCGGATTCCTGATATTCACGAACACATTTTTGGAACTTTTCGAGTTCTGTCTCTACATCTTTCCGAATCATGTTTGCTTCAGCAACTTTTTGAGGAGTAGAACCATAATAAATCTCATACAGCAGTTTCACGGTATTTTGCGTTTCAGGTTCACTATCCAATGCAGTAAATTCCAACTTGATGGGTTCATACCCACCGCCCTCTTGATGAAATGCAATCTTTTCATCTACTGCAGTTTTGGTACAATCCAAAATGGGAACAAATCGATCATTTTTGATATTGTTGCAGTGTGTGCAAGCCAGAAAAATATTGTTCCAGTCAAATTTTAAATCTATGTCATCATGATGCGGCACCAGATGCTCGATCTGAATAGATTTCAATCCTTTTTGCTCACAGAGATAGCACTTATGTGCAAACATTTCTTGAAGAGCATCATTCACTTCGGGAGTATTGTAAGTTCCTGATGGCTTGACTTTTTCGCTTTTTAAGGATGCAATGGCAGCTCGTGCTTTTGGAGTGTCCTTTCGTTCGATTTTAACCATCAGGAAACCTTCTTTCCCTCGATTTTTTCAAGAACTTCTTTTGCGTCTTTCAGCTCAATGCGAAGAGTTGCACGTTCCGCACGTTGTTCATCAGAAAGATCGTTTCGGCCATAAAGTTCTTCATAACGCTGTGCTTTTTTCTGCGTTTCTTCCGAATACGCTTCTGCGTTCAAATATCCTTCTGCAATATCATCCACAGAATAAGAGGAAAAGTCTGTGAACTGCACTTGTTTTTCTAAATCATAGATGCAGGCATTACTAATAGAATTAAGAATATATGCCGAATGTGTTGTGACAACAAACTGAATTCGCGGAAAAAATTCTGTCAAGAATGGCAAAATTTTACGTTGAAGTTCCACATGAAGATGAGTTTCCAGCTCATCAATTAGCACAACACCCTCTACATCGTACTGGCTCAACTCACCCTTCAATAACCAGTTGCGATCCATACGGAGGATAAGGTCAGCAACAATCCCAATAATAGCAGAATAGCCATCAGAAAGTTCATCTAGGCTGTAAGGGTTACGTCCATTTTGTTCAATGAGAAAGTTATAATTTTTATAATCATAAATCAGTTTGATGGAAGCATCGTCCAAAAGCACTTTCAGTGCATTCTCAAAGCGTTCAAACCATACTTTTATCTTTTTTTCAACATTTAAATCTCCCTCATTTTTAGCATAAGCTTGTTGTGTCTTTAAGTGAACCATATATTTGAGCAAGATTTTAGAAGGAGTTTCATTAATTCCGTAGTGTTGTGCAAGAATAACATTTCTTGCACCATTTACACGCTCAACTTGAGAATTACGCTCTGCAGAAAAAAATGCGGTGATAAAATCTCCGTTAGCATATAGGGTGTCAATATACAATTCATTTTTAAAGTCTAGCGTAACTCCGCGATCATACTGCTCAATTCGAGCACGGTCACTTTTCATCCGCTTTTGAATGATTAGTCGTTCGTCATCTGTTTTTGCTGTTTCATATTCTTTTTTATCTCTTGAGAGCCAATTGTAGTAATTAGCTTTTAAGTCAGTTAATTCGCCATTATTGATAACATGCAAATAACTCTTCATTGCCTGTAGTACAGAAGTCTTGCCAGAACCGTTTTTACCAGTTAAGATAAGGTGTTGACGCTTTTCAGGATTCAACTTGATTGTAATGTTTTTCAGGTGGCGAACCTCATTGATGCGGACTTCTGTGATAAAGTGTTCCATATCCTTACCTCACTGTCTTTGTAATGGAGTAGCATCTTTGAAAATCTTCCATGCAGAAGCGCACAGTTCTGCACCGAAAAGTTCTTCTGCCAATTGCTTCTGGTATTCGGGTTTCAACTTTCTGATGGAATCCAGTGCTTTTATAACATCATACTTCGCATTTGCGTAGTCTTTTTGCTCTTTGTGGGTCATACTGGC
>OLOK01002099.1_pt1 | contig 14998 bp, 20 predicted proteins | sample 1672591 | NCBI WGS metagenome assembly OLOK01 (sample SAMEA3136703, study PRJEB25190) | human gut metagenome | biome: human gut; feature: human-associated habitat; material: faeces | place: Austria | collected 2013 | reverse complement strand
TATCCATATCATCAAGTTCAATCGTGACATTAATGTAATCATCCGGCTTTTATTTTAGTTTGGACAAAAGAGCCACAGTCTCCACATGAAAGGACAGCGCTCTATGAATTACCGATTTTGGCATTTGTGCTTAGGAACATATCCACGAACCTTTTAACGATAGGTCTAGGCTATCGTTAAAAAGTTTCTGACTCAAACAATCCCGTTTTGCCAAGAAAATCGAATCTTTCAATCAAATTTACACTTTTTCATTTTTTCTGTTTTTTCTCCTGGTATTCTTCCATATATAATAGTAATATCCATATCTTTTGTCGCTAAATATATTGCTGGATATAACTGTCTTGTTTTTGATAAGTTCTTGTTTGTCCTATGATATTTATCTTTTGGTAGCATTGGGTTCTTTGCATGAACAACCTCCCAATTTTTAATTCCAATCGGAAATATTCCATCGCTATCAACATCTATTCTATCATATTTTAAAATTGTTCTTCGCACATTATCTGATAAGCTATATTCGAACGGAATCTTACTACTTAAATGATTCACAAAATTCTTTATGCTAAATTGTCCTTTACCTCTTCCAATATCGAAATAATCTGCAAATTCTTTGTATTTCTCATTTCCGTCTATGGTAAACCGATATCCTTTCTTTATTGGAATGGATAACATATCACCATGACCTCTTTTTATAAAAACCAATTTCCAAAGTTCAGAATCTCTTGTGTCAAAAATCACATCTGATACTATTCCGTTATATGTATATTCAAATGTACCAATTTGCACATTGATTTTTCGCATAAATAAATAAAATGTTTTTAGTTTCTCTATATTACCACTATAATAAAATTCCATGTACGTCCTCCTCATATTTTCCCCGGCATTTTATGGCACTCATCTAAATACTTATGTGCAAAGGAAATCACAGTTAAAATATCAAGCGCCTTGTCTTCATCAACCTTCCAATTAATCTTAGGCGTATGTGCTGCTGACCAAGTTGTCAATCCCATATGTGGCTTGTCGACATCTGCTCAAGCAAGCGTTCAAAATATTCTGTTGTAAGCACTGAGCCACCATTTTTCAGACGTTCGTCATCCATAACCCAGCCTTTGATGGTGTAGTCTTTTACGATGCCATTGGTCCACTTACGAAATTGCACTGCTCGCTCATTGTTCACCTTAAAACCAACAGCAATAATCATTTGAAGATTATAATGTTTCGTATCACGAGTAATCTGACGTGAACCTTCGGTTTGAACTATCTGGAAATTCCGGATAGTTGCATCTTCCTCAAGTTCTGCGTCAGAATAAATCTTCTTAATATGTTCATTGATTGTACGAACATCTACGTTATATAGTGCGGCCATCATCTTCTGTGTCCATATATTCTCATTCTCATAGCACATCTCAATACTGTCATGTTGGTTGCCGACAGAGGCAACATAAGTCAAGTATTCTGCTACGCTAGAACGGATGGTTATTTCATCTTTTTTCTTTTTCAAATAGAAGGCCTCCTTTTTGTTCCTGATTTGATATCGTCCATCATTTGATTAAAGGCAATTCTTCCCTCTATTGACCTACCGGATTTTCCTGCATCCTCATACTCACCGGCAATTTCATACTCATTATAATCACAAAAGGCTTTCATTTTTGTTTTCTGTTCATCTAGAGAATGGCCGTCTATCTGTATGGTTGTGGAAACGCGGGTATATAAATAAACTCTGATTTTTCTTTCTTCAATTTACATATCACCTCCCGGAAGCGCCGAAACCGCTGATAAATTAATACTGGCTAATGTATCCATCTGCTTAATTGCCAAATTTCTAAGCAATACGAGTCTTTCTGATTGAGATTTTCCCTGTTCAATTAAAATTGCATTATAGCTCTCCATATTTGCCAATACCAATAACTGATTTAAATTTGCATCGTCACGCACATTACCCTTTTTACTTGGATTGTTGTTTTTCCATTGCTTTGCAGTTTGTCCAAATAAAGCAACATTTAAAAGATCTGCTTCACTGGCATATGTATAGGCAATCTGTTCCGGTGTTAGTTCTGGTGGAATCAAATTTTCTTTTACTGCATCTGTGTGAATACGATAGTTCACCTTTGATAATGCTCTGTTCAAATTCCAATCCAATGACAGGCGACTATTTTCGTCCTGTTTCAGTCTGCGATAGTCTTTCATAATATACAGTTGAAATTCTGGAGAAATCCATGTTGCAAATGCCATAGCAATATCACTATGTGCATAGGTTCCTCCACCATACCTGCCTGCTTTCGACACTATTCCAATAGCATTTGTCTGTTCAATCCATTTGGTCGGTGTCATAACAAATCTGTTTAATCCCGCCTCACTTCTAACCGCCTCGAATTGCACACGGTTAAAATCCGGATTGTGAAGTTCTTCCCAGACCGCCAAAAACTCAACTGTATTCCTGTTTCGCATCCAGTTCTGAATGACAAATCTGGGATCATTATCATTTCGGTATTTTGCGATATCTGTCAACGAAATATATTCATTTTCAAAATCCTTGGTGTAAATTCCAATATCAATACCCTTTGCATGAATAATTTCTCTAACTATTTTATTTGCCATCTCTATTCCTCCACAATGCTTTCCATTTGCTCCAGTTTCTGCAATGCCTTCATATATGCCATCAATCTTTTATACTGTTCATCTCCAAGGCTATGAATCTGCTTTAATATCTTAATATCCGACCTGGTAACTTCATAATCCATATCTGCATCTTTATACTCCGGATCAATTCCTTTTCCCGTTAAAAGCTGTTCCGGTGTAATATCCAATGCGTCACATATGGATAACAGACAATCTGCTTTGGGATTCGTCTTTTTCTTTTTCCAGTCACTGATGTTGCTTGTTGCAATCCCGGTTCTTCTCGACAGTTCCAACTGGCTCATGTTCTTCTGCTCCATTATGTAAAAAATTCTTTCACTGATAATCATGTGTGTTCCTCCGCTATGCCATATCCGTATTTGTAGATTTTATTTCCGTCTATACGGTCATTCTATCATGCCGCAGCATTTCTTTCAATAGGAATGATAATACTTCTGAATTTCTCAATATTTTCCGTTTTATATAATTCCTTGTACAACTGTTTTATTCTCTTCATGCGAAGATAATTATCAGGATTCGGTAATTTGTCCAGTTCCATTGCGTCTGCATACTTTGCTACCATTTCTCCAATGAAATTCGCCAAATCACTCCATGCATCTCTTTCTTTTATAACTACTTTATTTTTAATCATAATTGAATCCTTTCTGCCATTGTTATCCATCATATCCTATCCAAGATACTATTCTTTCGTTCAGATAGGATAAGATAGATATTATTAAAATTAGTATTGTTAATATTAGTCTTATTAGATTTTGATTTTTTCAGTTCCAGACCTGTAGAAATAAAAACTCTGTAATCGTAAAAATCAAAATTTCTGACTGTGATTTTTACGTCTTATGTGCTTTGATTTTTTCTTATGTGGATATCTTTTAAAACACTTTCTTTAAATAGAGCTTGTTAGGTTTTCCAAGTCCCTGTCTCCTACGTTCAAGTGCCCCGAATATCTCCAGTTCGTCCAATAACTTGCAGGCTTTTTGTGTTCCACAATTCAATATCTCACAAATATTTATTACAGAATAATAGATAAATACTCTTCCGTTTTCGTCCACCCATCCATTTTTTATAGATAATGAAACCCTATCTAAAAAGATTGCATATAAAAGTTTTGCATCTATTGACAACCCCAAAAAGCATGCATCATCTATTAGACATTTTGGTAACTTGAAGAAAGTAAACTGCTCTTCACCAGTACAGTAATTAAACGTCGGCTTAATGCACAGATTTTCTATTCCATTTCTTCCAAGCCTCTGTTCTTTTTCTAAATTTCTCATAAATAAAGTCCTTCCTTTCATTTTTTCTCAAATTGGCAAGCAGTGCCCTGGTATATACCCGGCGCATTTTTGCTTGTTGGGGAAAATGCCCCAATCCCCTCGAGCTGCGGATAAACCGCAGAGCCACGCTAACGCTTTTTATCAATTCACTTTCTCTTCTTTGAATCTTCCTCATATAGATGAATAACTACTTCAAGTGCCTTTTTTAGAAGCTCTGTTTGCTCATTATTCATCTTTTTTATTTCTGCAATATCCTCTTCATACAGCTTACCCGTTTCATTTGCTTTCTTAGCATACTGATTGAGATTATTACTAATCCTTTTATGCAAAGATATTACCCGGTTCAAATCAGGCCATTCAGGGATTATTACATACCCGTTTAACGCCATCTTCCTGATATACGCACTCATATTATGAACTCCGGCTTCCTTCATCCGATCATGCAATATTTCCACCTCCTCCGGTTTAAATTTCACATAAATACCTTTTGAATACTCTTTCACTTTGCATTTCCTCCACTCTTTTTACTTTGTTTTTTAGAAATCACTCTATCAGGGCATTTGATGACTTTCTAAAAATAGGCAACAAAAAAAGCAACCGATGTTACTCGATTGCCATGCTGCCACTTTTACAAGACTATATACGCTCAAAAATTTGTTAGTATTGTACAAATAGTTTTGTGAATAATTCTGTCCATTTTCCATTACAAAATGATAATTGACTTTTTAGAAATAGTTGTTCTCAGATTTTCTACAAAATTTGAAAAAGCCCAAACCACAAGGGTTTGAGCTCCATTTGTACATTCGTATTGTCTGCTTTTGGGTATAAAATCTCCGCTATTAATATAGAATATTTGTTCGATTTTGTCAAGTCTTACGTGCAATTTTTCTCTTTCTTCTTCGGCAATTCTTCCCACATGCTCTCAACCAATTCACACAGAAACTGCCGATTATCCACATCATCAACCAGAATCATTTTTTTCGCACCATCATATAGCGGTTCCATCTCAGCATCCGGCATCATTTTCACCGCCACCGGAACCGGCTTTACCAAAAGTCTGTCAATGCGCACTAACACCTTGCTCCGCATTAACATTCTCAGACATTGTATCGACTTTATCGATTTAATCCAAACATACTTTCTGCCAAAGCAAATGTCTCATCAATACTACGGTTTTCGTCTCTTGTTATTACATTAAATCCAGATTTTTGAAACATCATATATCTTTCCTGTGAATTAACTCTTTTCAGACATTCTCTGAAATTTATCATAGCATCCTCTGGATTATCTTCTTTCAATAACAACTGATATAAAAACTGTTTTTCCTTATCTGGTCTTTCAAAAAATCTCTGCACAGAAATATTCGGATCTGCTAACATAATCAAAACATGATTTTCATCTGAAATTTCATGTAAAATTTCAACCGAAATATTAGTATCTACAAATATTTTTTTCTTTGTTCTGGAAACTAAATCCTTTAAAATTTCAATTTCTAAGACAGTACATTCTTTCGTAACTCCATTTACCCACGCCTCATATTCATCTGGAGTTCTTCTGACAAATTCACCCCAATCCTGTAAATCTCTTGTGTAAGTAAGATTAGGAAACTCCTTGGTATCCAAATTTTCTAAAAGTCTATCCTGATAATTTTCTTCGCAGGCGATTCCGTCATATTTTTCTGCCAGAAGTTTTACCATTGTGGATTTTCCAGCATATGCTGTCCCATTAATAAAATAAACATTTTCAAACTTCACGACTATCTTACCACACTCCAATCTATCTTATAGACTCAATTATCATATCAATAACAGCACCAACAGCTCTTTTAATATCATTGCCTTCCCATCCAAGTTTCCAATCATTCTCTGAATACACATCAGAAACAACATATATACCTGTTGCCACACATTTTCTATAATTAGCTATTGTAAACAAACCAACACCTTCCATTTCAACGCAAAGTGCTCCTTTTGTTTCTTCACTTTCCGGCCAGATTTTTAAGACAGCATTATCTAGCGAATATTCTTTTCCGCCGACAATTGCCTGAATATTCTCAGGAAACTCCAGTTGTCTCATTTCTCCTATACTATGCTATATGTAAAGACTTAATCAAAAAATCTACGACACTCTTTTGATATTGATCTTTTATGATATTTTCTTTGCTTTCTTCAATACTTCCATCAACAAAATATTTGCCGTTTTCTTTATTGATTGATAATGAATCAAGAGGCCATCCTTCAAATCTTTTTGATGAAGCTTTATCAATCATATAGAATAATCCGTTCCTTAGGTTCTTCTATAACTTCGATATCTCTTAAAGTAATAAATTCAATATCATACCCTTTTAACAAATCCGAAAATCTTTTTACCTTTGATGGATTTGTTGTTCCTAATAAAACCCTCATATCGTCATACTCCTAAACTAAATCATCTTAAAAGCTTTCAACGCTTCTACTATTGCCTCTTCCTTCTCCTTTGGACACTTAGGCTGTCTGGAATCATCTGACTTAGGCTTGTTATAATTTTCTCGCTCTATAATCCCATACTTAGCCTTAACCTGTGCAATATACAGATTTGAAACTTTCATTCCATCATTATGCTCAGCCACGTATGCTTTGATTTCCTCATAGGTTGCCTTACTCTCCGCAGATGTCAAATCCAGTTCATCCATATCCAGTCTCACATTCACATGATGCTTCGCTTCATGAAGTTTGGACAATAAGCATACCGTCTCGACTGTTGTTTCGTTGTCCCAACTCATTTCCTCTATCTCCTTTCCATTAAAATAGACAGGAAATCTGAATTTAATGTGCTTCAAGAAACGGCCATCCGGCTGCTCTTGCTCGTATATATCAACTCGTTCAATGAAGCTGTTAAGAAACTCTTTCTTTTCAGCATCCGTGAACTTATCATACAGTTTATCAAAATACAGAAGAAATTGATAGATGTTGTCACCGGAAATTTTCTGCTGACGCACATTATAGATTCTGGTTTCCACTTCCTCAATTTCTTCTTCCACAGAATCAATATCATCATACAGCTTATACAAGCGTTCTTCCATATCCTGATACTTGCGGTCATAATGCTTGTCTGTTACATCAAGACTGTCCATCTGCTGTCCCAACTTTGCTTTTGCTCCGTTTAGCTGATGAAGTTTCTTACGAAGCTGTTCCAGTTCGGTTTCCAATTCTTCTGTATCAATTCTGGAACCAATCTTCTGACGGATTGCCTGTTCAAACTTCGGGTTTGTAACCAGTTTTCTGATCACTTCTTCTACCGCAGCGTCCACCATTTCCTGTTTCCACTGTCGTCTGTATCCGCATTTATGACCATTTACCGTAGTACGGTGTTTGCAATGATAATAATAATAATCCTTATATAAGGTTCCGTCTTTTTTCTTCTTACGATTTACATTGCCGTACATCGCAGCCCCGCACACAGGACAACGAAGAATACTGGAAAGGATGTTTTCATGTTCCTGATTATAAATTTTCTCGCTTTTGACACCTGTTTCCTGACGTTTCCTTTGTGCCATCTGCCATACTTCTTCCGAAACAATTGCTTCATGTACTCCATCATAAACCGGGTAATCGTCCTGTTTCACAATATGATACTGATTACGGGTTCCTGCAATCTTTTCATTCTTACGGCGACCATAAGCGAGTTTTCCACAATAAACCGGATTGTCTAAAATTGACTTGATAAAATGTGCTGAAAACATATCCAGCGTGTTATTCTGGCGCTTTTTCTTTACATAGCCATGCTCATTCAAATACGTTGCAACTGCAGATGCTCCCATTGTTGTATTCACATACTTATCAAAAATAATGCGAATCACATCGACTTCATCATCTGCAATATATAAATAACCATCTACCAGCTTATATCCATAAGGAGCAAAACCGCCATTCCATTTTCCCTCACGAGCCTTCTGTCTGCGCCCCTCCATAGTCTGAACAAGGATATTTTCACGCTCAATTTCCGCAACCGCAGATAAGACAGAAATCATCAATTTCCCGCTGTCTTTGGAACTGTCTATGCCATCTTCTACACAAATCAGATTGACCCCAAAATCCTGCATACGCTGTAAGGAACTAAGTACATCGGCTGCATTTCTTCCGAATCGGGAAAGTTTGAATACAAGGACAAATTCAACCTTATCTTTGCCTGACTCAATATCTTTCAGCATTTGCAAAAATTGTGGACGACCTTCTATGTTCTTACCGGATTTTCCCTCATCAGAGTATTCACCCGCAACTACCATATCCTGAAATTCCGCATACTTTTTCAGCTTATCTTTCTGTGCATCCAAACTATATCCATCTACCTGCATCGAGGTAGATACTCGTGTGTATATGTAACATCTTCTTGTTTTCAATTCCTAACCACCTCCATCCATAGGGTGATATGTAATTGTGCCACGGCCTGTGGCACTTTTTACTCCAATTCTTTTTCGATTTCTTCAATAGACGGCAAGCTGCTTTTCAGTTCTTCCGGAAGTGCTTTTACCATCTGGTTTTTCCATTCTGCTACGCCAATTGGATTCTGGTATCCTGCAAGAGAATACTCAACTACCGTCTGATTTTTACCTTTAACCAAAAGCAATCCGATAGTCGGATTATCACTCGGATGACGCAGAATATCATTTACAACATTCTGATACATATTGAGCTGACTGATGAAACCGGGCTCAAAATCACAAGCTTTCAGTTCAATTACCACATAACAGCGAAGTTTCAGATGATAGAACAAAAGATCAATATAAAAGTCATCTCCGCCCACTTCCAGATGTACCTGTCTGCCTACAAACGCAAATCCCTGTCCCAACTCCAAAAGAAAGTTCTGGATATGCTCTGTCAGCTTACGTTCAATCTCAACCTCTCGCCTTGGCATATCAGTACCAAGGAAATCAAACAGATACGGATCTTTGAAAATCTGATTTGCCATATCGGAATCCGCAGGTGGTAAAGCAACAGGGAAGTTATTGACACTTTTTCCTGTACGTTCAATCAATTTGCTCTGAATCTGCAAATCCAGAATCGTACTGCTCCAACCGTTTTCGATGGTTTTATGTGCATACCAGATTCGTTCTTCCTGTGTATCCAATTTGTCAAGCAACATACGATTGGTACGCCATGGAATTTGTGCCACGACCCGTTGCACAATTTCAAAATCCGGCCAGCACTCTGCGAATTTTCTCATATACTTAATATTTCTTGGAGAAAAGCCGGACATATCCGGAAACGCATCTTTCAGGTCTTTTGCCATGCGGTCAATGACTTTGGCTCCCCAGCCTTCTTCCTCCTGCTTTTGCAGAATAGCTTTACCAATATTCCAATAGAGACAGATCATACTGGAATTTGCATTCAGTACAACCTTTAATCTCTGGTTCTCAATTTCTTTTTTGATTGCTTCTATAAAATCCAAATAACTATCACTCATTTCAGAAAGATTTGGAGCAACAGGGAAAATCACTCCATCTTTATCTTTCCCCATACGTTTTCTGCTATCCATGATTGCTGCCTCCCATTATATTCCATATGGCATATATCGAATTACTGTTTCAATTATTTGTCCCAACTTAATTATACCATTGATTTTCAGTTTTTCAATATATTCAAAATATAAAAAATGGATGCCGACATTTTCGACACCCATTTACGCTGACTTTGTATCTTCTGTTTTAGTTCTTGCCCCACCATCTTCATCTGCATTGATCTCATCGAGGAGCTCTTGCCCGTATTTCTCAATCATACGAGCCAGAAAATCCACACATCGTTCAAATGCTATATTCTGTTCCATGAGCCCCTCCTTTCAAATCACTTACCTATGCTCTTTCGTAGACTTGAAAGCCGTGCTATAATATTTAGCAGAACGCTTCCATCAATCTACACTCATTTTAGAACAAACAGTCTAAAGCTTCATTGAGCGTGGATTGAGCGTAAATTGACTATTTTTGAAGGAGGGCTGTCTATGGAATATTTAGATTTCAGTTCAGTCATCACCACCATTCGTAACTATATCAGTGATGCCCACAGTATGAATCAGATTGACATGATGTACCAGTTGTTTGTCAGCTTTTTAAGTTCAGACGAATCTCTGGATTTTGATTTTGATAATGGTCTGGTATGCCGTTGGTTCAATGGACAAGCAAAAATCAGTCCTCGTATCACCAGGTATTATATGGATAACCACAATCGAAACCGACTCGCTGCTGATATGCACAGAAATGTGCTTCCGTTGATGTATGACAGTACTATGGCGGTGCAAGAGATTTATAACATTCTGGTGCAGGATACAACCATATCAGATAAAACCAAGGCTCGGCTTCTCGAGAATTATCCTTGTGAAACAGAAATGGATGAAGCAGTATTTCTAACTTCTGCTTTATGCTTTGGCATGGAACGTACTTTTGTAAAGCGAGATGTAAATACTAAGAATCTGTTATCTGCTGGAAATCTTTCTCCGGCCGTGAAAGATTTTATCTACGATGGCGGTACCCCAAAGCCATGCCGTCATTTCTGTGGACGAGACAATGAACTTGTAACTTTACATCAGTTGTTATGTAGTCATGGAAAGGTATTTCTGCAAGGTATCGCCGGCATTGGTAAAAGTGAATTGGCAAAGGCTTATGCTAAAATTCATAGCAAAGAATACACAAATATTTTGTACCTTTCCTACACTGGCAATTTAAAACAAGATATTTCAGATATGGATTTTGCAGATGATCTGCCGGATGACGACAATGAAGAACGGTTCCGCAAACATAACCGTTTTCTGCGTACATTGAAAGAGGACACCTTATTTATCATTGATAATTTTAATACTACAGCATCGCAGGATGGTTTGCTGTCGGTTGTGATGAAATATCGCTGCCGTATTCTGTTTACTACCCGAAGCAGCTTTAACAACTATACTTTCATGAATCTGGAAGAAATTGGGGATACAGATGCTTTGATTAAACTGATGGGCTGCTTCTATTCCGATGCTGAAAAGAATCGCACGATTTTGGAGCAAATCATCCAAACAGTACACAGTCATACTCTTGCTGTAGAAATGTCAGCCCGTTTGTTGGAAAGTGGAATTATGGAGCCGTTGCTCCTGTTAAAGAAGCTAAAAGAAGAAAAAGTCGCCCTGGATGCCACCGATACTATCGGTATCTCCAAAGACGGCAAAAGTCGCAAGGCGACCTATTATGACCACATTCACACGTTGTTCTCTCTGTATCAGCTTTCAGAAGCAGAAACAGATATTATGAGAAACCTTGCGTTGGCTTCGTTTTCCGGTGTTCAAAACAGATTGTTTGCGAACTGGTTAAAGCTGCGTGATATGAATACTGTCAATGATCTGATTGAAAAAGGCTTCATCAAGGCAATGGAAGGTCGTATGATTGCCCTTCATCCAATGATGCAGGAAGTGACAATGGAAGAAACAAAACCTTCTGTGCAGACTTGTCACACCTTATTGGAAAGCTTACAGCAGATTTGTCTGCGTCATGGAGAAGAAGTTTCTTATTATAAACAGTTGTTCCAGACCATTGAATTTGTGATAAATCAGATTGAAAATGATGATATGCCGGTATATCTTCGTTTCTTGGAAGATGTGTTCCCTTATATGGAGAATTACCGCTATTATCAGGGGATGGAATTGGTTATAAATAAACTGTCTGACTTGCTCAAGGACAAGGCTGTAGGCTCTATTGCTGACCGGGCATTGCTGCTCAGTTATCAGGCAGCTTATGAGAAGAAACCAGATAAAGCAATCAAGATGCAGAAAGATGCCATTGCAATGATTCCGAAAATGACTTCGGAGAATGCGTTGCTCCTGTCCAATCTGTATGCAAATCTTGGCGGTATGTATAAAATGAATGGCAAGCTGGAACTTGCTAAAGAAAATATGGAACAGGCAATCAGAATCATAGATGAGTATGGTCTGGCCTATTACCATGATAGCATTGTGCAGATTACAAACTATGCTGTATTGCTTACGGATATGGGACAGCCTGATGTTGGTTTGTCTGCTCTGCGAAAGCTCTGCCGTGTAATTCGAGAATATAATTCTGATACTGGTCTGGATTATGCAAGTGTTCAAGAAGCGATGGGAAATATCAGCCTGACTATGGGAGAAATTTCGCAGGCAACTTCATATTTCCAGAAAGCTATGGAAATCTATGAAACAGTATTTGAGTTTGAACCTGATATGATTGAAGCAAAGAAACAGGAACTGCTTGGAACGTATGCGCAAGCCGGATTATACTTAGGCGAAAAATTATTGACCAAAGAAGGGGATATATAACTATATGAACAATTTACTCGTTGGAAATGGTATAAACATTCAATTTAATAAAACTGATTATACTACGCAACAAATAGTATTGAGAATTCTAAAAAATTGTGATAGAGATGATTTTCCATCACATATCATTGTGAATTTCCCGTACCTGTTAAAAAATTATATAGGGCAATTATTTTTAGAAGCAAGAGATATTTTGGAGGACAAATACGATAATTTTACAAATTGTACTGCAGAAGATGAATCTTTGAAGTCTTTCAAAAAACAATATGCAGATAAAATTGATACATTACGAATAACTGATATAGGATTTGAAGACTATTATTTAATTCATGATTTAGTATGCCACAAGACCAATACTCAAAATCCCGAGCAATACTATGTCAGGGAAGCTCTGAGAGTTGCTTATCTATATGCAATATATAATGATGGTAAACTTAATACCTTGTATCAAGAATATCCGGAAAAATTCATCACCTATTTAGAGGCGTTCGACAACATATTTACTACAAACTATGATGCAAATCTCGAATTAGCAACACATAAACCGGCATACCATATTCATGGGCAATTTGATAAGAAAAGTGATGTGTATCTTCTCGATTCATTCAGAAACCAACTTCCCGATGCACCAATAAAAGAAATAGAAATTGATGAGAATTATTTCTATTTGTATTCAAACGCTTTGACAACACATTGTGGCGCATACAAAGAATTACAGATCAAACAAATTCCTCAAGCAAATAGTGCTGTTGAAAAAATGGCAATAGCCTATAATAATGACCCCAAAATCAAACAGGATGTTGATAGTTGGACGCTTAAATCGAATAAGTTGACTGCAAATATGGGATATGCCATTCAGCTTAAAGCCGCTAATCCTTCATTAACTTTTTCTGATAATTATCATTTTGATACTTTCAAAAATATTACGGGGACATTAGAAATATTAGGATTATCTCCGTGGAATGATTTTCATATATTTGAATCAATAAATGCATCTAATATTGACGAATGTGTCTACTATTACTTTAACGAAAGTGATTGTGACATGATTAAAGAATTACTTCCGACACTTAATGCTCAAGGGAAAATTCGATTTTTATCTGTAAAAACTTTTTGGGAGGATTGTTATGAAAAATAAAATAGTATTCAAATCTCAGAAAGATTTCGTGAAATGGGTAACTGTATCGAATATGTTTGCTAAAAGCAGGATTATGCCCATGGTTGCATTAAAGCAGTTTAATTCATTAAAAGCCAACCAGCGAACAAACATTAAGAAAGCTTTTGAAGAATATGACCAAAAGCGACGAATAAAAATTCCGAAAGGTGAAATTGATTCTGCATGGACAATATCAGTAATGGTAGATGCACACATTATTGCGACAGAATATAATGTTGATCCATTAACTGTGATAATGTGTCTTAATTCACCTTGTAAAATAAATGAACGAATTGTCATTAAATAAACAATTGTAGCTCTGTGTAATAGCAGAGCTATTTTTTATTCCACAGATAAATTTTGCTCAATTTCCGCTCAATCCACGCTCAATGTGTTTTGCGCCCTCTTTCAATAGAATGAAATTGCAATGAAAACAGCACCAAATCAGAAAATCCGGTGCTACTTCAACGCAAATCTACTGAAAGGGGCATTTTTTATGAACACGAACAAGCACAAGGAGGTACAGACCAAATGAGAGAACTGAACAACATCAAAATCATTGCTGTGGATCACGGCTACGGCAACATCAAGACCGCAAACACAGTTACCCCTACCGGAGTGACCGCCTATGAAACCGAGCCGATCTTCTCCGGCAACATTCTGGAATATGGCGGCATCTATTACCGCATCGGAGAAGGTCACAAGGAATTTATCGCAGACAAGGCTGTGGATGAGGACTATTACCTTCTGACGCTCATGGCGGTTGCCAGAGAACTGAATGTATACGGCATCCGTGAAGCAGATGTTCATCTGGCTGCCGGTCTGCCACTGACCTGGATTCGCAAACAGCGTGAAGATTTCCGAAGCTATCTGCTCCGCAACAAGGAAGTGAACTTCCGTTTTAATGGCAACGATTATTACATTCGATTTGTCGGATGCAGTCTTTTCCCGCAGGGATACCCTGCCATCATCAATCAACTGGGAAATTTCAAGGGAACGAATCTTTTGGCAGACATTGGAAACGGCACCATGAACATTCTGTATATCAACAATAAAAAGGCGGTAGAGAGCCGCTGTTGGACAGAAAAGTTCGGTGCCAACCAGTGCATGATTGCCGCTAAGAATGCGGTACTGGACAGCTTCGGCGTGAAAATCGAAGAATCTACTGTTGAGCAGGTACTTCGTTTCGGAACTGCTGATATCAGCAAGCCCTATCTGGACTGTATTACCTCCGTGGCTAAGCGATATGTGGCTGATATTTTTGCTACGCTTCGCCGCTATGAATACAATCCGGATCTGATGCGACTGTATATCGTTGGTGGTGGCGGCTGTCTGGTCAAGCATTTTGGACAGTACGATGAAAGCCGAGTGACTATTCTGGATGATATTTGTGCGACAGCCAAAGGTTATGAATATCTCGCCTCTATGAGCCTTCGCAGGAAGGAGTAAGCCATGAGCGAGAATATCCGCAGCACAAATCTTCGCTTCAATCTGGAAAAGGACACCCAGAAGCGAGCATGGCAGTATCTTCAGAACATGGACAAGCAGCAATTCAAATCCTACAGCAATGTGATTGCCGTAGCTCTGGTGGATTACTTTGACCGCTATTATCGCAGTCAGGATGATCCTTACTTTGAAACCA
>OLOK01002088.1_pt1 | contig 15077 bp, 10 predicted proteins | sample 1672591 | NCBI WGS metagenome assembly OLOK01 (sample SAMEA3136703, study PRJEB25190) | human gut metagenome | biome: human gut; feature: human-associated habitat; material: faeces | place: Austria | collected 2013 | reverse complement strand
TACCTGGGCATGTCCGCCCTCTTTGTTACAAGCCTTAACTGATGTCTGAAGGTTTCTAAGATCGTTCAGACAGTCAAATATTCTGATGATATCAATACCATTTGCGATTGACTTCTGTACGAAATACTCTACAACATCATCTGCATAATGACGATATCCGAGGATATTCTGTCCTCTGAAGAGCATCTGCAGCTTTGTATTCTTGAATCCATCTCTGAGCTTTCTGAGTCTCTCCCATGGATCCTCCTTAAGGAATCTGAGTGATGCATCAAATGTTGCACCGCCCCAGCACTCTACTGAATGATAACCAACCTTATCCATCTTGTCGATGATAGGAAGCATCTGCTCGGTTGTCATACGAGTAGCTATAAGTGACTGATGCGCATCACGCAGTACAGTTTCCGTAATCTTTATCGGTTTCTTATCTGCCATTTTATCGTCCTCCTATAAAATTATGCCATGACTTTCTCAATTAACTTTTTTCTGATTCAATATCTGTTCATAGTATAAATCATCGTCATAGCTTCTGAATTCATTGTCTAAATTCTTAATTAAATTCCAAATATTGCAAGGAAAGTACCAGCTGCTACGGCTGTACCGATAACACCTGCAACGTTTGGTCCCATAGCATTCATCAGAAGGAAGTTCGTAGGATCATACTGTGATCCAACCTTCTGTGATACTCTGGCTGCCATTGGAACGGCTGATACACCAGCAGAACCGATAAGCGGATTGACCTTGCCCTTTGTCGCCCAACACATAAGCTTACCGAAGAGAACTCCGGCTGCTGTACCAACCGCGAATGCGACAAGACCAAGGAATACTATCTTAAGTGTACTAAGCTTGAGGAATGCCTCTGCACTTGTAGATGCACCTACTGAAGTACCAAGTAAGATAACTACGATATACATAAGAGCGTTTGAAGCTGTCTCTGTGAGCTGCTTAACAACGCCGCACTCTCTAAAGAGGTTACCAAGCATCAGCATACCTACAAGTGGAGCTGTTGTTGGAAGGATAAGAACTACCACAAGTGTAACAATGATAGGGAAGAGTATCTTCTCGATCTTGGTTACAGGTCTGAGCTGTGGCATTCTTACAAGTCTCTCCTTCTTTGTTGTGAGAGCCTTCATGATAGGTGGCTGTATAACAGGTACAAGTGACATATATGAATATGCCGCAACTGCTATAGGTCCGAGAAGTGTTCCACCCATGCCGAGCTTACCAGCCAGGTAGATAGATGTAGGGCCATCAGCACCACCGATGATTGATATAGCTGCAGCCTCTTTACCATTGAATCCCATAAGGAATGCAAGGAAGTAAGCTGTATAGATACCGAACTGAGCTGCTGCGCCGAGCAGGAAACTCTTTGGATTCGCGATAAGCGGACCGAAGTCTGTCATGGCACCGACACCCATGAATATAAGTGAAGGTAAGATACTCCACTCGTCAAGCAGGTAAAAATAATGTAACAAGCCGCCCTCTGCCATAATATCTGGGAACATGTTTACAAGAAACATACCAAATGAGATAGGGACAAGAAGAAGTGGCTCAAAGCCCTTTCCGATCGCAAGATACATGAAAGCAAACGCTATAAGGATCATAACGTAGTTCTTCCAGTCAAGACTTGCAAAACCGGTCTGATTAGCTAAATTTGTCAAAACGTCAACTATTGTGCTGCCCATTTAGTTGTTTCCTCCTATAAGATTTATTAGAATCATTTCATGATTCATTGTACAGTTCATCTAATCAAGCAATTAGTTGAGTGTTGCAAGTGTGTCACCTGACTCAACACTAGCGCCTACTGTAACATCAATGCTTGCGATCGTACCATCTTCTGGAGCAACAACTTCATTTTCCATCTTCATAGCCTCAAGGATAAGGATGACCTGACCCTTCTTTACTGAATCGCCGACATTAGCCTTAACTGCAAGGATCTTACCTGGCATAGGTGATGAAACCTTGATACTTCCGGCTCCACCTGCTGGTGCTGCCTTTGATGGTGCAGGAGCTGCTGCTGGTGCAGGAGCTGCAACTGGCGCTGCTACAGGAGCTGCTGCTGGTGCTGCGCCGCCTGATAATTCTTCAACTGTAACATCATATGATGTTCCATTAACTGTAATTCTATAATTCTTCATAACAATTATCCTCCTATATTATCTCTTATTCCTTTTCCTAGGTCTTACAACCAGTTTATCATTACTTGGATAGTTTACACGAACTCTGGTCTTTCCGCCCTGTGCTGCCATAACTGCTGCTGATATAACTGCAACAAGTTCGCTATCGTTCATGACACTCTCTCCTGTCGCTGTGTTAACTATATCTACTATTCCGGCAGGTGCAGGAGCATTATCCGCCTTGGCATTGTCATCTGCTTCTGATGCATCTGCATTTGCCTCGGCAAGCTTCTTTGCCTTCTCAGCCTTCTTCTTTTCCCTTGTCTCCTTATCCAAGAGAGCTGGTACATACTTGAGAAGTGAAATTATGAATGAGATGAAGATAAGTGCTATGAATACTATACCCATACCGATGAGTGTATTTGCTCCGGCATCCTTCATCTTATCAGCCATAGTCTGATTAGCTGCAACTTCAAATTCTGAGATCTTGTATGGATATACACCATTTGATGTCAGTAACTCATCAGCCTGCTCCTCAGAACACTGATTCTGATTCATTATGTTATACTTCTGAAAATTGTATACAACTGAGTTATCTACAAATGTTGCCTTAACAATAGCTTCCTTCTCTGTACACTGTGCATATACACTAACTGCTACCTTGTCGTCAACTTCTTCAACATTATAGTCTGATGTGAATTTTACAAAATCACCATAATCTTCGTTCAGTGTGGCAAATACCTTTATAGCATCGACCACACTCTCATCAGAGCCTAAACTTGCATCTTCATCAACAGCATAATTGTATATCTCGTCAACGCTTGCCATACTCATATACTGCTGTGCCTGATCCTTTACAGTCTGAACAAGAGTTTTCTTATCATACTTAAATTCGACCTTTTTGTCTGAAGATGTACAACCAGCAAGTGCAAATGTAACAGCTAACATAGAAACTATCAATAATAATCTTTTCTTTATTATTTTTCCCATTAAGTTGTCACTCCTTTATATTGTTCCATGCTTCTTGTATGGCTTATCCTCACTCTTTGAAAAAAGCATGTCAAATGCTGCGATAACTCTCTTTCTTGTAGCGTCCGGCTCGATGATATCATCAACATAGCCTCTCTTAGCTGCTGAAAGTGCTCCTGACAGAGCCTCAGTATACTCAGCCTTCTTATCCTTTATAAATGCGGCCTTATCACCAGCTGCTGCTATCTCGTCCTCATACATGATCTTGACAGCCATCTCTGGATCCATTGTTCCAATGACTGACTTTGGCCATGCATATACCATATCAGCACCGATAGCCTTCGAACACATTGTTGTGTAAGCTGTGCCGTATGCCTTGTCAAGCATAACTGTTACCTTTGGAACTGTTGCGTTTGCATAAGCATATGTGAGCTTTGCAACAGCCTTTGATATTGTCTTCTCTTCCTTTACAGTTGCCTCAAAGCCCTTGATATTGACAAGTGTGAGCACTGGAATATTAAATGCATCACAAAACTTGACAAAATCCTCTGCCTTGTATGCTCCTGCTGTTGTCATTACATCCTTCTTGTTTCCAACTACGCCGACAGTCTCACCATTTAATCTTATAAATGCTGTGACTACGTCGTCTGCAAAATTCTTCTTGAGTTCAAATACGAACTCGTCATCTGTGATGTCTGCTATAACTGCATCAACATCTCCTGCCTTAGACTCGAGATCAGGGATTATCCTGTTCACATCATCCTCGCAAACTGCTCCATCACCATCATCTTCGTTGTTGGCTGGGAGAAGTCCCACAAGAGTTCTCACAGCACCGAGAACCTCTGACTCTGTATCGTATACTGCATCAACGTTTGATGTATTCTCTGCAACATACTCAGCAGCTGCTGTGTCAAGCTTCTCTGTACGGTTCTCATCCAATGTGTTAGGACTGTTCACAAAAAGCTTTGAACCTTCCTTAGTCATGAATGTGAAATCTGTAAGATTAGGAATGATCGCTGCACCACCACCGCAAGTACCAAATACTGCTGTGATCTGTGGAATCACACCTGATGCAAGTGTCTGCTTGAGATAAACCTCACCAAATGCATTGAGAGCGTCTGTTGCCTCCTGAAGTCTGAGTCCTGCACAGTCGATCAGCCCGATCACTGGTGCCCCCATCTTCATAGCCATATCGTAAAGGTTTGCTATCTTCTTTGCATGCATCTCGCCGATAGAACCGCCGAGCACCTTTGCGTCCTGGCTGTAAACATAAACTAAATTGCCATCGATGACTCCGTATCCGGTTATAACACCGTCTTTTGGAGTATCCTTGTCCTGAATGTTGAAATCTGTATTTCTAGCAGTTACATATGCGCCGATTTCAACAAAACTTGAGTCATCAAGTAACATTGATATTCTGTCACTTGCTGACAAGCTTGGTGTGTTGCTCATTTTTAGCCCTCCGTTTAATTTATTTTAGGACTACCAAAATATAATATAGTCCAATTTTCGCCGAGTATAATTGTAAAGCCTTTGCCGCCATATTTCAAGTAAAATCGAAAAAACCGACAAAAGACGCCCGGTGTTTTTTCTGTTTTAGGATTTTTATCTGCTCTGCTCACCAGGCAGAACACAAAATGGGGAACCCGTGTAACTCCACTCATGATAGAGTATACCCCAAATTCCCCGTTGAATTATAAATTATTATTTATTTATTGATCCTGATGCCTTAACATCCTGATTTTTAACATATTAATCCTTTAACACATCCCTGTTGTGGTAAAGGTAGTCTATCAGAGATATGATGGTAAGTGCAAGCGCAAGGTATATGAGCACCTGATCAAAAATATAGAATACCTTCAGATTGGCGATAAGGAACCCAACCATGATCATCTGTACTGTAGTCTTGATCTTGCCCCACCATCCAGCGGCTATGACAACCCCTTTTTCCGCTGCAATGAGTCTGAATCCACTTATTATAAAATCCCTGGCGATTATCACTATAACTATCCATGCCGGTATACGGTCAAGATCTGAAAGTGCAATCAGCGCAGAGCAGACCAAAAGCTTGTCCGCAAGCGGATCCATGAATTTTCCAAAATTAGTAACAAGATTGTACTTTCTCGCAATCTTTCCATCAAGCATATCTGTAAGTGAAGCAGCTACGAATATTGCAAGCGCAACCCATTTTGACCATCCTCCCGGTATATACAGAAATACCAAAAAGAAAGGAATCATCACTGCTCTCAGTATTGTCAATTTGTTTGGTAAATTCATTCTACTATCACTCCCGTCAAATCATATTCATTTGCCTCGGTTATCTTTACATCCACAAATGAACCGGACATCAATTCATATGGTGCACTGACAAAAACTATACCGTCAACTCCCGGAGCATCTCTGTATGTTCTTCCAACATAGACATCGTCTTCCACAAGATATCCCTCTATGAGTACTCTCTGAATGGAACCGATCAGTTCCTGATTCTTCTCATATGAGATCTCCTGCTGAAGCTCCATGATCTCGTCGCGCCACTTTGCCGCAAGCTCTCCATCCACCTGATCCTCATAACCGGCTGCAGGTGTTCCCTCCTCCGGTGAGTACGTGAACACACCGAGTCTGTCAAACTCGCACTCGTCAACAAAATCCACAAGACCATCGTGAAGTTCCTGAGTCTCCCCAGGGAAGCCTGATATAAGAGTGGTCCTGATGGCTATATCCGGCATGGCTGTCCTGAGCTTTGATACAAGTGATACTATGTCTTCTCTGCTTGTCTTTCTGCCCATCCTTCTGAGTATCTCATTTTCAGAATGTTGTATAGGTATGTCTATATAATGACATATCTTTGGATTCTCCGCCATCACAGATATAAGTTCATCTGTAATCTCCTCCGGATAACAGTACAAAAGCCTAATCCACTCTATACCCTCTATATCACTGAGTTTTGTGAGAAGTTCCGGAAGTTTCTTGCCCCCATACAGATCAACTCCGTAAAGAGTCGTCTCCTGTGCAACAAGAACCAGCTCCTTTATTCCGTCCGCTGCAAGTTTCTCAGCAGATGCCAGAAGTCTATCCATAGGAATACTTCTGTATCGGCCTCTTATGTGAGGTATTATACAATAAGTGCACAGTTTATTACAACCTTCTGCTATCTTAAAATATGCCATAGACGCATTTGTTGTGACTATTCTCTCAGATACAGGCTTTGGTGTATAATTTATATCATCTACTATGGCATCCTCATCAGTTTCTATCGCCTCCACTATCTTGTCATAATTTGTCGCACCGATTATGACATCGATCTCTGGAAGCTCTTTCATTATCTCGTCCTTATATCTCTGTGACAGACACCCAGCCACAATGAGTTTTTTAAGTCTACCAGTCTTCTTAAGACGTCCCATCTCTATGATGGTATTGATACTTTCCTCCTTCGCATCACTGATAAATGCGCAGGTATTTATGACCACAGCCTCTGCCTCAGTCTCATCATTTGTAAGTTCATGACCGGCCTTATTCAGAAGTCCCAGCATAACCTCACTGTCAACCAGATTCTTATCACAACCAAGTGATATGAGTAATACTTTCATGTGCTCTCCAATAATTTATAATTGTTTGTTTTAATTTATATTGATCGACTCGACACAGTTCGCCATGAGCATCGCTATAGTCATAGGTCCAACGCCGCCCGGCACAGGAGTTATGGCTCCGGCAACTTCCTTTGCTGAATCAAAATCGACATCTCCGCAGAGCTTATTGTTCTCATCTCTGTGGATTCCAACATCTATGACAGTTGCTCCATCCTTTATGTATGAAGCATCTATCATCTTTGGCTTTCCTATAGCCACTACAAGTATATCAGCGCGCTTACATACTTCCTTGAGATCCTTTGTTCTAGAATGGCATACGGTTACTGTACCGTTCTCGCGGAGCAGAAGCATGCTCATAGGCTTTCCGACTATGTTGCTTCTTCCAAGGACAACGCACTCCTTGCCCTCTATCTCTATTCCTGATCTCTTGATGAGCTGGATAACACCAGCCGGTGTACATGACACGAATCCCGGCTGTCCTATACTGAGTGCACCAACACTCATAGGGTGAAATCCATCCACATCTTTCTTTGGCGAGATGGTCTTTATAACCTTATCCTCATCTATATGCTTTGGAAGAGGAAGCTGTACAAGTATTCCGTTCACCTTGTCATCGGCGTTGAGCTTCTCGATAAGTGTAAGAAGCTCCTCCTCTGTTGTATTCTCCGGAAGCTCATATGACAGTGAGCCTATTCCTATATACTCACAAGCTTTCTTCTTATTGCCCACATATACTGACGAAGCTGGATCATTGCCAACCTGTATAACCGCAAGACATATCTCAGTGCCCTCGGCTTTAATTGCTGCCACCTTCTCCTTCAGCTCATCCTTTATCTGCTTTGATATAACCTTACCATCTATAAGTTTATACATATATCTGACCTCCTGTAACATTAAGCATCAATACGCTATAAATATCTGCTTATAATCTATGCAGATCAATACTGTCCACAATATTAGAACAGTCCGACGATCTTGCCATCATCATCCACATATATTCTCTCTGCTGCAGGAGACTTTGGAAGGCCTGGCATAGTCATGATAGTTCCTGTTATGGCAACCACAAATCCTGCTCCTGCACTTACATATACCTCGCGGATATTTATATCGAATCCTGTAGGTCTTCCAAGCTTCTTTGGATCATCTGACAGAGAATACTGGTTCTTTGCCATACATACAGGGAAATTGCCGAAGCCCATCTCCTCTATCTTGGCGATAGCCTTGCTGGCCTCTGCACTGTATGTAACGCCGTCTGCACCATATATCTCTGTAGCGATACAATTTATCTTATCCTTTATTGAAAGGCTGTCATCGTAGAGCACCTTGAAGTTGCTCTTCTTGTTCTCCAGTGTGTTAAGCACTGCATTTGCAAGGTCTATACCGCCCTTGCCGCCCTGCTCCCATACGTTAGCAAGTGCGAAATCACAGTTTCTGTCTTCACAGAACTCCTTCACAAAATCGAGTTCTGCCTGGCTGTCTGTGACAAATCTATTAAGTGTAACAACTACAGGTACGCCGTACTTCTGAAGGTTCTCTATATGTTTCTCAAGGTTTACTATACCTGCCTTAAGTGCGTCGAGATTCTCCTCACCAAGATCAGCCTTTGCCACACCGCCGTTATACTTGAGTGCTCTTACTGTCGCTACGAGGACAACCGCATCAGGCTCTAATCCGTTCATACGGCACTTGATATCAAAGAACTTCTCAGCTCCGAGATCTGCGCCAAAGCCAGCTTCTGTAATGACATAGTCAGCAAGCTTTAAAGCTGTCTTTGTCGCCATTACACTGTTGCATCCGTGCGCTATATTTGCAAAAGGACCACCATGTACGATCGCTGGTGTATGCTCAAGTGTCTGAATAAGATTTGGCTTGATAGCATCCTTGAGGAGTGCAGCCATAGCTCCCACAGCCTTGAGATCAGCCGCTGTAACAGGCTCATTATCCATGTTGTATGCAACGATTATTCTTCCCAGTCTCTCCTGAAGATCCTTCATATCACTTGCAAGGCATAGGATGGCCATGATCTCTGAAGCAACTGTTATGACAAATCCATCCTCTCTAGGTACTCCGTCCACACGCTTTCCAAGTCCTACAACAGTGTGTCTGAGCACTCTGTCATTCATATCCATACATCTCTTAAACACTATCCTATTCACATCTATCCTTAGCGCATTTCCCTGCTGGATATGGTTATCCATCATGGCCGCAAGGAGATTGTTTGCAGATGTTATGGCATGAAAATCTCCTGTAAAGTGGAGATTCAGATCCTCCATAGGTACTACCTGTGCATATCCACCACCGGCTGCACCGCCCTTGATGCCAAAACACGGTCCAAGTGAAGGCTCACGAAGTGCTATGACCGCCTTCTTTCCAAGCTGTCCCATAGCCTCACCAAGTCCTACGGTGATAGTCGTCTTTCCCTCACCTGCAGGTGTTGGATTGATGGCTGTGACGAGGATGAGCTTTCCATTCTCGTTGCCCTCGACTTTCTTTATAAGCTCATCTGAAAGCTTTGCCTTATACTTTCCATACATGTCGAGGTCGTCCTCTGATATACCAAGCTTCGCAGCAACCTCCTTTATGTGCTTCATCTCGGCATTCTGTGCAATTTCAATGTCTGTCATCATAGCTCTTATCCTCCGCTTTTCTATAAATTAGTGTCTATGTATTCATCGAACTGTTCCTGGCTCATCAGAATCTTTCTGGCCTTTGTCCCCTCCTCAGGGCCAACTACTCCCGCGGCCATCAGCTGATCCATGATCCTGGCTGCTCTGTTAAAGCCTATCTTGAACGTTCTCTGAAGCATACCTATTGAAGCCTTTTCCTTCTCTATAATGAATCTTCCTGCTTCCACGAAGTATTCATCCTTATCGTTTGCAGAAGCCCCGCCTATTGCAGTGGCTCCTGATCCGCCATTTCCTGATATCGACTTGGCAATATCATCATCGTATGTACCGACTCCGTTGTTCTTCTTAAGAAAGTCAACGACTGCTGTAACCTCATCATCAGAAACAAATGCACCCTGAACCCTGACAGGCTTCGGATAACCGGTCGGATAAAACAGCATATCACCCTTTCCAAGAAGCTTCTCCGCTCCAACCATGTCAAGTATGGTTCTGGAATCCACTCCTGATGATACCGCAAATGCTATTCTGGATGGCACATTTGCCTTTATAAGTCCTGTTATTACATCTACAGAAGGTCTCTGTGTCGCTATGACAAGATGTATTCCAGCAGCTCTGGCAAGCTGTGAAAGTCTTACTATCGCATCCTCGACCTCGCCATGGGCAACCATCATAAGATCTGCAAGCTCGTCCACTATAACAACGATCTGCGGCATCTTTGGAAGCTTCTCGCCGTCAGCGCCGGCGATAACCGCATTCTCGACCTTGTCATTGTAGCCCTGTATATTACGGACACTGTGTTCTGCAAAAAGCTGATATCTCCTTGTCATCTCCATCACAGCCCAGTTGAGTGCTCCGGCTGCCTTCTTCGGATCGGTTACTACCGGAATAAGAAGATGTGGTATGCCGTTGTAACATGCGAGTTCTACCATCTTCGGATCGATCATTATAAGCTTGACCTCCTCCGGTGTTGCCTTGTACAGAATACTCATTATTAGAGTATTGATACATACCGACTTACCTGACCCTGTCGCTCCGGCAATGAGAAGATGTGGCATCTTGGCAATATCCGTGGCTATTACCTGTCCGCTTATGTCCTTTCCTACTGCAAATGCAACTTTTGATTTGAGATTTTTAAAGTTGTCCGATTCTATAAGTTCCCTGAATGCTACAATGGAATTCTCTTTGTTTGGAACCTCTATTCCTATAGCTGCCTTTCCAGGTATCGGAGCCTCAATACGAATGTCTGCTGCAGCAAGGTTTAGCTTGATGTCATCGGCAAGATTCAGTATCTTGCTAACCTTCACTCCCTGCTCCGGCTGCATCTCAAACCTTGTAACCGCAGGACCACAGCTGTAGTTGGTTATTGTCACATTTACACCAAATGTCTCAAGTGTATTTTTAAGCTTTATTGCCGTCTCCCTGACGTGCGCATCCCTATTTGAATTATTATTCTTAGGAGGCTCGTTTAGCAGGCTCGCCGTTGGGAATCTGTACCTGCGCCCCTCCTGATATGTCTTCGACTCCTTATCGCTCTGCTTAGTCTTCCTTACAGGCTTTTTCTGTATAACCGTCTCATCTGCAAAAGCGGAATCCATAAGAGGATTGTAATCCGACACGCTCTCTGGATGCATATTGCCATTGATCGCACCTGCAAGCACATCTTCAGCATCACTGTTCACAATGTCATCCGCCGTATCTGTCTTATCAGGCATAGCCATGCTGGCTGCGGCACTCTCCGTCTGCCTCTTAATCTGCCTGTTTCTGAATCCGTCAAGCGCGGTATCCACAGGTTCAGTATCAGTTGTATCCACCTGTACAGGATTGATAAACTCATCATCCTCATCAGACATTACGATCTTTTCAACACCATTACTGAATTCATCATATGGAACCGCGGTATGGTCGTCAATCAGATTATCCGACTGAAGTTCATGGACTTCTTCCCTATAGAAGAAATCCTTCGGCTTATCAGAATCCTTTTGCTTATTACCTGATGATCTATTCTTCTTCTGATATGTGCCATTTGAATCCTTTGGACCATATACATTGAGGTTTGCCATGGAAGGCTTTACCCGTCTGCCCGAAGATACTAGAACCCTGTCATCATCCTCCATCATAGGATTTTTTACACGATTATTATTCTCACCATTCCAGCCATCGTCAGTATCGTATCCATAATCACCAGCATGCTCATCATCGTAGTCCTTATCTGATCTGATTCTTTCCCACAGCAATTTTATGTTGTCTATAACCGATATCTCTGTTATCAGAATAAACATGACAACTGCAAGAATAAGCATCACTATGCAGGCACCGGGAACACCAAGAAGCTTTCTTATGGCAAAGAATATCCCTCCTCCTATAATTCCGCCGCCGGCATGATGCTGATATCCGTCCAGATAGCAGTTTTTGATCGATATGTAATCTGTTGAATAAAACACCTGAAATATCATTGATACAAGCAGCAGAACAACTCCAAAGCACACAACTTTCTTGACCAGTTTCCTGTTGAAATCATTCGATATCAGGAATGCAGCCGATACAAACAGGTATATCGGAAAGAAATATTCACTGAATCCAAGGATTCCAAAGAAGAATCCTGAAACAACGTCTCCGACTATTCCACAGATGCGGAAGTTTGCTATCAAAAGGAAGATTGAGAACGCAAATATCACTATAAGGATTATCTCATTTCTCATACGCCTCTGTCTTGCCTGTTCTGCCGCAAGCTGCTTCTTTGTCATGCGGGTGGTGCCCGTCTTTTTAACATTTGCTCTTGTCTGTTTTGTCCTGCTCCTGGAATTTAAATTTCCAGATATCTTTTTATTTGATGAAGTTTTTGTTCCTGACTTTTTATTACCAGAAGCCATCTCTTACCTCTTCTTCCATTATTCTAAACAATATCCTATGGAATTTTACTATCATTTATGCAATTAATCAAGTCATAGAGTTTTTTTAAAGCGTCAGCCATTCCTCCTGATGCAGTTATTATTCCCGCGCGGACAGCTTCATTTCCTACCAGTACTGATCCAACATCCTTTGTAAGTTCAGCAGTATTGAACATGTATTTCTTGAAATCATCATGGGAAATATCTGAATGTACAACCGTAAAATCTATTATACGATCCTGCATTTTCTCAATATATTCAAAATTCTGCTTCACGCCAAGCACAGCAGTGCTCGTCCGTATAGGATGAACCACCATAGTCGCGGTTGGGACTATAAATGAGGCATCTCCGGAAGTTGCCAGAGGGACTCCTATGGAATGCCCCCCGCCAAGCACCAGTGTCACAACCGGCTTTGACAGACTTGCAAACATTTCCGAAATCGCAAGTCCCGACTCAACATCACCGCCAACTGTATTTATAAGCACCAACACGCCTTTTATCTCACGGCAGTTCTCCGCCTGTGCAACCGCTGGAAGAAGATCCTCATAGCTCGTACTCTTCACACCCACGGGCAGTTTTTCATGTCCTTCTATCTCTCCATATATTCCACACAACAGAATATAGCCATCATCTCCGCACTCCATAATGTGGCAGTTCTTCCCTGCCTTTATTCTGTCCTCTATTTTTCTTAGATTCGCTCCTGCCGCCATGTTCTCGGAACTATCATTCATATAACCATACCAGCTTTCCACTCAAAAATTAAGAAGGGGGATCGCCCCCCTTCTCATATAGTAATATGAAAATATTTGTTTTTTTATTCAGCGCCAGGCTGTCGAAATATTCCTATAATATATTACATGACAAGCACGATATCATTTTCGTCCTTGAGTGCGCTTGCTGGAATATAGTTCGACTTAAATGTCTCTCCGTTCACTGTCATACTCTGGAAACCGCTCTCATGTCCATCCGGATTCTGTACCTTGATGGAAAGTTTCTTGCCTCTGAACACCTTCTCAATCTCAAACTCCTTCCAGTCTGATGGAACTGAAGGTGCGATCTTGATTCCGCCAAAGTCAGGTCTCATACCCATGATACCCTCAACGCAGCCAACCATACAGGTTGATGCTGTACCTGTGAGCCAATGTACATGAGCACGTCCCTCAAATGGACTTCCCACAGATTCTGTAAACTGTCCATGGCAATATGGCTCAAGCTTTCTGATCTCTGCCTTATCATTCATGGATGCAGGTGAGCTCTCATTGAAATATTCGAACGCTCTGTTTCCATGTCCCATTAGTGCCTCGGCAAGTATGATCCAGCCCTGTGGCTGTGAGAATATACCTGCATTCTCCTTTGTTCCTGCATTGAACAGAAGCATTAATGCTCCGTCAAATGCGTGCTCTCTGTATGGAGGGAACATAAGTCTTACACCATACTCTGTGTTGAGTTCTCTATGAACGGACTCAAGTGCAAGCTCGGACTGCTCTCTTGTTGCAAGTCCGCTTATAACTGCCCATGACTGAGGATTCAGCCACATGCTTGCCTCTGGATCATTCTTTGAACCGATGACCTGTCCGCCTTCTTTGTATCCACGGATAAATCTGTCGTCCTCCCAGCACTTCTTCTGGATGGTCTCCCCCATCTTGTACTGAATGCTATTGATGTAATCTATGTACTCTGCGTCATTCTTCATCTCTGCAAAATACTTGATAACCGTCATCGCATAGTAGAGCTGCATGGCAACAAATGTTGACTCTCCTCTCTTTCCAAGTCTCAGACAGTCATTCCAGTCTGCCCAGAGTCCTGCCGGCATACCGTTGTCTCCAAGTCTGTTCATAGAGAAATCGATAGCTCTCTTAAGGTGCTCATATACAGTACCTTCATCCTTGTTGGCAAATGGAATAACCTCATCTATGAAGTCAAGATTACCTGACTCCGCAATATACTTGTATACAGTTGGGAACAACCACAGCGCGTCATCTGCACGATATGCAGGATGTCCGGTCTCCTGTACATATGAAGGATCATCTGGCGTGTCCTCATGTCCTGCATTATGTGTGAACTTTACAAGTGGAAGTCCGCCGCCGTTGTCTACCTGTGCTGACAACATAAATCTGATCTTCTCAAGAGCCATCTCAGGAGCAAGGTGAATAACGCCCTGGATATCCTGAACTGTATCTCTGTATCCATATCCGTTTCTCAGACCGCAATATGAGAATGATGCAGCTCTTGACCATATGAATGTCATGAAACACTGATATGCATTCCATGTATTTACCATATTGTTGAATGAATCACTTGGTGTATGTACCTGGAAGTTGTTGAGCTTTGAATGCCAGTACTCTATCAGCTCATCAAGTTCCTCCTGACATGCTGCAGCAGGATCTGAATATCCGGCTATGACAGCATTTGCAGCATCATTGTCCTTCATTCCAACTATAAATGCAAAATCCTTCGACTCGCCCGGAGCAAGTGTGAACTTTGTCTGAAGTCCTCCGCAGGCATTGCTGTTGTAGTTAAGCTTGTTGCCAAGATCACCATTTATAACTCCAACAGGATCACCATAACCGTGATATCTTCCAAGGAATTCCTCCTTGTCACCGCAGTATGATGCGACATCACTTCCAGCAATTGCAAAGAATCTTCTGTTGGCCTTGCTGCCGTTGATCTCTGCCTTCTCAACATTCTCGTTGATGACCTGAAGGATCTTGTTGTTATCCATGAAATATGTTCTTGTTATAAAGAGTGTGTACTGAAGATTTACCTGATCCTGTTCATAGTTACAGTCATTTGTAAACTCGCAGTATCCGATTGCTGACAGATTACGTGGTCTGTCCGAATTGTTGGTAACTCTTACCTTCCATACTTCATGAGTCTTGTTAAGTGGAACAT